>MTKW01013071.1_pt1 | contig 11680 bp, 12 predicted proteins | sample 1042761 | NCBI WGS metagenome assembly MTKW01 (sample SAMN06205366, study PRJNA360243) | anaerobic digester metagenome | biome: Wastewater treatment plant; feature: Anaerobic digester sludge; material: sludge; isolation source: anaerobic digester fed with sludge from wastewater treatment plant ...
CCGGTGCAGATCCGGACCATGGAGCTGCAGGCGCCCCGCCCGCCGCTGCGGATTATCGCGCCGGGCAAGGTGTACCGGCGCGATGATGATGCCACTCACACACCCATGTTCCACCAGGTTGAGGGGCTGGCAGTGGACCGCGGGGTAACTTTTGCGGATCTGAAAGGGACGCTTCTGCTCTTTGCCCGGGAAATGTTCGATCCCGGTCAGCGCATCCGCCTGCGGCCCAGCTTCTTTCCCTTTACCGAGCCGAGCGCCGAGGTGGATATCGCCTGCGTCATGTGCGGCGGCCAGGGCTGCCGGCTCTGCGGCCAGTCGGGATGGCTGGAGATTCTCGGCTGCGGCATGGTTCACCCCCGGGTGCTCGAGGTGAGCGGTTATGATCCCGAAGATGTGACCGGTTTTGCATTCGGGATGGGGGTGGAGCGCATCGCCATGCTCAAATACGGCATTGACGACATGCGCCTGCTGTTTTCCAATGATCTGAGGTTCCTGAGGCAGTTTCGCTAGGACAGTTTGCCCGGGCCGGATTTCCTGATGGGAGGTTAATTCAAATGCGCATTTCTTACAGCTGGCTGAAAGATTATATAGAGCTGGAGCTCACTCCGGAGGAGCTGGCCGAGAGGTTGACCCATGCCGGGGTCGAGGTGGAAAGAGTGGAAAGCTTTGCCACGGCGCCCAGGCGCGTGGTGGTGGGAGAGATCGTCACGCTGGAGCCCCACCCCTACAAAAAAAGGCTGTGGCTGGCCGGAGTTGATCCCGGCAGCGGCCGGCCGCTGCAAATTGTCTGCGGCGCACAAAACATCGCCAGGGGGCAGAAGGTGCCCCTGGCCCTACCGGGGGCGGTGCTGCCGGGAAGGGGGCGGAGAAACATCGAGGCGGCCGAGCTCTACGGCATCCTGTCCGAAGGGATGCTCTGCTCGGGGGAAGAGCTGGGCCTTGAACTGGGGTCTCCCGACGGCATTCTCATTCTCGATGCCGCCTCCAGAACAGGCCAGCCGCTGGATGAAGCCCTTGAGCTGGAGGACCGGATTCTTTCCCTNNGCGGAGCCGCCGGAAGTCCGGGAGCGAATATGCGAAAGCCTGCGGGTGGATCTGCAGGAGCCCGCGCTCTGCTCCCGCTACACGGCGCGGCTCATTGAAGATGTGGTTGTGAGACCTTCGCCCCTGTGGCTGCAGCTCCGGCTGCTCAAATCCGGCCTGCGCCCCATCAGCAATATTGTCGATATAACCAACTATGTGATGTGGGAATATGGACAACCGCTGCATGCTTTTGACTATCACCTGACCCGGGGCGGGGAGATAATCGTCCGGCGCGCCCGGTCCGGGGAGAGGCTGATTACCCTTGACGGGGCGGAGCGGATCCTGGACGAGGATGTTCTGGTGATTGCCGATGCCGCAGGCCCGGTGGCCCTGGGCGGGGTCATGGGGGGTGAAAGCAGCGAGATCAATCCCTCCACCCGCGCAGTTCTGCTCGAGGCGGCTCTGTTCAACGCTGTCAGTGTGCGGCGCACCGCCCGCCGTTACGGCATACCCTCGGAGGCCTCACAGCGTTTCGAGCGAGGGGTGAACCCTGATTGGGTGGCGGAGGCCTCGGGACGTGCGGCGCTGTTGATGGCGAAGCTGGCCGGTGGAAAAGTGTTCCAGGGACTGGTGGACAGCCACCCTGTCCCCTTTGAACCCCGCCGGGTGACGGTGCGGCCCCACCGGGTGAGCGAGATTCTCGGCCTGAAAGTGCCGGCGGCCGAGGTAAGCGATATCCTGAACCGGCTCGGCTTTGCCGTGGAGCCGGTGGGACGGGGCCTGGAGGTGACGGTGCCCCCCAGGCGCAATGATATATTTCTGGAGGAGGATCTCGTTGAAGAGGTGGCCCGGATTTACGGCTACGAAAAAATCCCGGCAACGCTGCCGCGCGGCGAGCTTGCAGAGAGCAGGGAAGAGCTTCCCGAAAGGCTGCAAGGACTGGCCCGCGATGTTTTGACGGCCTGCGGTTTTAACGAGATCATCACATTCTCATTTATCAGTCCCGCTGCGCTGCACAGCCTGCGGCTGCCGGAGGGGGATCCCCTTCTTGCGGCCATTCCCATGCGCAATCCGCTGTCGGAGGAGCAGAGCATCATGCGCACGACCCTTTTACCGGGTCTGCTGAAGACGCTTAAGGATAATTTTTATCACCGGGCCATGGATCAGCTTCTTTTTGAGATCGGGTCGGTGTATCTGCCCCGGCGTCTGCCCCTGGATGAGCTGCCGCAGGAAAGGCTGCGCCTCTCCCTGGCGGCTACAGGGCTGCTGCCCGAAGCGAACTGGTACAGTGCCTCGCAGCCTGCCGGGTTTTTTGTGGTAAAGGGAGCTGTCGAAACCCTGCTGGATCGTTTCGGCATCAAAGGAGCGGAGTATATTCCGGCCGGTCCGCCCTTCACCCATCCCACCCGTACGGCCCGGCTCGTGATCAACGGCCGGGAAGCCGGTTTTCTGGGCGAGCTGCGGCCGCGGGTGGCCGAAAAATGGGATTATCCGCAGACCGTTGCCATTGCCGAGCTGGACCTGGAGCTGCTTGTCAGCGAAGCCGATCTGATGCCCCGGGTGGCGCCGCTGCCGCGCTACCCGGCCGGACTGCGGGATATGGCCGTGGTTGTCCCCCGGTCCCTTCCGGCCCGAACACTGGAGCGGACAATCCATGAGGCCGGCGGCGGCCTGGTGGAGCATGTGGCCCTTTTTGATCTGTACATGGGGGCACAGATCCCCGGGGATAAACGTAGTCTCGCCTTTACCATCACTTACCGCCATCCGGAACGGACCCTGACCGAAGCGGAGATCAATACGGTTCATTCGGATATAGAGAGGGCGCTCAACAAATTGGGAGCGGAGCTGCGCCGCTAGGCGGCAGGATATGGGGCAGCTTTTCACGAAATAGTTGAATAAAATCCTGCTGCAGGCGGGGGGAACTCCTTCGTGGAAACAAGGCCAAAAAACCGGGTTACCGTCATGATCATGGGGGAAGAATATACCATCAGGGGGGGCGGTCCGCCTGAATCGATGGAGAAAGCCGCCGCACANNAAAATTGCCGTTCTGGCGGCCATCAACCTGGCAGATGAGCTGTTGAAAGCAAAAGAGGGTTATCCCCGCTTCGAAATCGAGGAGAGGGAAAAGGAGGGAGAGGATGAACTGGTTTGATTATCTGCTACTGGGTATTGTCGCCTTCTACTTCATCGGAGGGTTGATCCAGGGTGTGCTGAAACAGCTTTTCAGCTTGTTTGGCTTTTTCATTGCCCTGGCCCTGGCCCTGATGGGGAGCCGCTGCCTGGGCGGCTACGGCGCCGCTCTGTTGAAACCCGAATACTTTGTACCCTATGAAGAGGTGCTGCAGCGCATCGGCATAACGCTGACGCCCGAAGGGATGATGGAACTTGCCGGGAGCGCCCTGACCTTTCTCCTTCTCCTGGCTCTCCTGCTGATCCTTTTCCAGCTGCTGATCCATTGGGCTACAAAGGTGAACAAGGTCCCGGTGCTCGGTTTTTTTAACCGCCTGGCCGGCGCCCTGTTCGGACTGCTCATGGGGCTGTTGATCGGTTTTGCCCTGATCAATGCAGCGCTGCTGCTGCCGCTGCCCTTTCTGGACGGCGCCCTCCGGGGTTCGCTCGTTGCCGGATACATGGATCTGTACCTGCTGCCCCTGTTTGCCGGGCTCAAGGAAGTCTTTATCGACTTTCTCCTGCGCGGCGGGAGCGGCGGGATTCATGAGAGGACGTTTGAGTGGATTTGGATAACTGGGAAGTAGCTGCAGCTCTGGAGCGAATGGCCGGGCTGCTGGCCTTGAAGGGAGAGAACAGCTTCAAGGTACGGGCCTACAGCCAGGCTGCCCGGCAGGTGGTCCGGTTGACGGAACCGCTGTCCGAGCTGGCTGCACAGGGGCGGCTTGAAGAGATTCCCGGCATTGGCAAGGCTCTTTCCCTGAAGATCGAAGAACTTGTGGCCACCGGACAGAGCGCTTTCCTGGCCCGCCTCGAGGAAGAGCTCTCCCCCGAACTCCTGACTCTCTTTTCCATCCCCGGGGTGGGCTTCAAAACTGCGGGAACGCTGGTTCAGGAATTGAAACTGGAAAATTTGGAGCAGCTGGAGCAGGCGGCGCGTCACGGTAAAGTGGCCGGGTTGCCCGGTATGGGAAAGAAGATGCAGGAGGGCATCGTCGATTTTTTCCAACGACGCGGCGAAGAGCCGGTGCGGTTTCACCGCGGTGTAGCCCTTCCCCTGGCTTTGCAGTTGCAGCTTTTTCTGGAGCAGCTGCCCTTTGTGCTGGAAAGCTCGCCTGCCGGAGAGGTGCGGCGGGGCACGGAAACCGCCGCCGGGGTGGTGTTTGCCGTCTCCCTGCAGGAGGGGTCCCGGGAGCTGCTGGAGAAAAAGCTGATGGGGTTACCTGGAGCCGTCAGCCTGGAGGCTGTGGAGGAAGGTTTCCACCTGGGCACGGTGGCGGGGATGCCGGTTCGGGTGGCGATCTGCCCTGCCGGAGAGTATCCCACCCGCCTGGCCCTGCTGACGGGAGCGCCGGCGCACTGGGAGCAGCTACAGGAATATGCGGATGCGGCGGGGTTTCGGTTAAGCGGTGCCGCCCTGGAAAAAGATGGACTCCGGGTGCCGNNCCGAACTGAGGGAAGGCTGCGGAGAGATAGAGCTGGCCGCCGCCGGCGAGCTGCCTGATCTGGTTGAACTGTCCCGGATCCGGGGCGATCTGCACCTGCACAGCCGGTGGAGCGACGGCAATGCCACCATAGAAGAGATTCACGCCGCTGCAGGAGCAATGGGTTACGAGTATATTGCGGTGACCGATCATTCCCCCTCGCTGAAGATCGCGGGGGGGCTTTCCCCGGAGCGGCTGGCGGATCAGGTGGAGCGGATCAAAGAGCTGCGGCAGTCCGGAGGATGCCACATATTTACCGGTGCAGAGGTGGATATTCATTCCGATGGTACTCTGGACCTGCCAGACGAGATTATGGGCGGCCTGGATCTGGTCATCGCCTCGGTGCACAGCAATTTCCGACAGAGCCGCGGCGAGATGACAGCCCGGATCTGCCGGGCCATGGAAAACCCCTTTGTGCAGGTTGTTGGACATCCCACGGGCCGCCTTATCGGCAGCCGCGGCGGCTATGATGTGGATGTGGAGCGGCTCATCGAGAAGGCTGCGGAGACGGGTACGATCCTGGAGATCAACGCCTCGCCGCAGCGGCTCGATCTCCCGGAAGCGTACCTGGGCCCGGCCCGCCGCAGGGGAGTGCGGCTGCTCATCAACACCGACGCCCATTCCACGGCTACAATGGCGGATATGATTTACGGCGTTACTGCGGCGCGCCGGGGCGGACTCGAGGCGGGGGATATCCTGAACACCCTTCCCCTGGATCAGCTGCGAAAAGCCCTGATGCTCAAGGGGCGCCGGGGGGGATGAAAGACGGGCTGCCGCCGCTGGCCTCCGCATTTTATCAGTATGATACCGTAAGCGCGGCCCGGGCCCTGCTGGGGCGGATCCTCTGCCGCGAAACAGCGGAGGGGCTCACGGCGGGAAGGATCGTGGAAACCGAAGCCTATCTGAGCAGGGATCCCGCCAGCCACGCCTTTCGCGGAAAAACAGATCGCAATGCACCCATGTTCGGCCCCCCGGGCCGGGCCTANNGGTGAGGCGGTCCTGGTGCGAGCCCTGGAACCTCTTTACGGGCTGGAATTGATGCGGCGGCGGCGCGGCAAAGGCAGCGGCCCGCTGCATCTGACGGGCGGGCCGGGCAAACTCTGCCGGGCTCTGGATATTGACGGTTCATTCAATGACCATGATCTGCGCCGCACTCCACTGTGGATTGCCGCCGGCAGCGAAGTTGAAACCGGCGCCGTCATGAGCGGACCCCGGATCGGGATCAGCCGGGCGGCGGAGAAACGCCTTCGTTTCTATATAAAAGACAACAAATATGTTTCGAGGAGATAGCCATTGGCCATGCCCGATGTGATTACCGGCCGGGAAATCAAATCGCTTGAATTCAACGAAATCAGGCGGCGGCTGGCCGCCCTGACCGTTACGCCCATGGCGCGGCGGGCGGCGGAAGGACTGCTGCCCTCTCCGGAGGCGGAGCTTGTGGAGCAGCGGCTGCAGGAAACGGGAGAGGGGAGGCTGCTCTGCACCAGGGGCTCCTTTTCACCCCCACCCGTTGATGATATCTCGCTCCAGGTGACCCGGGCTGAAAAGGGCGGTGCGCTGCAGGGGAGCGAGCTGGCCGCGGTGAGCGGCTTTTTGAAAGGGGTGCAGCGCTGTCTCCGCTTTTTCGGGGAGGGCGAGAATGCAAAAATATATCCCCTGCTGGCCCGGCTGGCCCTCTCCCTGGACGGATGCGAGGCCCTGGGGCGCGAACTGGTTCGCTCTGTTGACGACGATGGGGAGGTTCTGGATGGCGCCTCCCCCGAATTGACTGCCCTGCGCCGCAGTGAGCGCAGGCTTGAGGATAAAATCCGGGAGAAAATGGATTCTTACCTGCGCAATCCTGCGCAGCGGCGGCTGCTTCAAGAGGCGCTGATCACCCTCCGCGGCAATCGCTTTGTCCTGCCGGTGAAACAGGAGCACCGCCGGCTGATCAGCGGGGTGGTGCACGATCAATCGGCCAGCGGGGCCACCCTGTTCATCGAGCCCATGCCGGTGGTGCAGCTGCAGAATGAACTTGCCGGCGTGCAGAGCGACATTGCCCGGGAGATCGAGCGCATCCTCAGGCTGCTCAGCAGCAGGGTGGCGGATGCCGCCTGCGCCCTGCGCAGCGACAGCTCTCTGTACGGACAGCTGGATCTGGTTATCGCCCGCGGCCGCCTCAGCCTGGAGCAGAATGCCGCACCGCCGCAGCTGCTGCTGGGAGGCAAACCGCAGCTCCACCTGGAGCGGGCGCGCCATCCCCTTCTGGGCGAAGCGGCGGTGCCGCTGACGGTATCCATGGATGAAGCATGCCGCATCCTGGTCATTACCGGTCCCAACACGGGTGGGAAAACGGTCACCCTGAAGACAATAGGGCTGCTTGCAATGATGGCGCAGAGCGGCCTGCACATCCCTGCCGGGAGAGAGAGTGTGATCGCCGTTTTCGAGTCCATTCGCGCCGACATCGGTGACGAGCAGAGCATCGAGCAGTCTCTGAGCACCTTTTCAGGCCATTTCAAGAATATCATCTCCATCCTGGAGCGGCAGGGCCCGGCATCGCTGGCCCTTTTCGATGAACTGGGAGCGGGCACCGATCCCTCGGAGGGCGCCGCCCTGGCCATGGCTCTCCTGGCTGCGCTGGAACGAAAGGGCGGTCTTGCCGTGGCCACAACCCATATAAACGAGCTCAAACTCTTTGCCCAGGTGCAGAAGGGAATGCAGAATGCGGCCATGGAATTCGACGAGGAGACGCTGGCCCCATCGTACCGCCTGCTTCAGGGCATCCCCGGGCAGAGCAATGCCCTGGTCATTGCCGAAAAATTGGGCCTGCCGCCGGAGGTGCTGGCCGAAGCAAAGAGTATGCTGGCCCGGGGTCATGAGGATGTGGAAAAGGTTATCACCAGCCTGGTGGGGCAGCGGCAGCGGCTGGCCCGGGAAAGCGATGAGGCCTCCCTGGAGCGAGAGCGGGCTGCGGAGCTGCGGCGCGAACTGGAGGGGGAGCTTGAAAGGCTGCGGCTCAAGCGGGAGGGGATCCTCCAGGGGGCCCGCGATGAAGCCGGAAAAATGGTCCGGCGGGCCAGGGCGACAACGGATCTGCTGATCCGGGAACTGCGCCGGCTGAAAGAGGAAAGCGGCGGGGAGGCCAGGACCAGGGCCGTGGAAATACGCCGGGAACTGCAGCTGCTGCACCGGGAAATAGAGACCGAAAGTGAAATGGAAGAGGCGCCTCCCCTGCCCGCCTCGGAGCTGGCGGTGGGAAAAACTGTTTATGTGCAGAGCCTGCAGCAGCGGGGGGAGATCCTCTCGCTGTCAGGGGAAGAGGCGCTGGTGCAGGTGGGTGCCATGAGGGTGCAGCTGCCGCAGAAAGAGCTTCGCCGCTGGGAGGCGGATCCGGCCCCTGCCGGGCCTTTGCCGCCCCTGCGCTCCAGTTACACCGTTCAAAAGGAGAGCGGGATCCGTCCCGAAATAAATCTGCTGGGCAAAACCGTGGAAGAAGCTCTTCCCCTTGTTGACAAGCTGCTGGACGATGCTCTCTGGGCCGGCCTGGGTCAGGTTACGCTCATTCACGGCAAGGGCACGGGCAAGCTGAAGGAAGGGCTGCGCGCTTACCTGCAGGAACACCCGCTGGTGAGATCGATGCGCGGCGGCGCCGCCGGGGAAGGCAGCGGCGGAGTCACCGTGGTCATGCTGGTCGGCGGTGCAGGGGACAGCTCTTAGTATTGAAGACTTGCGATCAAATAAAAATGATGCGGGAGGGATAGCCCTGGAAAGACCGGATCTGGAAGAACTGATCTTGAAGCTGCTGGAGCGGGGGGTTTTTAAAACTACCGGCCAGCTGGTCCAGGAATTCAGGATGGAATATCCCCGCTCCTGGAGCGAGCTGGAGAAGGAGGGGAGGCGGCTTTTCGGGGGCACTTGCGGCGCTTACCAGCAGCCGGCCACGCGCATCAGCCAGGTCCTTTTCAATATTCCCGCCGACAGGTGCCTCTGCCGCAGGAGTGAGGAGGGATACAGCTGGAGCGCTCCGGTAGCAGAAAAGGGTCCGGTGCAGGATCCGGAACCCCCGGAGGAGTGAACCGGCGTACTGCTTTTCCGGTTGCATGTCATATCACTCCCCCCGGTAAGATTTTGTCGTGAGTGAGCCGATCCCCCCAGGGCAAGATTATACGTGAGTGATCGCCTTTGCTTGACAGTGAGCGGTAAAAAACCTATAATTCAGGTAGAAAGTTAACCATGTCGGGGTGGCGGAACAGGCAGACGCGCACGTTTGAGGGGCGTGTGGTAAACACCGTGTGGGTTCGATTCCCATCCCCGACACCAGAATTTTTAACCGGTAAAAGTCGGCAGTCTCAACTGTCGGCTTTTGCACTTCATGGTCAATCAGGGACAGCTCCGGCAGGCAAAGAGGTAAAATGGTCGAAATCATTCATGAAGGGTTTTTGCGGCTGTCCTTTNNGGAAATGGTGAGCAAATGGCTGGGAGAAGGGGCCGGCTGGAAAGGGCCTCTTCTGGGGACATTGATGGGCGCCCTGGTGCCCGGCGGCCCCTTTTTCTTCTACCCCCTGATGGCCACGCTCATCGTTTCTGGAGCAAACATAGGGACCATGATCAGTTTTGTGGCTGCCAAAACCCTCTGGTATGTGGGGCGTATACCGATAGAAATAGTCTTTGTCGGAGTGGAGATAACACTTATTCGCATCTTGCTGACTTTTGCCATCCCCATACTGGCGGGAGCGGCCGTAAATATCTTTTTACCCGGTTATGCTGAAAAGATCAGAAAAGAAGTGGTGCTGCTGCAGATGAAGGGAAAAAAAGAGAAGGACAGGGGTGTTCAAACTGACTGATGCAATTATAGTTCTCTCCCTGATGGCTGTGTTGCTTCTGTTCTTCGCTTACCGGCAGGGTAAACACCTGGAAGCTCTGAAGGAAGGTAAGAAGCTGCTTTTTGCCGTCTTGCCGCTCCTGTTATGCGCCTTTATTCTTGTCGGCTTCATGAATATACTGATACCGGAAAAAGCTTTACAGGCCTGGCTGGGAGCGGAATCAGGCTGGAAAGGCATCATCATGGGATCTGTTATCGGCGCTCTTGTTCAGGGGGGGCCCTACGCTTTTTTCCCTTTGTTTGATGCTATTTTTCGTGAAAGTATAACTGTGGGGGCCGCTATTGCCATGATCACGGCCTGGGGCATGATCAATGTGGGGCATCTGCCCTATGAATTCACCTTTCTGGGGACCCGTTTTGTGGCGCTCAAGTATGCTATATATCTGGCAGTTCCGTTCCTGGTGGGTCTGCTGGCAAACTTATTGTTTGGATGAGCGGTTATTCGCACTTGGAGTGTAGAATCTTCTCTTGCTTGTCTCCGTGAAACCCATGAAAGGGATCATCGATTTAGGGCTTTTGGGACAAAACATTGGGGCAGGCATTGCGGGAGACAGATGCCCGCCTCGATGTTATTATAAGGTAGAAATAACCTTGAAAGGTTTTGATCGGCCCTGGACTCACTGGAAAGATGGTTTCCCTGCTTGGACGAAATAGCCGGTTTTACCCGGCCCGCTGCGGCGCTGCTCATACTGTTGCTCTCCCTGCTTCTCAGGGGCATCCTGACCCGCGTNNCTGGGGCTCTATTTCGCTCTCTCCATCCTGCCCCTGGCTCCGCCGGTCAGATTCTATCTTGTTTCTCTCTTCCGCATAGCCGTCGTGGTCTTTCTTGCCTGGGCCCTGTACAATCTTACCGAAAGCCGCCCCCTTAAAAAAATCAGCAGGCGCTACAGGCTGGACCCGCTGCTTCTCGATTTCCTGGTAAAATCGATGAAGGCGCTGATCGTGGTGCTGGCGGCGATCATGATCCTGCACCAGCTGGGCTACGACATCAACGGCTTCATTGCCGGTCTGGGCCTGGGCGGGCTGGCCGTGGCACTGGCGGCAAAGGATGCTCTGGCCAATATATTTGCCGGTATCGTGATCATTGCCGACAAACCCTTCTCGGTGGGCGACTGGATCGAAACAGCGGAAGTGGAGGGGACGGTGGAGCAGGTCTCCTTCCGCAGCACCCGGATCCGGACCTTTGCCCAGGCGCTGGTGACGGTGCCCAACGCTACCCTGGCCAATGAGGCCATTACCAACTGGAGCCGCATGGGGAAACGCCGCGTCTCTTTCAACTTAAGAATAGCCCTTACCACCCCCCGTGAAAAACTGGAGCGCTCCATCGGCCTGATCCGGGAGATGCTGCGGGCGCATTCCGATGTTCACCCCGATACCATCCTGGTTCACTTCGCGGAACTCGGAGAGAGCAGCCTGGAGATAATCCTCTATTTTTTCACAAAAACAACAGTTTATGCCGAGTATCTTGCCGCCAGGGAGGCGATCAACCTGCAGATCCTCGGGATCCTGGAAAAAGAGGGTATTGTCCTGGCCATTCCCGCCCGCACCATCCACCTTGTTCAATCCGGTGCCGGGCACCTGCCNNATCGTGGCCACGCACGATCTGGATCTGGCGGCCAGTTTGAAGGGTTCTTACCGCTGTTACCATTTTACAGACAAGGTCGGCCGGGATGGTCTCCATTTTGACTACATCCTGAAAGAGGGCATTACAACAACCCGCAACGCCATCAGGCTGCTGGAGCACATGGGCTATCCCGGAGAAATTGTGGAGAAAGCCATCGCCGGGGTTAACCGCTACCTGCAACCTGAATGAACCGATTCAGGACTCAATGTAAGATCATTGGGCCGCCTGGGTAATAGGGAGGGGTGCTGCATGGAGCAGGATAATGTGGCTTACGACAGCACACACAACCCCACCGACGAAAAAATTGGCGGTTTCTATCCCCTGAAGGCTACCGAGTTGTACCGAAACCGGAATGCGCTGCGCCTGGTGGACCTGGGCGTCCTCAACGATATGTTCAGCGTGGCGGTGGGCGTGGTTGAAAATGTGGAGCGGCAAAAACCCGGCGTGGTGGTCGCCTCGCCCACAGTAGGTTCGGCGGGCATCATCCCGGCAGCCGTGGTGGGCCTTGGAGACAGTATG
>MTKW01041329.1_pt1 | contig 11668 bp, 15 predicted proteins | sample 1042761 | NCBI WGS metagenome assembly MTKW01 (sample SAMN06205366, study PRJNA360243) | anaerobic digester metagenome | biome: Wastewater treatment plant; feature: Anaerobic digester sludge; material: sludge; isolation source: anaerobic digester fed with sludge from wastewater treatment plant ...
CCCTACCGCCACCGCGGCCAGAGCCGTCATGGCAATTGCGGTGCGCCAGACGAAGTGGGTGGCCCCAGGGAAGTGCAAGGCGATGAGGCTAGCTGAAGCAATACGAAACAGCGGAAGCAGCGCCACCATAGCGAAGAGAACGACAAAGCCCCAAACCAGCTGGGGGAATCGACCGGCTTTGCAAAAGGTCGCCACTGGCGACATTGGAGGCACGGGAGCTCTACGAGCTACGTCTGGCGCTGTTGCTCGGGGCCCCGCTCCAGGTTGCCGGTCGCTGTCGGATCGCTTCCGTGAAGTTGCGCAGTCGGGGCACATGACGAGCATGGCTTCTGCAATGCGACACTCGCCGCAGACGCTGTGTCCGCAGATCATGCAGACGGAAACTCGAGGTCTTTCTGCGTGGCGATAGCATTTCCGTGTGTCTGTCGCCGAGACTGGAGGCGAGGAGGTACGGCTTGAGGGGTGAATGGCTGGACCACCTGAATCTGCGAGGGAATTGTCGTAGTCGCGGCGAGCTTGCGGGTCGCTGAGGATTTGGTAGGCCGCGGTGATCAGCGCCATCTTGCGATCTGCTTCAGCCCGTTCCTCAGGAGGGACGGTATCCGGATGGTACAGTCCGCAGAGCGTACGGTAGGCCCGCTTGATGATCTCGGAACTAGCCTTGCGGTCAACCTGCAACAGTTGGTAGTAGTCAGGCGGCGCCACGTTCATTGCTCCCTGCGACCGAAGCTTCGACGGAAAGTTTCAGCCAGATCGAGAATCAGGTAGACCATCTCGCCTGCAACAGCCATTCCTAGCCAGATGAGCCACCCACTAATCATTCCTGCAGCCAGAAAGAGGATGCCGATAATGAGACCGATAAGAGTGTATCCTTCGCGGTATCCCGCGATCATCGCCAGGACGCACAGGACCAAGCTCAGCGCACTAAGTGCCCAACGCAAGAAAGAGCCCGTGGCGATAGCGAGATGGGACAAACCGCGCAGGGCGGGATAGGCTTCTCCATGCTCAACAATCACGCTGGCAGGTGCCTGATCCGACGTGACTCTCTGAGCCGTTTCGAGCACCCATTCATCCCGGGGACGAGCTGTCGCTGTCTCGCCGTCGCCAGCGGCGGCGGTGCCGCACAGAGGACAGTGCTTGTCTTCGGGAAGCAGTTCAGCACGACACTTCACGTTAGGGCAGCGCATGATTCTCTCTCCTCGTCCTATTTATCCAAGAGCTTCGGCATGGCCTCATCCGTTGGCAGCGCAGGTGGCTCAGTTTCTAGCGGTGCACCGCAGCCACGGCAGAAGCGATCACGCACGAAGTTTTCGCGGCCGCACTGGCCACACGTCTTAGCCGAATTCGACGAGGCTAGTTGGCCAGGGGCAGGAGCGGCCGAACGCTCGAGCAGAACGCTTGGACTCTGAGCCGACAGGGATTTGGTTGGCGAGGCACGGCCAGTATTGAGCGCTTCCAGTTCGGCAGCGGCCAAGTTCTGCCACATGCGTGCCCCGAGCAGCCAGCTGACCTGTTCATGGGGAAGCACGTCCGCAGTGCGGACGCCGGCGAACGTGACGCGGCGGCCGTCCCGCAAAGTGAACAGCACATTCCGCATCGTCACCCCTGAGACATGCACATCGTAACGCTCTATCTGGCTCAGTGGCAGAACCTGATACGTTGTCGTATCAGGTATCCGGTGCACCAGGCGGTAGCTTGAGAGGGCATAGCAGTCCGGCCGTGCGGCGATGATGAACTCTCCGGGTATGGGAGCAACTGCCTCGAAAAGCGTTTCAGCCGCCCAGTCAAAGAGCTTCAGTTTGTCCTCGGCCATCAACTCAGCGGGGGAGTTGGCTATCTGGAACGGGGATAGCTGCGAGTTGAGGGCGTCGAAGGTGTTCTGCAGCAGTTCGACCCGGTCCAGTGCTCCACAGCCAGCGGCCGTTTGTGCGCACTGTTGGAACTCATCGAGAAGATCGCAGAGCACCTGATCACTGGCCTCGGGCGCAGCGAAATCAGGGTCTAGACTGATCGACGCCTGAAGCAGCTCCAACGCACGGGCCAAAGTACAAGCATTTCTCAGTGGCTCGTCTGCAGCGAGGAGCGACTGCAACTTCACTGTCAACTGAAGCGCGAAGGCCTGTGCACGCCACGGGCAGCTGAGTTCACGCCCAAGCGACGTGTTCTCTAGCTCCATGTCCGCATAGGCAGCGCCAACCTGTTGTGATAGCGTGACCAAGGCATCTGCGCTGGCTTGCTGAGCTGAACTTCTACCAAGCTGCAGACCGCTCCAGCATCGGGCGAGGCTCTGCGCCACAGGGACAAGACAGGTTATCCACTCGATGACCTGCTCGAGCAGCAGATGATACCGCGGACTAATGTGAATGGCTTCCTCAAGCTCACTTTCCAGACCACGAAGGGCAGGCACCATGGAATCCCGCAGTGTTTCAAGGCCCGTGCGCACCAAAGCGCTCAACTCGCCGCGCATCAATTCCCTGAGGGGCCTGCCGTCCGCAGTCGCAGTGTCCATTCGACGCGTTGCTTCCACCAGGTTCGAAAAGGTGCTCTGCCAGGCGGACTGCACTCGCACATGGGCGCCCACGTAGGTCTCACATGTGTGCTCGAAGACTTGAGACGCCTCGATAGCGGTCGATAGCTCCCGCTGCCCGCCAGGAACCATGCGGTCGGCATCGCGGAGCGCCGCAAACAGGTAATCCTGAGCTTCCTGAGCCTGGACTTCTCGGACGAAGTGAGTGCAGAGCCACACTTTGCTGGCCAGGCTGCCTTGGGTGAACATTTCCTCCCTGATCTGTGCCGCCCCAATCGCGAACTGCCGAAGCTGACCCCCCGAGCGTCCCGCCTCCGTGAGCGCTATATATGCAGAGGCGAGACAATCCTCGTCGCCCTCCACCGTCAGGAGCCAGTTTGCAGCACCCAACCAGTAGTAGGCATGTGAGCGTTCGCCCAGTCCCAGCATCTCCTGGTACGCCTCTGCAGCAGCGCCATAGTACCTGTCCAGAGCCAACTCCAAGCCGTCGCGGGCACACTCGAGTTCGCGGGGAGTTAGATCCGCAGTTGGCCTGAAGACCGATGTGATTATTCTACGATGCGCTCTTCGGGCTCTAACGGCAGGGAAACCCAGACGTCGTGCCCTCTCTAGCTCCACCGCCGCCATCAGGTGATTGCCGTCCTTGGCTTGGCATATTGCCAGGTAGTAGTAGAGATCAGCGTCGTCAGGGTTAACCTTGAGTGCCCGCTGCATGGCCTCGACTGCGGAGCGGGTCGCCCCGAGGCGCAGATGCATCGCGCTGAGCTTCACGAAATTCTTGGGATTCGCGACCTGCTCCGTGAGTTCGGCGTATTTGTCGCGGGCCACCTCGAAACATCCCTCAGCTTCAGCGGCAGCGGCTGCTCTGCACAACTCGTCCACTTCAGACGTTTCGAGCGGAACTCTCGCCGTCTCTTCCGGGCGGACATGAATCTGTACTACAACTGGCAAAGGAGCTACCGTCGCAACGTCGGGCGGAAGAGCGATCCGCTGCCCATCTCCCACGCTAGGAGGCAGCTCGATAGCCAGCGGTTGGTTGAGCAAAGTAACCTCAATGGTGCCACCGTTCTCAGCCTGGGTGGCAGAAAGATCAACACCCAGAAGCAGAATGCCGTCTGTGACACTTAAATTTGACTCCGGGCGAATGTGACATACCAGCACCAGATCCCTGAAGGCATTGCCGGCCTCTATGTAGTCACCAGCTCCACGCACTTTCAGCCGCTGAAGATTGTCTCGCAGGGGCGGTATATCAACCATTATCCGCTTCAGGGTTGTCTGGAGGCCGCTTCCGTCGCAATCCTCACACAGATCATAGACCTGCTCCTTTTGTGCCTGGCAAGTGGGACAAGGCAATTGCCTGCTTGGGACGTAGATTACGCGGGAGAAGCCCGAAAGAGCCTCGGTCACGCTTACCGCAATCGGCCATATGAGGTCTCCAATCGAGGGCATATGACATTCACTCCCTCACCACAAGCGTGTCCGCTAATTTGTCGTGCAGGCCCCGATTCATCGGGTCACGGAGAAGCAGGAAGAACAACAGCCCAAGGGTGACCAGGGTAGCCATCCAGGCCAGCGTACGAAAGAGAATCCGCCACGGACCGGGGGCGGTGCCGTCAGGTCTCACAACCCTCAGTCGGAAGGCTCGTTTGCCGATGGTATAACCCCAGCGGGCCAGCATAGCAATGTTGTAAGCGAGGAAAGTGGTGACGGCAACTATGAACATGACCTGATTCACGTTGAGCCCGGAGGTGGTCTTTCCTTCAGCGGCCCACTCGGGGAAAACGACGATAAGCACGAGGTAGAGCAATGAGACTGCCACAGTGCAGATGGTGATGTCGATCACATTCGCGACAAGTCTCTGTTGGAAGGTGCCGAGCTTCGCCTTCACGACGCTGCGAGGGCGCTGGCGCATTGTGCCACACTGCCAGCAGGCTCTCGCATCAGAGCTGTTTTCGGCCGAGCAGGTTGGGCACGTCCATTTGTTTGGGCCACTACCGGGGAACTGCAAGCAGCGCGGGCAAGTGTTCTCAAACTGCCTGAATGTGTAGCCGCACTTGTAACAGCGCATGAGGGGGCCTGATAGTATAGTATGGGGACAAAGTACTGCCCCCTGTATTGTGGTCATTATCGCCAATTGGCTATAGTTTCGACAACGGTCACTCCTACTCCTTCATTAGCGCTGCACCGTCGCCTGGTGCCTCTGGTCGCAGTCCCTCTGGTCCCACCACCAATGCAGAGAACAGGATGGCGCGGAGCGACGGGGAATTCCCCGCCGTTATCCGCCTCTCGACCGAACGACTGGCCACAGAAGAGGCAGCGCCCTCAGCGCGCGGTTGGTCGCATTTGGAGGATTATCAGGCGATAGTAGGCATATAGTTCGGCTTCTCGGTCGTGGGAACGACTGATAACCAGCGCAAGTCAACCAAGTCACAGCCCCACCGAGCGCTGGCGCAGTTTGGGATACTCATACAGCCTCCCGACCTGGGCTGTATCTGTTGAGGAACCGTCGGAGAATTTGGAGGCTTTGCCTCCGCTGTCTCTCAGCCGTTGTATAGCTGCCAACTAGGCCGCCTCGGTTGGCAACCGCAGGATCGGTCTCAGGCGGCGCTCCGCGTGTGTGAACCGATGATCAGCAACCACTTCCTCCAAAAGCCTGAGCGCTGACTGCGACAGCCGCAGGACGTTCAGCACCTGCGTGACCCTCGCCCGACTGATGCCGTAACGCTCAGCGATCTCAGCACGGTTGTTAACCACACGGTCATCGAGAAGCTGTTGGAACTCGAAAGCCTGCTCGATGACGCTCTTCTGGGGAGATGGGCTTGCAGGTGAAACTGGTCTCTGCGGGGCAATCAGGGGTTCTGGAAGGGAAAAGACGAATCGCTTAACCGAGTTCCCCCAGTTGTCCGCCTTGGGGAGCCGACCACTCTCGGTCGCTAGTCGCAGTACGAGACGGAGTTGCTCGGGCAATCCGTGGACCCTTTGGGGGAGCAGAACCCCCGAACCAACGTCCAATACCCACCACGTACTCCGCCTACACGCCAATCCTTAGCCCACTCTTCATCACACCATCGTCACCGGCCACCACCCACACCTCAACGGCATCCAGCACTGAATGACGTAACACCTCAGCACAAGTCATCACACGTGCCGCGCCACTGAGGCCACCCACTCCTTGACCACCTTCGTGGCTCGACAGTCGTCCTCGTTGTACTCGATGGACCATTCGAGGCAATCACGATTGCCCGTGCTGAGCCACAGGTCGAACCACAGCATCGACATCGCAGCGTCGGCCTCCGTCTCCGTCCACCTGAAGCCCAGCCACTTCGCAACTGTCTTGAGGCCGTAGGAATGGATGGGCAACACGACGCTGTCTTTCAGCACTCTATGCAGGTCGATGAGATTGTCGAACAGCTTGGGCTCGACATCAGGACGCAGCCCGTGCCGTTCTGCCAGTTTTCTGAGATGCGTGGACTCGAAGCTATGGTAGTGGTAGATGACTGGATCACGGGGCAGGCCTTGGAGATAGGCGAGGAGTTCATCCCACATCTCACCCTCATCCTCGGGTCTCTCGGCGACGAAGGCCCGGAACTCCTCGCCATCCGGCCTGCTCTCCAGCACCTCGATGAGGTAAATCACCTGCGTCTGCTGCTGGCACTCCATATCGAGGTAGAGCTCGATCTCTGCGTTCGGGAACTGCGGACGCGAGATCATCTTGGGCCTGCCGTCCAGCAGCACGGACGCCTGCCTCACGATCCGCTCCGCCATTCTCTGCCCAATGCCCTTCACCTGAGACAGGGCATCCGAAGCTGCATTGGCGATGTCTTCCAGATCCACATACCCAAGAGCATTGAGCGGACCCTTCTTGGTTTTACCCAGCCCGTCGATCAACGAAATGTCGGCAGATGCAGACATCGCTTTCAGGCAGTAGTCATTCCAGGGACACATCCCACACTCCGACGATAGGGTGGGCGTCTCGCGGCGGCCCGCCAGCACTTCTCGTGCTTCCGCGATCATCTCTCTCGCCGACTCCACGGCTGACGCCATCTCGATGGTAGCACGGGTGCGGTCCACGAGTATCACATCCGCCGTCGGCAGCATCACGCCGTGAAGGCTCTCCAGCAGGAGTGAGTAGAACCCGAGTTGGACGGCGTGTTCCGGTTTCGGTGAGGCCGAGATATTGATGTCGACTGGACGGTATGAGAAGTCGCCCAAGTCAGACGGGACCTCGGTTCTCTCCAGAAAGTCAGGGATGCCGACGAGGTCTTCTGCCAACAGCACGGGATGGTAGATCCTGCCCACGCCCTCACGAAGCAACTGCAGTGTGCTCTCGGCACGCTCCTCCATCGTCCCATCGGGAACGGTCACATGAGGATGCTCCGCAAGCACGCTCAACTCGTGCTCGAGCCCGACCTCCCTCAAATGCTCCAGGGAGGCGTGAGCAGCAGCCCGCTCCTCTGTGGGGCCGTGGTGCTACAGATAGAGAGCACAGGGACAGAGGAGATACTGTAGGATGTCGCTGGCTGTGATGGGTTGTGTCTCCAACACTTTCACTTCCGTCCGTGGCAGCGGGAAGGCAGCATCGGCGAGTGCACCCGAACGCAAAACATGTCTGGGCTGAACGGCGTCCGTGAGGAGGCCAAGTGGTCCAGACGCCTTAATCCTTGACTTGCCACGGGCCAGGCGGCACCCCAGATCGGGAGCATGAGTCCCCCTTTCAGAACGAACCTGCGTGTATGCGGCGAGACCGAGAGCCTATAGAGGAACCGTTCCATGGCGTAGTACTCGAGCATTTCCTGGAACGGACGTCCGCTGGCACGTGACGAGTTGAACAATCTGTCATGGACTGAGGCCACCATGTTCTTGATCTCCCGTGACATCAGAGCATGGCCTCCAGGTAGGGTCTGATGACGTTGCTCACCCGGCACACGCGGGCATACTTCATCAGAGCATCGATGTCTATCTTGCCTGACTGCAGGTAGGTCGTCAGGGCCTCGAGAGCGACATCTCGGCCGATTTTTCTGCGGTACTTGAAGCAATCGGCGAGCGTCTTCTCGCGAGAGTACATGGTGACGGGTACGCCGTCGAGTTCATGCGTCTCTGTGCCAGACGAGTAGGCCTCTTTGCTGAAATTGAGCACCCGCACTGGCGGCCACTCGATCTTCGGCACCCGTGAGATTCGTTTCACTGCGACCCACACGACATGAGGTATTTGGGTTGTCAGTTCATGGAATGCCAACGCCGATATCAGACAGATGACGCCCTTCGGTATCCGCTGTGCGACGATGACCAAGTCGGGATTACTCAGTGCAGGCATGTCCGCCAACCGGTACACGCCGCGAGCCAAACGAATCAGCCTGGCTTCGTCATGCATCGCGTAGAGAGTGTATCGGGTGACGCCGTGCCGCAGGGCATCACTCATATTGAGGGTGCCGCCGTGTCTGCGGAACACATCTTCAGCATGTTCACGACTGCTCTTGGTGGGTGGCATCGTCGACAGCTCCAGACAAAACGTTTACACTTATTGATAAGTGATAACATACTGTCTGACAGATCTCCCCCGCTGTCAAGCACGGACACAGGATGCAGTCGCTCACACAGACCGATTGCCCCGGATGCCAGCCGGAAGATATCAGAGACCTAATCCTGGACTCACAGACAATCGCCGCCAAATGGACGATAGAAAGGCCTGTGGACGACGTCTACACGTTCACAGAACGCAATACCAGTGCACCGAGGCCTACAATCGTTCAGATCGCCGAGCTGCAGGCGCAACTGGCGCAGCTAAGCACATAGCACGGGCAGCTCATACCCCGCACCGGTGTCCGCCCTGAGGCCGCGAAGCGATAGCGTGATAGTAGGCGACACATGGCTTGCTCGAGAGTACCGTGTGGGTGCAGTGCGCTTACCGTAGCTGAAAACACACCGATTTTGCATGGGAGCGAGAGATGATGCCAGGCAAAGACACGGCAGGCACGAAAGCTCAGTGGCTGGATGTGCTCAGCAGGGGGCGTGCAGGTTTCATCTCGCCCCAGCTACTGCGCGCGGCCCATGACCAACTGGATCGTGCTGCCCGGCAGATAAGCGCATCGCAGTGAGCACCGCACGGCCATCTCCTGCGTCCCCGGGAGGCGCCGCTATAATCACCGAGTTTTGCTCGCGACCTTACGGAAGTTGTCTACCACCGATGTGAGGACTGCTCACACTGGCCTATCGCCATCCACGGCGCTATCGCGCTCAGCCACGTCCCTCCCATGCCAGCGATAGCAGAGGAACGCTTCTCCCTGGCGGCAACTGCACAAGAGGCGCTGTGAGCGCCGTTGAGTGACCGAATAAGGCATCAGCATAGGCTATACGCTACCTTTTGTGAGCTTTATTTAGAGTGACGACCGCCCCATCTAGATTACCCCCGCCAGGGCCAGCCCCTGCTCATCTCACTCGATGGGCCACCGGCACATCACGATCCAGGGGCTGGTGTTTGATGGTCGCATGCAGAACAACTGGGGGCAGGTGACGGGATGCCGGCATCTGGCTATCAGTGGCTGTGAGATGAGGCGCAACTACGAATTCTGGAACAGCGGGCACCTGCTGATCGAAGGCAATATCATCACCCGCGTCTTCCCCCCCCGATCGCCCTACGCACCTGCGCCTCTCTACACACGCACTGCGACTGCACGCCCCCCTCCTCCGCCGCAGGTAAACTGTGGTAGTCTGAACTGAGCATGACGCGCTGCGCCGCGCGGGCCGGGCTATGCGCTGGAGAGGTAGGTACAGTCCGCAGCGGATTATGGCAGGCTGCGGACTGCTTGATATGCACTACCGCAACCTCATCTCCATCCCAAGCAATTAAAGGAATGCCTTTATGAATTCATTTACTAGGTCCTTAGCCAAATTGTAGATGAGAATGTTATCGCGGTTTGAGTTACAGGGTTGTCCGAGCTGCTGAGCAAGATTGACGATTTGGTTTGTCACATCGATGCCTACGTTTGGAGCTCTGACTCCGTCGAGTCTGACGCACATTCTTTTCTTACTTTTGTTGGCTTCCAATGTTACCCCACGCTGCATGATGTCATTAATACTATATCTATCTGGCCCGCACAGTATCTTCTTGATGTCTATGACTACTCTTGTCACATTGTTCTTATCGCAAAACTGCACTTGAAATGCCTCCATTCACAGATCTCAGAGATAGTATTTCCTCGTGCAATTGGTGCAAACGACCAGGAAAAATACTACTCTACCTCCTCTCCGCATATGTAGTACGGCGCACCTACTCGTGGGGTTGTGTGGTTATGTGCTCCGGAAAGCATTGCCTCCTCATACAGCGTAAACGAAGATAGACTACATGCGGTAAGAATGTCACAGCAGAGAATGCTGCGTGGTGGCAACCCCGTTTTTGAATTTCTCGCCCGCGCCGCCACCGGCACGCTGTTCCCCCCGCTCGAACAGTAGCCTCAGCGCCACCCGAAGATCTCAGTGGCCCTCCTCGCTCATCTCCTCCAGAGCCTCACGGGCTTCAGGGTGGTCCAACTCCATAGCAGTATGCACCGCCTCCCGGGCATCTGCCGCGCGCTCCAACACATGCAGCACGTGGCCCCTGCCAGCCTGGTAATTCGCGTCCCGGGGGTCGATTTTGATTGCCTCATCGAAGGCCTGCCGGGCATCCTGGTAGCAGCCCACAAATAATACAGCGCGTAGCCCTTATAAACCCGGGCATCTGTGCGACGGGGATCGATTTTGATGGCTTCATCGTAGACCTGCAAGGCCTTTTCGTAGCCGCCCAATAAGAGCAGCGCGGTGCCCTTGCGGCGCCACGCCTGAACAGCTGCATCCGTGTCGGAGCGATCGTCAATATCTATATCGAGGAGCTCAGGCTCTTCAGGCCAGCTTCCAGCATCACGACCGTTTCTGTCAATCATAGTAGCATGATTGTAGCATGCGCAGGACAGCAAAGGAAATAGTATCACGATGCGAGGGCGGCTCGGCCTGCTGTGAAGAGAAAACCTACACGTGTCCCGTAATCGCACGACGTTTTACCGTGATGGTCGGCGAGCAGTCAGGTAAGGCATCTTTGCCAGGGGAAACGCGCATAGAAGCGTTTATGTGATGAGGGCTTGACATGTCGGCCGCTTAGAGTTATCAGATGACTAATCGAAAAGGCTCTGGGGCGCTCTTATGATGAACATCAGCCAAGATGCTAGGTCCTTGGCATGGCGCAACCTACCCTGTCTATGCTGTAATTCGCGATCCTCGGGGGCTGGGGCAAGCAGCGGGGGGGCTAAACCTTAGTTAAATTTCTCGTGCGCAGTCAATACGCGGCATAAGTGGAAATCGAAAAGACACAGAAAGCTCGATCCGGAAAATAGAGCATTTGACACGAAAACGTGTGTGTTTCGGTCAGGAGACATCATGACTAACAAACTACAGCAGTTCAAATTACAACATTGGAGAGTGCATTATGCACGGCGAACAGAGAAACAGCGAAAACCGCCCGCGGGCAATGCGGACGGTTTCCAAAAACCCATACAGCGCGGGTAGCGCTAATCCTAGTATATACCAGAGCAATACGTTTGACAAATATAGTCAAACGACATCCACCTCTGAGTTCCTGCAGTCACTGTTTGGTGACCTGCCCGAGGACTGCCCCTATTTCCACACCTGGAAACTCCAGGGGCGCGTCACGGGCTGGTGTGACAGTGTGGAAGCGGCATCGGCATTTGTCGACCAGCACGCCGATGCTGACTTATACGTCGGCATTGCCATAACATCACATAAGGGCACCCGACACACACGTATAACCTCCACAAGCGCCGGCGGCATTGTGGCACTCGTTGCCGACATAGACATCGCTGGCGACGGCCACGGTGCCAAACGCTACCCCCCGACACTGGAAGCGGCACTGGCGCTGCTAAGCGACATACCGCTACCACCCTCGTACATCATCAACAGCGGCGGAGGTGCTCATGCGTGGTGGCTACTGCGCGAACCGTGGACGTTCGACGACGACGCTGAGCGCGAAAAAGTCACGAAATTACTGCGAGATTGGCAGATGGTTGTGAGCACTGCAGCCGCGCTCCATGGCTATGAGGTGGATAACGTAGGCGACATCGCGCGCCTGATGAGGCTGCCGGGTACCCACAATCG
>MTKW01001103.1_pt1 | contig 11665 bp, 9 predicted proteins | sample 1042761 | NCBI WGS metagenome assembly MTKW01 (sample SAMN06205366, study PRJNA360243) | anaerobic digester metagenome | biome: Wastewater treatment plant; feature: Anaerobic digester sludge; material: sludge; isolation source: anaerobic digester fed with sludge from wastewater treatment plant ...
GTACCAGGTGGCCAGGCAGTCGGCATGGAGCCATTCTGTGTGAATGATCTCCTGGGGAGGCAGGAGTGCATCGATTACCTCAATTTCCAGCCGGGCGCGGGTCAGCTCCACCCCATTCTCTGACTCCAGGCTGATGTCTAGCGGATAGTTGCCAGGCTCGAGGAGTGCATCGCCGCCGAGGGAAAACCAGAGAGCCCGGGACTGTCCGGGCAGAAGCACAATGTCTTCTTCAGTGACCGGTTCCAGCAGATCGGGGTACAAGCCCGGTGTGGTTCTCAGGACATTGCGGTCCCAGTCCTTGTTCAGGGGCAGCTCTACCGGAATCAGCCCCACTTGATAGATGGACAGATGGGACTCCAGGGGTGAGCTTACCTTGACCTGGACATTGCGTAACTTTTCCGTGCTGCGGCAGGCGAGCTGAAATGAATATACTTCGTTTCTTAACATGGAATGGGCATTACAAGCGGGAAAGTCCAGCCCTTCGTCGGCAAAGACCTTTTCTAAGGAGCTGATAATCTGGCTCTTAACCAAGGATTCTGTCTGCATTTGGCATCCTCCCTTGTCTGCGTTGATCAACGTCTTCGAGCCGGATTCGCCTTTTCCCTGCGGCACGGATCCAAAAAGACCCTAAAGGATTGGAGGTTTACACATGAAAGCACCGTTTCGTTTGACCAGAGGGGAGCTGCTGGCCAGAGTTGACCAAGAGTTTGGCGGGGAAAGTGAAATCGCCAAAGTCTTTCGCAATACATTCTCCGATACTCTGGAAAATACAGTGGAAGAACTCCCTGACGGCTCAGTCTTTGTGGTCACCGGAGACATACCCGCCATGTGGCTGAGGGACTCAGCAGCCCAGTTCCGGCCCTACCTGGTCCTGAAAGACGGACGCATCGAAGAAATAATCCGGGGCATCATCAAAAGGCAGTTTTTCTACATCAACCATGACCCTTATGCGAATGCCTTCAACCGCGAGGAAAACGGCAGGGGGCACCAGGATGACCTGACCGAGATGACCCCCCTGATTTGGGAGCGCAAGTACGAGATAGATTCCTTGTGCTACCCGGTTCAGCTGGCCTATCTGTTCTGGAAGGCAACCGGCCGTACAGACTGTTTTGATGCCGGCTACGCAAGGGCGGTAGATCGGATTCTGGATCTATGGAAGACTGAGCAAAACCATGCTTCAGATTCACCCTATACCTTTCAGAGACGCGATTGCGTCCCCAGCGATACTCTGCCCAACGGCGGCAAGGGCACGCCTGTGGGCTATACCGGCATGACCTGGTCCGGTTTTCGTCCCAGCGATGATGCCGCCAAGTATGGCTATTTGGTTCCCGCAAACATGTTCGCCGCGGTTGTGCTGGGCTACGTAGAAGAGATTGCTGTGAAGGTTACCAAAAATCTTCCCCAGGCAGAGAAGGCGGCGGAGCTGGCCCGGGAAATCAGGGCGGGCATTGAACAGTACGGCAAGGTGGAGCATCCCGAGTTCGGCCTTGTTTACGCCTACGAAACTGACGGCCTGGGCAATTACAACTTCATGGACGATGCCAATGTGCCCAGCCTGCTGTCTACTCCCTACCTCGGTTACCTGCCTGCCGACGATGAGGTCTACCTCAACACCAGGGCGCTGATTCTAAGCTCGGCCAATCCCTATTACTACAGCGGCAGAAAGGCCAGGGGCATCGGCAGCCCCCATACTCCCGAAAACTATGTCTGGCATATTGCCCTGGCTATGCAGGGCTTAACCAGTACGGACAGGCGGGAGAAGCGTGAAATGCTGGAGTTGATGGCAAATACCCACGGCGGCACCGGCCTGATGCACGAAGGGTTCCATGTGGATGATCCCGCCCGGTACACCAGAGAATGGTTTTCCTGGGCGAACAGCATGTTCTGCGAACTGGTCCTGGACTATCTGGGTCTCAGCCTAAGATAATGGGGGCCTATGCGCAGCTGAGCAATTAGAGAGCATGCAAAATATGCGGTCGGAAGAAGGGGGCTTGCACTTGGAATTTGTGATCATGTCGTTTAATTTGCGCTATTGGAATGAAACTGACGGGGAGCATGGCTGGCCAGAGCGGCGGGACAGCGTTGCTGAACTGATTCGACAGCAGAATCCCCTGATTCTCGGCACCCAGGAAGGGCTGCCGTCTATGCTGGAGGACTTGGATCAGAGACTCCCTGCCTACGGACGGATCGGGGAAGGTCGCTGGGCAGGCGGCGAAAACGAATACAATGCCGTCTATTTTCGCCGGGATGCCGTAGAAGTGCTGCGCTGGGGCCAATTCTGGCTGTCGGAGACTCCCTCTGTGCCGGCGAGCAGGTCCTGGGATTCATCCTTGCCGAGAATCTGCACCTGGGGTATCTTGGAACTCAGATCCAGCCGCAGAAAGCTGGCGGTGTTCAACACCCATCTGGACCATCAGGGCAGTGAAGCCAGGGAAAGAGGGACAGAGCTGATCTGGCAGGAGATGGACAAGTTCGTTAAAAACGGCATGCCCTGTTTTTTGACAGGCGACTTCAACTGCAGACCGGACAGCCCGCCGATCCAATTTTTGCGCAGCCGCCTGGTTGATGCCCTCCACAGGCAGGGTAAAGGAGAGGTGGGCACCTTCCACGGTTTCAGGGGTACGGCAGCCCCAGGTCCCATTGACTATATTTTTACAACCCAGGACGTCTCAGTCCTGGCTGCAGAAGTGCTGGATTTCGCGGTAAATGGGATACTGCCCTCGGATCACTATCCGATTACGGCCAAGGTAAGCTTGGAGCGGCGGCACTAAAGAAAAAGAGGTTTCCCGGGTTGGGAAACCTCTTTTTGCTTATTGGAGTGTGATAAAGTCCTGATGAACCGCACACAGGTCATCGAGGATTTCTTTCGCCACCAGCGCATCTGGAACCAGGGGATGGACCGCGAGGGCCTGGAGGGCCAGGTCATAAGACTGAGTTAGTGCTGCTTGCACAGCCAGGCGTTCATAGGACTTGACTGCCTGCAGCAGACCGCGGCAGTGTTCGGGTATGGTCCCTTCGATTTGGTAGGGATGCACACCGTTTTGATCTATATAGCACTGAACCTCAACGATATCGCCGGGATCCAGGCAGGGGACAGTGGAGCCGTTAATCGTGTTGATGGTGGTGACTGCAGTCCTGGTGCCATGCAGCGCACGCAGCACCTGGAGGGCGATGCCGGAATAGCCTGCAGGTTCATCCCCAGGGTTAGCAGGGCCTTCCCTGTTTTCTTCCCATACTTTTTCAATCAGCCTTTCCAGCCCGTTCTGGGAGGTTCCAATTGTACTGTCCGTTTCCAGCTGCATATAGGTTGCATCCCGGGCCCGGGAGTAATGCTGATAGATTCGATAAGCCTCTTTACGCTCGCCGGGAGTGTCCTGGAGCTGCTGCAGCGAAGCAAAAAGGCGCTTATTCAGCTCGTCAATGACCATAGCTCTGGTGATTCCGGCCTTCTGCAGCCCCTCCACAATATTCCGGGTGCGGTAATAAAACATCAAATACTCATTGGGAATGACACCTAGGGAACGGATGAAGTCCGGGGAAATCATTTCCCGCCCGTGCCTTAACAGGGCCCTGTCATTTTGCAGCACTTCAGGCAGAATATCCCTTTTCTTGAACAGGATCCGCTTGATCCAGCCCAGATGGTTAATGCCGAAATAGTCGAACCATAAGCGGCCAGGATCTAAGCCAATTGCATTGGCGATATCCTTGAACAGTTCAGTGGGGGAATCGCAGATTCCGACAACCTGCCGAAAACCTTCCTCAACCAGGGCCTGAGTGATCAGACCGGCAGGGTTGGTCAAGTTGATGGCCCAGGCATCGGGCGACTCCGCAGAGAGAATTTCCAGATACTTTTTCATCGCCGGTATGGTGCGCAGAGCCATGGAAAACCCGCCAGGACCTGTGGTTTCCTGGCCAAGTACTCCGTGCCTCAGGGGAATCTGCTCATCCAGCACCCTGGAATTGATAGACCCGACCCGAATTGAGAAAAAGGCATAGTCGATGCCTTTCAAAGCCCTTTGAGCATCGCTGGTAAAGAGCAGCTGAATGCCGGGGGCAAGCCGGGATCCGATTTCCTTGACAATCAGCCCCATGTTTTCCAGACGCTGTTCATCAATATCCATCAGATGAATGGCGTCCAGCTGTAACTCATCCTTATAGTGAAAAAGTGCCCTGATCAGTTGGGGGGTGCGCACACCGGCAGCCCCAATTATTGCTATTTTCATGCGGATCGCTCCTCATTTATCCATATTGGCAGTCCTTCCCCGGAATGTGCAGGCAGCTCTATCCTTCTTCTGACCTGGTGCGGAAGATCTTGAACTCCCAGCGATCAACCCGGTAGGTGTTGCTGGAGACCAGTACGGGGGCATTTTGGCCGTCATAGTAAGTCTCGTAGATGACCAGCAGCGGAGCTCCCTCAATAACCTCCAGCTTTTCTGCCATGTCCGGCTTGGCAATCGCCGCTGTGATGCGCATTTCTGAATAGGCGAGAATTACTCCGCGTTTTTGCAGATAGGAAAAGAGACTCTGCCCCATGTATTCCAGCTGGAACTCCGGCCCCAGGATGTGCATGGGAATATAGTCTACCGAGACCATCAGCGGCTTGCCGTCAGCAGTGCGGGTTCTTTCGAGGACGCCCAGCATCGCAATGTCCTGCCTAAAGATCTTAGTGTGGGCAGGGCGCGTTTTCTCCCAATGAAAGTTAACGCTGCTTGTTCCGGGTGTGAAGCCGTATCTGGAGACATACTCCGTGTAGGAATCAAGCCTTTCCATACCCTGTCCAATGGGTATTTTCTGCTCGTGGGTCAAAATAGTGCCTAGACCCTGGACACGTCTGAGCATCCCTTGCTTTTCCAGTGCACTGAGGGCTTCACGAATTGTGGCGCGGCTTACCCCCAGCATCTTGGCGAGCTTTTCTTCCGACGGCAGCCGCTCCTCTTGCGAAAACACCCCGTTTGTAATTTCTTCTGTCAACAGCTGAGCCACTCGCAAGTAGAGCGGTCGCTTCTCGACCTTAATTTTCAACTCATTCTGCATTGTCGTTCTCCTCCAATGCTGTAAACTTAGCGTCCTCCCATGCCGGACAGGGCCATGCCGCTGATAAAGGTTCTCTGCGCCAGTACAAACAGTATCAGGACCGGCAGCAGTGCCAGTACTGAACCTGACATCAGCAATGTCCATTGTGTATTGTATTGGCCTTGCAGCGTCCGAAGTCCTACCGTCAGGGTGTTCATCTCCACACTGTTGATCACAATCAGGGGCCAAATNNGCATCTTCCAAGTCAGCCGGCAGTGTTGAGAAAAACTGCCTGAGCAGAAAGGTGCCGAAGGCGCTGAAGGCATTAGGCAAAATAAGGGCTTGGTAGGTATCAATCCAGCCTAAAATGCGGAGCAGGATGAAGTTGGGGATAATGGTCACCTGCCCAGGGATCATTAAGGTGGCCAGATAGCCTAAGAAAAGGGTGTCCCGTCCCGGGAATCTCAAACGGGCAAAGGCATAGCCTGCAAAGGAGCAGGTGACAAGCTGCAGGATTGTCACACTGGCCGAAGTGATGATGCTGTTCCAGTAAAACCTGCTGAAGGGCAGCACCTCAAAAATCCGCTTATAATTATCCGTGACAACAGGATTGGGGATTAACTGCAGCTGCAAACCAAAGACAGCCTTCGGCTCCTTAAAGGACGTCGACAACATCCAGAGGAAGGGAAGGAGCATTATTATCGAGGCGGCCAGGATGGACAGAAAGAGTACCGCGCGCCCTAGGTTTTCTACATTCAGTCGCTTCTTCATGAAAACCAACCCTTTCACCTTAGATGTCATAGTTCACCCAGTTTTTCTGGTTACGGAACTGGAAGAGGGTGATGGCAAAGATAACTATAAAGAGGAACCAGGCAATTGCCGCTGCGTAACCCATGCGGAAAAACTGGAAGGCATTGCGGTAAATGTGATAGACGATGGTGTTGGTGGCATTGGCCGGTCCGCCCTCGGTCATGATTACCGCCAGATCAAAGATCTGGAAGGAGGAAATTGTGGTCATAACCAGCACCAGAAAGGTCGTGGGGGAGAGCATCGGCAGCGTAATTTTCCAGAAGCTCTTCCAGGAAGTGGCACCGTCAATCTTGGCAGCCTCGTACAACTGCGCCGGAATTCCCTGCAGGCCTGCCAGGAAAATGACCATGTTCATCCCAATACCCTGCCAGATGCTGACAATCATCAGGGCGGGAAGGGCCCACTGGGTGCTGGTCAGCCAGCGGGGCGGGCTGGCGACGCCGAGAATCCAGAGTATGTTGTTGAGCGGTCCAAAGTCCGCGTGGAAGATCCATTGCCAGACCAGGGCAACCGCGACGCTGGACGACACCACAGGCATGAAAAACGCTGTGCGGAAGAAGGTGGTTCCAAACAGCTTCTGGTTGAGGGCAAGGGCCACTGCCAAGGCCAGCACGATCCTGGCGGGGACTGTCACAGCCACAAAGAGCAGCGTGTTCTTCAGCACTTTAATGAAGGTGGGGTCGTTGGTGAACATGCGGATGTAGTTGCTCAGGCCGACCCACTGAATGGGACGCAGCAGATCCCATTCAGTGAAGCTGAGCAGCAGGGCAGCAAAGACAGGAAGGAAGGTGAATATCAAAAACCCGATCAGATTAGGCGTAAGAAAACCATAGGCTGCCATGATTTCCCGGCGCTCATTCGCACTTCTTCGTTTTTTTGCCTTCTTACCCTTGGCTAAACTCATCAATTAGTCCCCTTCCACACCGAACATTCTTGCTGCATTCTTGTAGAAAATCAGATCCTGCTCTTCAGGGGTCAGGCCGATTTCGTCAAAGTATTTCTGCCAGTTTTCAATGTCCGTTTTGACCCTGGGCAGGTCGCAGTCGGAACCGTAGACCAGTTTTTCCGGGCGGATCTCCCGCTTGATGTAGCCGCCGGTTTCAATGTGCCTGCGCACCACATCTCCGCCGGAAATGTCGAAGAAAAGGCGCGGTCTCCAACGTGCAACGGCGCAGGCTGTCATATAATCAGGCCAGCCCAGGTGGGCGCCGATCATGTACAGCTTGGGGAAGTAAGTGGCAATAGTGTCCAGGTAGATGGGCTGCATCCGTGCGGAGCCCCGTCCGTAAGGCGCCAGGCGAGCCCTGGCCCGCATCTGCTCGACCAGTCTTTCTTCAGCCTCTCCCGTGGGAATGGCCTTCCAGGCATCTTCGCTGCCGCCCATTAAGTAGTCGACGGGGCCGCCGATGATGCCGGTATGGAACAGGATGGGCATTCCTAGGGCTTCAGCCCGCTCATAGATCTCGAAATACTTTGGATCATCATAATTTCTGGATGGATTAATCAGTTTCAGGCCGCTAAAGCCGCGATCGTAGAATTGCTTGACAGCTTTTGGGGAATCTTCGTCCATGTTGAGCATAGCCATGCCTACGATTAGGTCGGGTCTGGCCTGGATGGCATCTGCAACAAGATCATTCCCGAGCTCAGGCCAGCCAAGCAGAGCGATTTTTACAATATTGGACTCTTCCGCGACTCTGACCAGCTCATCGAGCCAGCCTGCAGCTGAGTCCCGTGACCCTATTCTGTCGAACCAGCCGTAATGGACGTGAACGTCAAATACCCGCACGAAAAACCCTCCTTCGTCTTTGTGAAATTAGGGAGGACAGAAACCTTGACGGTTTCTGTCCTGCCATCCTTACCGCTTGGCTAAGAATTCTTCCACTTCAGCCCTAATGCCTGTCAGCACTTCTTCAGCAGTTGCTTCGCCGATGAAGAGGAGATCAAGGGCAGGTGTGATCACTGTCGAGTTCAGTTCTACATAGCCGTTAAAGAGCGGCGGGATCTTGCCGTGTTCGGTATCGTTCAGGAAGACTTCGCCGAATCCTTCTGGCAGTGCATTGACAAATGCATCTCTTGTTCCCTCGGAACGATAGGCAGGGACAGCTACGCCGGTGCTGGCGAAAATGCTTTGGCCTTGCTCGCCGCAGAGGAACTCAAAGAAGGTCCAGGCTTCTTCCAGGTGCTTGGTGTTGGCGGAAATTACGTAGCCGGCACCGCTCATGGAGTTGGCCCTAATGCCGTTAGGCCCTGTGGGCAGAGGTGCTACACCCCAGTTGAAATCGGCCTGCTGGAATGTGGGCACGCGGGCGGCATTGGTCATGGCCATGGCTACAAGACCGCTGGCAAACAGCTCAGTGGAGTTGCCCAGCTGCAGCATTTGGGCAAAGCTCGGTGCTACTTCGTACTTGTTGATCAGGTCAGCCATAAACTGCATTGCTTCAATTGTCTCAGGGCTGTCACCGATGTACTTCGTGGGATTGAGGGGATCGTCAAACATGTCGCCGCCGTTTTGATGGATGAAGTTGTAGTATTTGTTGCTTTCAAGCACCACTCCGTATTGGGTGACACGGCCGCGCTCATCGCGCTTGGTCAGCTTCTGCGCAGCTTCCAGGAACTCCTTCCACGACCAGGTGCCGTCGGGATAGGCTACACCAGCCTCATCAAACATGTCTTTATTGTAGTAGAGGATGGTGGTGTCGTTGTCCCGGGGGAAGCCGTAGAGCTCTCCCTCGTAGGAGAAGATCCGCAGCAGTTCGTCGTAGTAGGGGCTGGTGTCAAAGCCGTTCCTTTCGACCAGCTCGTTCAAGGGCATCAGAGCGCCTCGGGCTGCGTAGCTGGGTATGTTATTGAGGAACATGACGTCTGGAGCGGTTCCCCCGGCCATTTGGGTTTGGATGCGGTCAAAATAGCTGCTCCAGGGTGCATGCTGGGTTTCTATCTTGATATGTGGGTGGGCGGCTTCGAAGGCTTCAATGACCTCATAGTTGGGAGGCAGTTCATTCGGGTCGCCCCAGAAAGACCAGGTAATGGTCACTGGTTCCTGAGCAATTGCCAGTGCGCTTAGGCCCAGCAGAAGCAACAATAACACAGATACACTCAGCTTAAACTTTCTCATTTCAATCCTCCATTTCATTAATTGTTGTTCTGAGACTGAAGTTTTTCAGTGATTCCCCCATATCACCTCTTTCTGTGCTTTTCAACTGTTAGGTCGTAACACGTCAGACGACTGACAATCAAAATCACATACTATATTTATACGTGATTTGCAAATATCCTTCTAAGAAAANNAAAAAACTACACGAGTTCGTGGGTTATACCTAACAAGTGGGCTAAATATTAACGTTTTCGTGAATAAAAGGGAGGTTGGCCGGCTTCTGGCCGCAGCCGCGGGATCTGGAGGGGCGCTGGAGGCAAGACTGTCTGGAGCATAGGCCAGATGCTCGCAGTTGCCTCATGTATATCCAGGCGGTGTTCTTGGAAGGATAACAACGAACTAAACTGGAGGAGGCTGATCATGGAAGTTCACTGCACGGTGAAAAACTGCCGGTGGTGGGATAAGAACTACTGTATAGCCCAGGCCATTTTGATCACCAGTGACGAGCTGGGCGAAGCGCTGCCTGAAAGCTACGATTATCAGCAGACTCAAAGCATTGTGCAGCAATATGGCGAGACAGCGGTGGATTCTTGCACCGCCACCTGCTGCAAGACCTTTGTGGCAGCTGATGGCTAAACCCTGGCAAAAAAGACACCTCGAGAAGGTGTCTTTTTGCGTAGTCCTTTGTTTAATTGCTCTTTCTCAAGACGGGGTAGCCGTCGTTGGCCGATTCAGTGATCTCCCAGATCCGGGCAAAATCCCAGCCGGCATAGGTGTCTTTTTCTTTCATCTCCTGGGTTGATTTCCCCAGGCCTGCGCCAAAGCGGCTGCCGGCTACCTGGCTGTCAAAATAAGATTTGCTTACTGTGCCAAAGTTCAGGCCGGTTAAGCCGCCCCTGTTGCCGGCGCCGACCAGATACACAGCGGCATAGCTTTCCGTGATTACTCCGCTGCCGTGGTTCTGATTGTGGCCCACCAAGCCTCCTACAGGGGATCCCTGTGCCTGGCCGAGGGCATAGGAACGGCTGATCCTGCCGCGATTGTTGCCCACCAGGCCGCCGACAAAGGAGGCAATGCCTGAAGCAGAGGTTAGACCGTTGGCGGAGGATCTTTCAATCACGCTCGCATTGAGTCCGGCTAAGCCGCCTACATTGGCGCCTCCGCTTACATTGGCGAAAGCTTTGGAATCCAGGATCGTTCCCCGATTGTCGCCAACCAAACCTCCTATGGACTGGCCCTGCCCTTGAACCCGGGCATTAACTGCACTGCAGTTTACGATCCGTCCGTGGTTGGTTCCGGCCAATGAACCGACACTGTTTTTCCCGGTGACGGCGGCTCCGTCCAAGGTCAGATTGGAGACAGTTCCTTCCGGGGAGATGCTGGCAAACAGGCCGACGCGGTCATTGCCAGGCAGGTCAATGTAGAGCGCATAGATAGCGTAGGCGGACTCGCCGCCGCTCAGACTTCCTGCAAAATTCTCGATGGGCTGCCAGCCGGCGCTGTCCTCTGCAGTTGCGCCTGCGTCAATGTCATTGCCCAGCTGGTAGTGGGCGGAAACATCATCTCTGATCCTCTGCAGCCCATGGAGATTGTGGATGAGGTAAGGCGATTCTGCATTGCCATGACCCTGCAGGGCTACTGTGAGGAGAGGTGAAACGGTCTCTAAGTCCTCAGAGGCGAAACTGAGGATATACTCACCCTCATGGAGGATCAAATTAGAAAACTCTGCCACGCCCCATTCATTGGTGATTGCCTCCTCGCTTCCGCTGACAAAGCCGTTGTGGGAGGAGACTGCGATTAGGCGTCCGCCTTCCGCAATCACATTGCCGTAGGCGTCATAAAGGGACAGCATGACAGGACCCAGCGGCACATTCGCCGTTCCCGTCTCGGGGAAGGTAAGCAGCCGCAGGTCGGCAGGCTCTCCCGGCAGCACAGTTACTTTCAAAGTGCTTTGGGATCCCTCAGCCTCCACCGTCAGCCCGTAGATTCCTGCCTTGGTTAGAGGTTCGGAGAACACAAATTCAGCTTCACCGTTCACAAAGGACAGAAGCTTCTCTTCGGCACTGCCTACATCAGATTCGCAGTAGACCCTGACCGGGTACTCGCCGTCGGGGAGAGGCCCATCTGGGCTCGACAGGNNTTGAGCTTCAGCATGAAGGCCGGGTTCGACAGGAATGCCTGTTTCGGAATCTTCCTCCTCCGGTTCCGTTGGAGCAGGCAGGGCGGTGACAGCAAGGGAGCAGCTCCCGCCTTCCACCGCTATTATCAAGACATATTCTCCTGCTTCACTCAGGGGCTCCGCCAGAACAAACTCAGCTTCCCCATCCGCAAAGGGGAGGGTTTTTTCCTCCAGGCTCTCTTCATCGCCCTCCCTGAAAACAGTGACAAGATACTCGCCGTCCAAAGCAGGCTTGTCCTGCTGCCTAAGACTAATCAGCAGCGCCAAAGGCTCTCCCGCCGTATATTCCGGGCTGGCAAGCTCGGCATAAACCTCAACTGAGCTCTCGTCTTCTGGAACGGGAGTAATGTGATACTCGGCGATGTAGGGGTCTGCACCCTCAATGGATACTCTTACCCAGTATGCACCGGCCAGTTCTGCTGGAACAGTGAGGGTAAGGGCGGCATAACTGTCTGTTATAGGGGCAGTTTCTCTAATCTCTGGTGTGAGGGAAGTGCCGTCTTCGCGCAAGAGCTCAGCCGCGACTGGGGTTCCCTCTTCTATGTTCACGGTTTCCACTTCTATTTCCA
>MTKW01014716.1_pt1 | contig 11665 bp, 8 predicted proteins | sample 1042761 | NCBI WGS metagenome assembly MTKW01 (sample SAMN06205366, study PRJNA360243) | anaerobic digester metagenome | biome: Wastewater treatment plant; feature: Anaerobic digester sludge; material: sludge; isolation source: anaerobic digester fed with sludge from wastewater treatment plant ...
TGTCAATGGTAGAAACCATAAAGGTTTTTCTCGGAGATCCGGAGATTAATCTAATCCTGTCATCGAGCTTGGATACATCCCTATAGACTATAGATTTCCCTTCGAAATGTGAATCACAAATAGTTATTTCTTCTATCTCATTATTGAGTTCAGATGCTTGAATGCCATTAACTATGGATTTTAACTGGAACATTATAGAATCTCTATATAAATCCCTCTCGTTGAACTCTTCATAATTACTTACAATTCCTGCAATACCTTCCATGTCGACAGAAATAAACAGTTTCATAAATACCTCCGTTTTACTATGTTTTCTGTTAGTATATCATAGAATGAGTAGCATTTTCAGTATATTAGCTAAATATCTCATCATTTGATAAAATAAATATAGGATTTTAATGAGGTGGTGTAATGGAAAAACTTAAAATAGCAAACTTACCGACCAGAATAGAAAAACTTGAGAAGATTTCGAATGAACTGGACACAAATCTATATGTAAAAAGAGATGATTTTACAGGGACAGAGTACTCGGGAAATAAAATCAGGAAGCTTGAATACGCTTTGGCTGAAGCCGTAAAAACAGGATGTGACACTATTATAACGGCCGGTGCGACCCAGTCCAATCACTGTAGAGCAACTGCGGCAGCATGTGCAAAATACGGACTAAAATGTGAACTAGTCATCCGAGGTGAAGAGCCTGAACAAATCGAGGGCAATCTTTTCTTGGATTATGTACTCGGTGCGAATGTCAACCTAATAAAGCCGGAAGACTCCAGAGAAGATAAAATGAACGAGATAAGTGAGAGGATAGAAAGTGCAGGCGGCAAAGCCTACTTAATTCCGGTTGGAGCATCAAATGCAGTCGGTTCACTTGGTTACCTCGAGTGCTTTGAAGAAATCCTGAAACAGGAAAAAGAACTGGGAATCATCTTCGATGCAATAGTCCTAAGCGTAGGTTCAGGAGGAACATATGCAGGTCTATGGCTTGGAAATTATTTAAATAAATCGGAAAAACGTATCTATGGAATATCGGTAAGTGACTCTTCAGAAGAATTTAAGGAGCAGATAATAGACATCCTTAAAAACATGGATGATATGGATGCAGATGATGATTATCTAGACAGAAATATTATAATCAATGATAAATACATCGGAGAAGGATATGCAAAGAGCACTGATGAAGAACTAAAATTTCTCGTAGAGGTCGCCCAAAACGAAGGAATTATCTTCGATCCATGCTATACCGGAAAAGCCTTTAAAGGCTGCTATAATGAGATAAAAGAGGGAGATTTAAGAACTGCCAAAAATATCCTATTTATCCATACAGGAGGTCTTATGGGCTGGACTATGGAGCAGAGGAATAGGGTTATGGAGATGCTTGAAAGATAAGTAGATAGACTTAGTTTTAAAAGTAACGCAAAGTATCTACGAAATATAAGATGTGTTTAATCAAAATTAGTCTTTTTTATAAACCACTTCAAACTGAGTCGCATGGTTTGAGTGGTTTTTTTATGTATAAAAATAGTTTAATTCTCCTTAGCCAGTAAAATTGTCACAAAATTATTATACATACGTTTTATTAATAGAGTAGATAATAGTATCTGCTTTTTTGATGAACAGGAGCAGATTGACTCTAAAGTTGATGATTGCCATTAATTGATTTCAGTTCTTTATGAATGGGTAAAAAATAAATGAAGGATGTGCTAATCAGGATGACAAAAGATGGCTAACAACACTCTTTATATATGTATTAAAAGCAAAAAAGGAGAAGAATATGAGTAATAAAAAAGGTTTCAAACTCTTGGCATTTATTATTGCCGGAGCGATGTTGTTTGCAGCTTGTACACCGATGCAAGACCCAGAAAAACCGAAAACCGATGAGAGTCAGGAAGAACCTAAGACAGATGAAAACCAAGAGAAACCAAAAACTGAAACACCTGATATAGAAGATAAGAATAAAGAAAAAACAGACGAAAACAAACCTGATATCGGGGATGCTGAATTTAATCCGGAAGCTTCTGAGGTGCTGGTTAAGCCAGATGAAATCAAAGGTGAGGATGATCCGTATCCATATGAATTAACCAAGGCGATCAACGAATTTTCATCTAAATCTGTATCCAAACTACTAAAAGACTCTGAAGAAAATGAGATATATTCACCTATATCATTATACTATGCACTCTCTATGATTAGAGAGATGACAGATGGTGAGACTTTAGAAAAAATTAATGAGTTTTTAAATGTTAAAGATTTTGATTTAGCGGATTCGCTTAAAAAATTCACACAAACAGAAAAAATGAATGATGGACTATTGGTGAACAATTCTTATTGGATAGACAATAAATACAAAGAAAATGCAAATCCGGAGTATTTGAATCTATTGAAAGAGAAGTTTTATGCCTATGCATTTGCTACTGATTTTACGAGTGATGGAGCATATAGTGACATAGACAATTGGGCATTAAAAACTACGAATAATATGATTGAATACGATTCAAAAGAAATGTTTGGCGGAGACGATGTAGTTTCAGTACTACTCAATGCCGTTTACTTTGAATCCAAGTGGCAAGAGAAGTTTGAAGAAGAAAACAACTATGTGGAAAAATTCCACAATTTAGACGGTAGTGAATCCGAAACGGAATTTATGACCCAAATACAGGACAAGGGAATTTTCTTTAAAGGTGATGAATACGACTCAGCTTTAATGAGAATGGAAAATGGAAGTGTTTACTTCATATTACCGAAGGGTGAGACAACTCCAAAGAAACTTTTAGAGAATGAAAACTTTATTTCGGATTATCTAAAGATTGAGTTTATTGCAGGGAAACTTACTATTAATCTGCCTAAACTGGAGGTTGAAAGTGGTTTTAAAAATCTCATGGAAGACTTGGAATTGACGGATATCCTTGGAGCTAATGCTGATTACTCGAAAGCTTTTAAAAATGATGAGCAAGTATTTTCGATAGGGAAGGTTATACAAAAAGCCAAGATTATAATGAACGAAGAAGGCGCTAAAGCAGCTGCTGTAAGTGGAGGTGTAGGCGTTACTGGAGCACCGGACTCAGAAGAAGAGTTGGTACTGAATCTAGATAGACCATTTATTTATCTGATTACCTCAGATAGAGGAGATGTGCTATTTGCAGGAGTAATTAATAAGATGTAATTGTTCATACTATAAAAGCGGGATCTTTAATGGTCTCGCTTTTATTTTGCAAGATAAGATTTAGAATGTGCTTATTATTTCGTTTTAAAATTAGGATTATAGCCAAGTTTAAATTGCTTCTGATAGGGAATCGATATAATGGGTATATAAATATCGTAGAAACATAATAAAAGGGGGATGATTGAATGAAAAAAGTATTGTTTTANNATGAATGAGTCGGGGATAGAAGCTAAGATTATCTTTGAAGGAGCTTCTGTAAAGCTGATTCCGGTTTTTGAAAGTGAAAACAATCCTATTTACAACAAAGCAAAAAATGCAGGACTTATCGCTGGTTTTTGCGTAGCATGCTCAAAGGTAATGGAAGTCTATGAGGATTGTGTTAAAGCAGAAATTCCTGAACTATCTGATATGAACGGACATGCAGGAATGAAAAAGTACATACAGGAAGACTACGAAGTAGTTAGTATGTAGAGAGGCTCAAAGCCTCTTTTTCATTTCTTTTAAATGAGGGTAGTTTTAAGGAATTCATAGAGGGTGTATAATAAAAAGAAAAGTGGGTTGTAGCATCATAAAACAGAGATTTTACTGAGGAAGATATAAGAACATTAGTAGACTTTTAAGAACGATATTTTAAAATGGTTATTTTAAATGAAAATCAAGATTAAAAATTTAAAGCTATACTTATTTGGAAGGTGGATGTTGAAAGTGACTGAAGTCAAATTTTATGATGCAATTGATAATAGTTTATTGAAATTTGCTGTTATCATAGCAAAAACTAACAATAACTGGGTTTTTTGTAAACACAAAGAGCGAAACACGTATGAAATTCCCGGCGGACACCGAGAAANNAAATAATTTCAATGGGCAAGAAACATATGGGATGCTTTATACTGCAGATATTATTGAGTTTGAGGAAGAACTACGCAGTGAAATTGAAAAAATAATCATAACTACCAATCTTGTAGAAAAATGGACATATCCATTGATTCAGCCAAAATTGATAGAAGAGGCTAAACGGAGAAAGATAATATAATTTGAAAATAATAAAAAATGGAGTGAAAAATAGAGAAAACACCAATATTTGCGGAAGAAGTTAAAAAGGCATTGAAAATTATTAATATTGGAAACCTGTCGAAAGATGAAATCATAGAATTTGTTTTATTAACCCCAAATATGGATAGAGAAGTTGCAATTAAAATAGTTGAACAATATCCTACAATTGCAAAATCATAAGAATCGATGATGGCTCAATTAAATGGGATGTGTTATTGCATTAGAGAGCAATGAAAAGTAGAATAATTCTAATATTAAAACTGGAAGGTAAGTGAAATGAAGGATAAATTGAAAAAATATATCGATAGATTTTATAAACTACCGATTCTCTACTCGGTGGGAATAAGCATAATCCTGATGCTATTATTTGCAACATATATTTTTATAGCCGATGGAAGTGGAACGATTAAAGAGATGCCTCAGGGGATTTTTTTTGGAGCTTTAATTTTGGGATTTTTTGTATATCCTGGAATTCTTACTTTGCTTAATATAATCTTTTTATTAATGAGAACTAACGATAAAAGGATAAAGCTGGCGGGGAAAAAGATAGAGGTAGTAACTATAATTCTTGGAACGGTGTTTACCGGCCTGTACATGAGTTTAATGGATATTAGATTTGTACCTTGGGACACAGTGCTTAAAAATAATGAAAAGCATTTTATGCTATCCATAGAATATTTGCCGGGGTTTATAATTCCGGTAGTCATGGCTTTGGCAGCTTATGTTTTTCTTAGAATCAAGTCCATAAAAAAGACACCTCCACTTTTAGCTGTGATTTGTATTTCAAGTCTTTACTTGGGAATCGGAATATGTATAATGTGGATACTTCAAGTTTTCGGAACCGTTACATCCAATCCATTACTTGCCCTTGCGCCATTTAATTTTGTTTTAATCTTAATTAAAGTGATAAAAGAAGTTATTATTGAATGGAATGACCAAGAAAAAATGGAAGAACCATTGGATAAATCGGAATTGGAAGTGATGGAGTACCCAAATACATGGAAGGGAAAAGTTAATGCATTACTAAAAAATTCTTTAAACTGGCCTCTGATTGCTTTTATTTTTACACTGCCATTACTGGGAATCGTAATTATGATTTCAATAATAATCGGACAAAGACCGGACAGTTTTTATAGAGTTTGGACCGAGACAGCAGATTGGAATTTATCTCAAAAAATAGCACCACCTAATGAAATGTTCGATCAACATTATCTATGCACTGTCGCAGTTGCCGGTCATCCTAGACTAGTCAAACCGCTTAGGCCGGGCACAAGAGGTGGTGAGACAATACTTGTGAATCGACAATTGTGTATTGCCAATGCCTTTGAACAATTATTAGAAGAAAAGCTGCCAAAGTTTCATAAAGCTATAAGGAATTTTTACGATAAATACGGCTATCCTATATCAAAACATATTAATTCACCTTGGAGAGCCGATACTGTTTATATTTTGATGAAACCTTTAGAATGGCTGTTTTTAGTTGTTCTTTATCTATTTGATATCGAACCAGAACAGAGGATATCAAGGCAATACGCCTATAAACCGGTACGATAATTTGGTATGGATGAAGCTATATGATGTTTTTTTAGGTTTACTAAAATTACACTTCAAAGCTTTTATCTCTAATCACATTAAAGTACTTGCATATTATTTTAATATATGGTAAAATTCCTATAATTCAATATTAAAATACTTTGAAGGAGCTATGATATTATTGGAGAGTTTCAGAGAGTCGGCATTTGGTGTGAGTCGATACCGAAAATAATCATCAGTCTAATTCCGGAGTTGGTTTTACGAAGGCTTTGAGTTTAACCCGGTCGCCCCGTAATCGGCTGTGAACTTGTTAGAGTTCGAGAGTGATTCAATTTCGTGAGAATTGAATAATAAGGGTGGTACCGCGATAATTTCGTCCCTGAGCATTTTGCTCTAGGGATTTTTTTATTACAAAAATGGAGGGTTTATGATGGAAAGAGTGTACATAAGTGATGTGACAATTAAAGAGGCAAGTATTTCGAGAGATTTTAGCCTTAGTTTCAAGGAGAAGATTGAGCTTTCAAAACTACTGGATAAACTGGATGTTTCCGTTATTGAACTGGATGAATTAAGGAATAAGAAAGTAGATAGTTTGCTCGTAAAATCAATTGCTTCAGCTGTTAGAAACAGTGTAGTGGCAGTTCCCGTGGATTTAGTTGGAGAGAAGATAGATTCGACTTGGGAGGTTCTTAAAGGAGCGAGATTTCCTAGACTGCAAGTACCTGCACCGATCAGTATAGTTCAGATGGAGTACTTAACTCAAATGAAACCGGAAGAGATTTTGGAATGCATAGGAAATTCTGTAAAAAAATGCCGCAGCTATTGCAATGAAGTTGAATTTATTGCAGACGATGCGAGCAGGAGTGATCTTGCATTTTTAAAGCAGGCAATCGAGACAGCCATAGATGCAGGGGCTAATATCATTACCATATGTGATACTGCAGGAACGATGCTTCCTGATGAGTTTGAAGTATTTATTAATAAGATTAAAAAGGTGGTTACTGGAATTGGTGGGGTAAGAATAGGAGTTGCATGCGCCAACGAGATTGCGATGGCTGACTCTTCCGCAATTGCAGCTATCAAAGCCGGAGTTAGAGAGATAAAAGCGTCCACGTATAATGTGAACAGTATTTCTCTTGAAAATGTTGCAAAAGTTATTTCGAGCAAGGGGCATGTTCTTGGGGTAGTTTCAGATATAAGATACACTGAAATAAATAGAGTTTTAAATCAGATTAAATGGATTTGTGAAACTAATAGAAGCGTTCATTCTCCATTTGATATGGGAGTTCAAGATCATGGAGAAGAGTCGTTTATACTAAGCGCTCATGACAGTCAATCTGCGGTAGCCAAAGTTGCCAAGACCATGGGTTATGAATTGTCTGAAGATGACGAAGTAAAGGTATATGAGGCATTTCAAAGGATTGCCAATAAAAAAGGTACAGTTGGTAGAAAGGAACTGGATTCGATAGTTGCATCTGTCGCAATGCAGGTTCCTCCGACTTATACGGTGCACTCATATGTAATAAATACGGGAAATATTATTACTGCAATGGCTCATTTGAAATTAACTAAAGGTGAAGAAGTACTCGAAGGTATCAGTATTGGAGATGGTCCTATAGATGCGGCATTTTTGGCCATAGAAAATATTATCGGTACTCATTATGAGCTTGATGATTTTCAAATTCAGGCAGTTACACAAGGCAGGGAGGCCATGGGTGAAACAGTAGTTAAACTCAGGTCGAATGGTAGGGTTTATTCCGGACACGGGATATCTACCGATATTGTAGGTGCAAGCATCAGAGCTTATATAAATGCTTTGAATAAAATTGTTTATGAGGAGTTGGAAGCATGAATTTAAGTTTTTCTACAAGAGGATGGGATTTGAGTTTTGAACAATTCGTTCAAACTGCTCTTGATATGAAGTTTAATGGGATCGAGATCCATAATATAAATGAAAGGCCAGAGCTTTTAGATAAAAGCGGTCCTTTCAATGAAATAAATACCGCTGCAACAGTTAGAAAACTATATGAAGTCGGATTAAAGATAGCCTGCTTTGACAGCTCCTTTGATTTATCTGATGGAAGTGAAGATACTTTTGAGGATATTATAAAACTGATTAAGATTGCATCTAACAGTAGGGTGCCGTATATAAGCGTACTGGCTAGGAATTCTGATGAAGAGACGGTTCATAGAACCTTAAGCAGATTGACGCCAATAGCCAGAGAAAACAAGGTTATGATACTTATTAAAACCAAGGGGATTTATGCAGATACATTTAAACTTAGAGACTTGCTAAACACTTTTGCTTCAGATGAAATAGCTGTTCTTTGGGATATGCATCATCCGTTCCGATATGCGGGAGAATCTGCATCTGATACGATTAAAAACCTTGGAGCATATGTGAAGCATGTCCATATAAAAGACTCTGATGACAAGGACAATTACAATATTATAGGTGAAGGTTCTCTTCCGATTAGAGAGATGATGGAAGCTATAACTTCGATAAATTATGACGGATTTATCTCAATTGAATGGGAGCCTGAGTGGATGCCGGATTTGCAGGATATGGAAGTCATCTTTCCTCATTATGTAAACTATATGCATCGATTTAGCAGCCCAAGAATCAGAAAGAAAGAGTTATACTATAATTACAATCACGAAGGTCAGTATATTTGGGAAAAAGATGTATTGATTGAAGAGACTTTTTCTGAAGTGCTTGACCGAGTAGTAGATGAGTTTCCGGATCAGTATGCAGTTAAATACACAACTCTGGATTATACGAGGACTTATAGTGAGTTCAGGGATGATGTCGATACTTTTGCAAGGTCTCTAATCGCTATGGGAGTACAACCGGGCAGTAAAGTTGCCGTTTGGGCTACAAATGTCCCGGAGTGGTTTATAGCTTTTTGGGCTACTACAAAAATAGGAGCAGTGTTGGTAACGGTAAACACTGCGTACAAGATAAGAGAAGCGGAATACCTTCTTAGACAATCGGATACCCATACACTTATTATGATAGAATCCTGTTTGGATTCCAATTATAAGGAAATAATGATGGAACTTTGTCCGGAACTGAAAGGTACGACCAAGGGTAGAAGACTGCATTCCAAGAAACTTCCGTTCTTGAGAAATATCATAACAGTTGGGTTTGAAATGCCGGGATGTTTAGAGTTCAGAGAAGCTATGAATAAAGCTACAGAAGTACCAGTTGAAGAGGTGCATAGGAGAGCGGCAGCAGTTAAACCTGATGATGTATGTAATATGCAGTATACTTCCGGGACTACAGGTTTTCCTAAAGGGGTAATGCTTACTCATTACAATATAATAAATAATGGAAAGTCTATAGGCGACAGGATGGATTTGTCGACAGCAGACAGGCTTATGATTCAAGTTCCGATGTTCCATTGTTTCGGGATGGTGCTTGCAATGACTGCAGCCATGACTCATGGAGCTACAATATGTCCACTACCGTATTTCTCTGCAAAAGCATCACTTGCCTGTATCAATTTGGAAAGAATTACAGCTTTTCATGGAGTTCCAACTATGTTTATAGCGATGTTTAACCATGAAGACTATGCGAAGACAGACTTTTCGAATGTACGTACGGGGATAATGGCAGGAGCCGGCTGTCCGGCTGACCTTATGAGAAAGGTTGCGCAACCGGACGGTATGAATATGAGAGGAATCGTAAGTGTCTATGGACAGACGGAATCTTCGCCGGGATCTACCATGTCTAATTGGGACGATCCACTGGATGCAAGGGTAGAAACGGTAGGTCATCCGCTACCTCATGTGGAATGCAAGATTATAGATCCTGAAACCGGAGAAGAGGTAGGGCCGGGAGTCAATGGCGAGTTTTGTTCAAGAGGATATAATACGATGAAGGGATACTATAAAATGCCAGAGGAAACACATGATGCAGTGGATTCTGAAGGATGGCTTCATTCGGGAGATCTGGCATGTATGAATGAGGAAGGAAACTTTAATATTACGGGCAGATTAAAAGATATGATAATAAGAGGTGGAGAAAATATCTACCCTAAGGAGATTGAGGAATTCATTTATACACATCCTAAGATAAAGGATGTTCAAGTCATAGGAGTGCCGAATAAAAAATACGGTGAAGAGATTATGGCCTGCGTCATACTTAAAGACGGTGAAGAAATGAATGAGAGAGAAATGAAGGAATATATCAAAGGCAATATGTCCAGGCATAAAGTACCGAAACATGTGGTATTTTTAAAGTCATTCCCGATGAATGCTGCAGGGAAGATTATGAAGTACAAGATGAGAGAAAATGCCGAAGCATATTTAAACGGAGAGTTAGGAGATTAGAGATGGTGAGAAAAACAGTAACAATGGATGGGAACGAAGCGGCAGCGGACATAGCGTATAGATTTACGGAAGTTGCTGCGATTTACCCAATCACACCTTCATCCCCAATGGCGGGGCATACAGACAGTTGGTCTGCGAGAGGAAGGAAGAATTTATTTGGTCAAGAAGTGAGCTTGGTTGAGATGCAGTCTGAAGCCGGAGCAATTGCAACCGTGCATGGTGCGCTGCAAACGGGAGCTCTTGCAACGACATATACTTCCAGCCAAGGACTACTACTAATGATTCCAGTAATGCATAGGATATCAGGGGAGAGACTACCAGGAGTCATCCATATTGCATCCAGAACTGTAGGAACTCATGCTTTGAGTATTTTCGGGGATCACTCGGATGTCATGAACTGTAAACAGACCGGGTATGCAATGCTGTCAAGCGGATCGGTACAAGAAGCTGCTGATATGGCGGCAATCGCACATCTATCCAGTTTAAGCGGACGGATTCCCTTTATGCATTTTTTTGATGGATTTAGGACATCTCATGAGCTTGCAAAAATTGAATTGATGGAAGATTCTGAACTTAAGGAAATGTTGGACTGGGAAGCACTTGAAGAATTTAGAAATTCAAGCTTAAATCCTGAAAGACCAAAGATTAGAGCGACAGTTCAAAATCCTGATATCTATTTTCAAATTAGAGAGGCGAATAATGCCTTTTACGATAATTTACCGGATATAGTTCAGTCCTATATGGATAGAATTTTTAAAATCACCGGTAGAGAATATAAATTGTTCAACTATTATGGAAGTGAGGATGCTGAATATATTCTTATAGCCATGGGGTCAGCTTCAGGAGCTATAGAAGAGGCGGTCGATTATCTCAATAATCTTGATCAAAAGGTGGGATTTGTTCAGGTACATCTATTTAGACCTTTTTCTGCAAAACATCTTATAGATGCCATACCTAAGACCGTAAAGAGACTTGCAGTACTGGACAGATACAAAGAGATGGGAGCAGGAGGAGAATCCCTTTACAGTGATGTATGTACAGCTTTTAACAATCTTGAAAAAGATATGTATATAATCGGGGGCAGATATGGTCTTAGTTCAAAAGACACCGACCCCGGACAGATAATCGCAGCTTATAAAAATCTTATGGAGGATAATCCCAAAAGAGACTTTACAATTGGAATAATTGACGATGTAAGCAATAAATCACTGGAATCAGTTGAGCTTAAAACTGCTCTGGATCCGGATATGGTAAGTTGTAAGTTCTGGGGGCTTGGCGGTGATGGAACGGTCGGAGCAAATAAAAATACCGTTCAAATAATAAACGAGACCACGGATTTATATGCACAAGCTTATTTTGAATTTGATGCAAAGAAATCCTATGGAGTCACAAAGTCACATCTTAAATTCAGTAAGAATAAAATCAGAGGATCATACTATGTAAAGAGTGCCGACTTTGTCGCTTGTCATAATCAATCCTATATAGGACAATACGATATTGTCGATGATGTAAAGGATGGTGGAACCCTTCTATTTAATACCGGCATGAGTCCTGAAGAATTGAAATCAAAACTCTCCGAAG
>MTKW01012844.1_pt1 | contig 11645 bp, 12 predicted proteins | sample 1042761 | NCBI WGS metagenome assembly MTKW01 (sample SAMN06205366, study PRJNA360243) | anaerobic digester metagenome | biome: Wastewater treatment plant; feature: Anaerobic digester sludge; material: sludge; isolation source: anaerobic digester fed with sludge from wastewater treatment plant ...
GCAAAACTACTATCATAGTAGTAATAGAATTAACCTCTGCAGTTGCTGTTTTTACAGTTTCTTATAATGCCCCCCATTGTCAAGACACGAAACCGAAATTCTAAGTTAGTCTCCTTTCTTTCTTGTTTTGATATTATCAAGCAGCCTTGGGAAGCTTGCCATAGTAAACCTGATCCGGGCATAAGTATCCGATTGAGGAATGAGGCCGGTAAGTGTTGTACTCATGCATATAACTGTTAATGGCTTTTCTTAGCCCTTTAGGAGTCTCGAATTCATTGATGTAGATAAGATCGTATTTTAGAGTTCTGAAGAAACGTTCGGTTCTCACATTATCCAGAGCCTGGCCTTTGCCATCCATGGAGATTTTAATTTTGTCTTCTTCCAGAAGCTCGATGTAATCAGGATTTGTAAAGTGGCCCCCTTGATCACTATTAATTATTTCTGGTTTGCGGTTACTTAGAGCACGTTTTAAGCAGTTTAGAACAAATGACTTTTCCAGGGTGCTGGAAAGCTCGTAATCGACGATGCGTCTGCTGTACCAGTCAATTATGATAAACAAGTACATGAAACCTTTTTGCATCCGTATGTATGTGATATCAACGCCCCAGACCTGGTCTGGACGTTCAATGTCTAGATTTCTAAGAAGATACGGGCGTATATACTGAGCATGATAGCGCTTGCTAAGATTGGGCTTTGGATAGATGGTGTAAATGCCCATAACTCGCATCATTCTGCGGATCTTTTTACGGTTAACTAATATTTCATCATCGCGCCGGATTATCTTTGTAATTGTTCTATAGCCCCACGTGGGATGAGCAGTGTGTATTTCATCGATTCTGCGCATCATGAACAAGTCCTCATCAGAAATAACCTTCTCTTTTGGAGGATCGCGATAAATACTGCTACGGTTTATGCCCAGCAAGTCAGCTTGTCGGCTGATGGTCAGGCAAGGATCACTGAAATCAACGCATTTTTTTCTTCCAATCAGATCCGAGGATTTGTGTAGATTTTTTTTTCAACCAGTCTACCTCATAGGTAAGCTGGCCTACTTTACGCTCAAGCTCGGCGATATGCTCTTTACTTTGTTCGAGTTCTTTTTCGGCTTTAGAAGGACCTTTCTTAAATACTTCTGAAGCTCGTTCTAGGAACTCCTTCTTCCAGCGGGAGAGAACTACTGGACTGACCTCATACTTGGCGGCGATCTGGTTGACTGTCTCTACTTCTGATAAAATCTCCAGGACAATCTTGGTCTTGAATTCTGGCGTGTAATTGTTTCTTGTTCTCATGTTGCTAGTATAACTTGGATTTTTGTTTTTTTGTCTCACCCTATGGGTGCATTATATTTTACCCGGATAAAGCTTAGTTTTTCTTTCAGCTGGAGGTGCTGAAATGTTGAAAGTATTAAGTGCTGCAGAGGCTGCTATGCTAATTAATTCAGGAGATATTGTATCTGTTAACGGCTTCGGTTCTGTTTCTCATCCTGATATCATGGATAAAGCTATTGAAGAGCGTTTTTTAGCAACTGGCGAGCCCCGTGATCTAACTATGGTTTTTGCCTCAGGCCAAGGGCAGAACATAAGGTTTGAATATATAGACCGACTGGGGCATGAGGGATTGATAAAAAAAGTGATTTCCGGCCACTGGGCTTTAATGCCGGAAATTCGGGATATGGCTGCCCGGAACGAAATAGAAGCCTACAACCTTCCTCAGGGAGTGATTTGTCATCTTTATCGAGCCTGTGCCAGCAAAAAACCAGGAGTCATTACTAAAATAGGACTTCATACTTTTATTGATCCCCGTATTGGAGGAGGACGCCTCAATGAGGTTTCCAAAGAAAGCTGGGTAGAGCTTATGGTTTTGGATGGAGAAGAATATCTCTACTACAAAACTCCGCAGATTAATGTGGCTATAGTAAGAGGTACCACAGCTGATCCCAACGGGAATATTACTTCCGAAAAAGAGTGCTTGATTGTAGATGCGCTGCATATCGCTCAAGCTGCCAAGGCGAATAACGGGAAAGTGATAGTCCAGGTTGAGCGCTTAACTACGATTCCTGCCAATCCGCATGAGGTAGTTATCCCCGGTGTACTAGTGGATGCGGTTGTGTTGGCGCCGGAACAAAAGCAGACCATATTAGAAACCTATAATCCAGCCTATTCTGGTGAAATTCGTATACCAGAAGAGCAGATTCAAAATAAGATGGATGAAATTAAAGAGCTGGACCGGAAGGCCGGAATTGCCAGGGAAAGAGGTTTCGCTCATATGATTATCGGCCGTCGAGCAGCTATGGAACTGAATCCAGGCGATGTTATTAACTTAGGGGTGGGCATGCCGGAGATGGTTAGCCTGGCAGCTCAGGAAATGGGTATTATAAAAGATCTGATATTTACTGTAGAACCTGGTGTAATAGGAGGAGTACCGGCGATAGGAGCAAGTTTCGGCGCCTCGTTTAATCCGGACATTATTTACAGTCAGGCCAGCCAGTTCGATTTTTATGATGGCGGTGGCCTTGACATCTGCTTCATGGGAGCAATGGAGATAGATCAACAAGGAAATGTCAATGTCAGCAGGCAAAATGAACGAATAGTAGGAGTGGGAGGCTTCGTTAATATTACCCAATCAGCCAAAAAAGTAGTTTATATGATGCCTTTCAGGGGCGGTGGACTGGAAGTCGATTTTATAAACGGTAAACTAGTTATTACTAATGAAGGACGCCTGCAGAAATTCAATGAGGAAGTGCAGCAAATAAGTTTTAGTGGCAATTATGCTGCCAGCCTTAATCAGCCTGTTTTATATGTAACGGAACGCTGTGTCTTCAGCTTGACTGCCGAGGGCTTAAAATTGATAGAAGTGGCCCCGGGCATCGATGTACAGAAAGATATATTAGATAAATTACCCTTCAAACCCATTATTGCTGAACCACTGAAAACTATGGACTTAAGATGCTTTGCCGACGTATAAAGAACCATATAGACAGGAGGCATGAATCATGAAATTTAATACGATTCTTTTTGACGTAGATGCCAAAGGTATTGCTACCATTACTTTGAACCGCCCTAATGAAGGCAACGCCTATAATCAGGAAATGGCTGACGAATTCATGGCGGCACTAGCAGAAGTGGAAAGTAATCCCGATATTAAAGTGCTGGTTACTACTGGTTATGGAGATCGGTTCTTCTGTGGAGGCGGAGATATGGGGATGTTATCCGCTATACCGTCAGCAGCAGAAGCTATTGAATGTTATAAAGAATCCGGCAAGATGATACCAGCCTTATATCAGCTTAATAAGCCTTCCATAGCAGCTGTAAATGGTATTGCCAGTGGGGCTGGAACTGCCCTGGCATTGGCTCATGATATTGTTTTAGCAGCTGATAATGCCCGTTTTGGTACCAACTTTATTACCATTGCATTTACACCTGACAGTGGAGCCAGCTATTTTCTCTCCAAAGCCACTAATCGCCACCGTATGGCCGAGATGATGTATACAGGCAAAGTAATTGATGCCCAGCAAGCTTATGAGTGGGGCTTCTTTAACCACGTCTATCCCCGCGATAGCTTTAAGGATGAAGTATACAGCATGGCAGCTCGAATTGCACAGAATCCACCGCTTACTCTTCGATATGATAAAGATTTATTAAGAGAAGCATTCAAGAACGATTTTTACACTCAATTAGAATTAGAGACTATTTATAATGCCGTATGCTGGACCACAGAGGATTTCCGTGAGGGCATTCGCGCTGCTATGGCAAAGATGCGGGGAGAGAGGATCACCCCCAATTTTAAGGGCAAATAGAATACCATAGCCAGTAATAATAAGCCGCCGGTTTCATAATTGGCGGCGTCATCAATCTTGCCCTGAATCATCCAGTATTATTCTTTATACTTATTTGTTTGGTTGGTGCTGTTTATCTAATTTCAGTATCCAGCCGTGGAAAATCAGCCGAGGTAGAGCCTGCGGTTAAGGATAATACTGGACTTTTTGATTAATTTTGATTAATAAGGGTGGTTTTGATGCGGTTCATAGCTTCAGTAGTTCTAATTATTATTATGTCTGCTGTTTTTCCTGAGCTGTTTCCAAGGCTCTTACCACTGGTTCTAATCCCTGATCAACTATCAAGCGCAGCAGCTTAACCATGGCTTTGTCGGGATTTTTTAGCTTTTTAGCATAGGCGAAGATCTGTTCTGGTAACTTGGCCTCCTTGACTGGTTTAGCATGAAATACTGACCGGGGCCTTTGTTCTATCAGAGGTATATAATGCTCTAGTTGATAAATGGTCTGGTATTTTCGGTAGCAGCGGGGGTGACTGGCAATCTTTTCTCCCCGGTAGTAAATATTAAGCTCTAGTCCACCGGCTTTAACTGTTACCTGCTTGCCTGACCATTTTACTGGTACGGAGTAGCTGTTGGTTTCGAAACGGACCGTAGAAAAGTAATTTACTTCAGCACTTTTACAGCTTTCATAGCGTTTGAGTGGTAGTGGCAACAGAGCTCTTTGTTCCAGGGCAAAGGCATCTTTTACACTCATATCCCTGCCCTGAACTTGATGATGTTCTATGTATTTTAAGCAGCGTTGCCGCAGTAACTGATTAAGTTCTTCAAAGCTTGACACATCGGGCACTGGCACTAAAAAGTTGCGGCGTGCGTAGCCGACTAGGTTCTCTACCAGTCCTTTTTCATGACCCTCACCTGGATTGCAAAACACTGGTCGATAAGCATAGTGAGCTCGAAAGGCGGCGAATTTATCCTGCTCCCGGGCTGTTTTGCCCCAGCCTTCTTTTACGGCGGTTTTTAAGTTGTCATAGATCAGGTCGCGGCTTACTCCACCGAAAAATTCAAATCCTTTGACATGAGCTTCTAAAAAGGTTTCTTCGCGTTCGGTGGGATAAGCTATTACGAATGGGGCTATGCTATGGCAGAGTCTCATACAAAACAGATGGGCTTCGGTTTTTACTCCATTAAGCATAATGGTGGCCTGGCCCCAGTCTACTTGGATGGCTTCGCCTGGATCAAATGCCAGGGGCACATAAACCTTGGGCATTTTGTCTCTTAGTTCTTTAACTGCTTTACGAACAGTAGAGCATCCACCGATGAATCCTTTTTCCTCACATAAGCGGTCATAGATTCGCTGGGCAGTATGCTTTTGTTTTTTATTTGGACTTTGGGCATCCTCCTCCAAACATGATTTAATAAATTAATAATATCGGGAGTTATGACGCTAGGTGCTCTCTTTACGGGCTTACGCTCCCAGGGAACCTGCTCTCCCTTACAGTAGCGTCGAACCGTATTGCGTGATATTCTTAATTGTTTGGCGATGGCTCTTTGAGACATCCCTTCCACCAAATACAATTGTCTGATAAGCTGATATTGGTCCACTCTGATCACTCCTACTTCCCCCTATATTGATTTCTGCACTTTCAATAATAGGGGATTGGTCTGGCAGAGTGGTCCACTTTTTCGTTAGCGTTTTTACCTTTTTTGGCTCACTTTTAGGATAGCGTTTACAGTTGGGAACTGTGCTAGTGCTTTACAAGGTTTGGAGATGTATAAAAAAGACCCGAAAAACATCATAGGACTGATGCATGAGGATGTTGCTGGTTACAAACTCAGCGACATTAATATTGTAGCTGCTTTTGATGTGGACAAGCGTAAGGTTGGCAAACCCCTGAAAGAAGCCATTTTCGCCAAGCCAAACTGTACCACCGTTTTCTATGATGATTTGCCGAATTACGATGTAGAGGTCAAAATGGGACCTGTATTAGACGGTGTATCTGAACATATGGCTGATTACCCCCCGGACCAAGCCTTTATTGTTGCTGATAAAGAGCCTTGCGATGTGGTAAAGGAACTGAAGGAGAGCGGGGCTCAAATACTGGTTAATTATTTGCCGGTTGGTTCGGAAAAAGCTGCCCGGTTTTATGCCGATGCCTGTTTGCAGGCTAACGTAGGTTTCATAAATGCCATGCCTGTTTTTATTGCTTCCGATGAGAATTGGGCAAAAAAGTTCCAGGAAATGAACATACCTATAATAGGTGATGACGTAAAGAGTCAAGTGGGAGCTACTATTATTCATCGAACCCTGACTAAGCTATTTGAAAATCGGGGAGTTATTTTGGACCGTACTTATCAGTTAAACTTTGGCGGCAATACCGATTTTCTCAATATGTTAAATCACAGTCGTGCCAGGGCTACTATTTCCTTAGAAGGATGGAATTCCTCCAAACCCCGGCGGTGGCTGGAAGTGTTGATTTCCAGTCCCATGCCCTTTTGGGCCATTTCTTTAAATATGGGCTCAATTACCCCTTGGTGAAGGCATTTTATCTCCGGGCCAAAATACCTGCTCTCATAACGCGCGTAAAGGTCAACATGAGCTAAGCAGTCAAACAGTCCGGTAGATACCATCTCCTGCAAAGTCACAAAATAATCCCGGCGCACCTGGTCCAGGGTTCGAGACTGGAAATACCGGGGACTTTCTTTCATCGAAGAAATGGCGATATGGTCCAGGCAATGGATGGCTCCTAAAACAAAATCAAAGGGATAATTATTTACGACCTTTTCTATATCTTCTTCACAACCGGGGCAGTAGCCCACTTCAACTCCGGCCTTTATTCGCAGAGGGGAACCCTTAAATGAGTCCTGTGCCCGCATGATTTCATTGAAATAACTGTCTAACCAAGCCCGGTCAAAAACAGATACCTTATCGCCATTCACCATAACCAAATTGTCTTTTTCCCGGCGGACTGGATCCAGTTCCACATGGGTAGTGAAACATATTTCGCTTAACCCTAATTCCAAAGCCCGGTAACAATATTCTTTTATGTGCACAGCAGCAGCATCGATAGAATAGTTAGGATGAATGTGATAATCAGTTTTTACAGAGCTCATCTAGTGCAGCATGCCTCCTTCTCATATATATAATACCAAAGGTGGCCATCTCCAGTGTTGTGCTGCTATCCAACCACGGGCTGCCAACCCTGGTGACAGTTTTTTAAGTTTACGGCGTTTAAATAGATAGAAGAGTAAAACTACAATACAAGGAGGAGAGTAACTTAGAATTTCGATTTCGTGTCTTGACAATGGGGGGCATTATATACTTCTGCGGCACGCATTGATGATGGACACTGCTGATGCACGGTAACGGCAGTTGATTCGATAGGACAGCCAGCTCCTAGAGCAATTAAGCGAGCACTGTTTCCGGGAGCGGACGACTGATTACAGTGGCCACAGACTACTTCCTCGATAAAATCGGCACTGATACTGGATTTCTCTAATGCTGCTTTGAGAGCAATAATACCCAAATCAACAGGATTTTTACTGGCCAGGGCACCGTTAAAATCTCCTACCGGTGTACGGGCACCCCCTACAATTACAACTTCATGCATAGCCAATTCTCCTTTCCCTTATCTGCCTGTGAATTTCGGTTTCCGCTTTTCAAGAAATGCTTTCATCCCTTCTTTTTGATCCTCAGTGGCAAACAAATCAGACCAGGATATTGCTTCCAACTCGGTTCCGGATTTAATATCCAGGTTAAGGCCGGTGTTAATGGTTCGTTTGGCCATTTTTAATGCTATAGGTGGCTTGGCAGACATTTTTTCAGCCATCTTAAAAGCTTCATCCAACAATTCTTCATCTGCTACTACACGATTAACTAGTCCTAATTCCAGCGCGGTAGGAGCATCGATATTGTGACCCAGGAAAATTAATTCTTTAGCCTGGGAACAGCCTATTAAGCGAGGTAACCTTTGCGTTCCGCCGGCACCAGGCATGATACCCAGATTTATTTCCGGCAGTCCAAAACGAGCACTGCTTCCTGCCAAGCGAATATCAGCAGTAAGTGCCATTTCAAAACCAGCCCCCAATGCATAACCCTTTACCGCAGCGATTACTGGTTGGGGAAGGTTCTCCAGTTTGTTAAAAGTGGAACCAAAGGCAAAAGCTCGAGCCTCATCTGGTACCATTTGGGCCATGTCTTTTATATCGGCACCAGCTGCAGAATGCTTCCCGGCTCCCGTCAGCAATACTACCCTGATATCCCTGTTCCGTGCTATTATGTCCGCTGCTGCATCAATTTCATCCACCATGCTACGGTTTAAGGCATTAAGAACCTCGGGGCGGTTCAAGGTCAAAGTGGCCACATAATTACTGACTTCCAGCACAATGTGGTTAAAAGTCACATCACTCACCACCTATTATCTATTTGCTATAATCATAAAAGCCCTTTTTGGTTTTACGCCCATAGTCACCTCGAGCATAAAGCTCCACTATGGAAGGACTGGGCTTGTCCTTTATGTCACCGCTGGTGCGGTATTTGCCCATTAATACATCGTATTCCAAGTCAATTCCCGTCATATCGAGTAACTCAAAGGGACCCATGGGGTGACCCAGGCCATTGCGCACCGCCCGGTCGATGTCTTCTACGGAAGCGACCTGTTGATCAAGTAAATAACAAGCCTCTTGGGTAATAGCACTGAAGATTCGGTTGGCAATGAACCCGTAAATTTCTTTGTTAACCCGTACTGGTGCTTTATTTAGGGTTTGGCATATCTCCACAGCAATCTCTATCGTCTCCTCAGAAATGTGTGGACCTCTTACGACTTCAACCAGCTTCATAACCAGAGCCGGATAAAAAAAATGCATGTTTAAAACTTTATCTGGGCGAGTGGTGGCATCTGCGATTTTAGAACTTACTATGTAGGAACTATTAGTAGCCAGGATGGTATGTGGCGGACATACCTTGTCCAACTGACTAAATAACCGTCTCTTAACCTCTAGAATTTCTACAATCGCTTCTATGACAATGTCAGCTTTGCTAGCTGCTTCATTTAAATCAGGAGTAAAAATCAGACGTTCTCGAATCTGATCAGCTTGCTTTTCAGTTAACCTGCCTTTATTGACCTGATCAAAAAGCCAGTTATGAGCAAAATCCTGAGCTCTATTAAGGGTAATAGAATTGATATCGGTGCAATAGGTTGTGTACCCGCACCGGGCGGCTTGAAGTGCAATCTGCTGCCCCATAACTCCAGCACCTACTACGCAAAAAACATTAATGCCTTTAGCCAACATATGGTACACCTCACTTACAACTATAGTTAACAACCGGTTACATTTGTAATGAAAATGATATTGTTCTATGAATATTAACATGCAATAAGGATGCCAACGGAATATGGGTTAATTTACTCCCCAAAATGTTGTAACATAGAAATAGCCTCTTCTTAAGATGGATGTTTACATTGCCTGGGAGGTGCAATAGCATGAGTATCTTAGATGCGGAATTAGCCGAACTGGTATTTGAGCAAATGCATGGAGTCATTATTGTTGACACCGACGCCCGTGTTATATACATCAATAAGCAGTGGGCAGACATCATAGGAATTGATAGGGATGAATCTATCGGCAAACCGGTAAAGGAGGTTTTGCCGAATACCAAAATGGATCTTATTGTTCAGACCGGGAAACCAATGAATTCTGATCTGTTTGAATTAAATGGCAAAGTATATGTTTGTAAAAGGGTACCGCTATACCAGGATGGTAAGTTGATCGGTGCCTTTTCTTATGAAATTTTTGAAAATATGGAAATTGCTAATGAGTTTATTAAGATGATCAATCAAATGTCAGATGAATTAAATTACTATAGAAGTGAAATGCGGAAAATCAGAGGAGCTAATTATTCCATTAATAATATCAAAGGCGAGAGTAAAGCTATCAAGCGTCTAAGACAGCAAATCTATGATGCATCAGCAAGTAATTCCACAGTTTTAATACAAGGAGAGACGGGCACTGGTAAGGAATTAGTAGCACACGCTATTCATGATCTTAGTCAGCGCAGTATCAATAACTTAATTAAATTAAACTGTGCTGCTATACCGGCTGAATTGATTGAATCTGAGTTGTTTGGTTATGAGGAAGGTGCCTTTACCGGAGCGAAAAAAGGAGGCAAAAAAGGGAAATTCGAGTTAGCCCATATGGGCAGTCTGTTTTTGGATGAAATTTGCGAAATTCCCACTCAGGCACAGGCCAAGCTTTTGCGAGTCATACAGGAGAGGGAAGTCGACCGGGTGGGAGGATTTAAGAGTATACCGGTCGATGTTAGGATTATCACCGCTACTAATAGGGATATGGAAAGAATGGTAGAGGAAAAGAAGTTTCGTGAGGATCTTTATTATCGCATTAATGTTATTCAAATAGTGGTGCCACCCTTACGCAGTCGGAAAGAAGACATCGGATCTATATCTCGAAGTATTATAGAAAATCTAAATCGCACTCTTAACATGCGGATAAAAGATATTTCTGATAAAGCCGTACGAATGCTACAGCATTATGATTGGCCGGGAAATGTTCGAGAACTGCATAACGTGATAGAAAGGGCTATGAATGGAGCTCAGTATAATGATATTTTAGATGAATGGCACTTTGAATCCTTTAAGGAAAAATACTTAAACAGCAGTCTTGCCAACATAGGTAAAACGTTAGAAAGGGGCCCCCAGCCTTTAGAAAATATTAGAAATCAGGCCGAAAGAGAAGCTATAGTTGCTGCGCTCAACTTATTTGATCACAATAAGTCGAAGGCCGCCAAATATCTGCATATATCAAGGCCTCTTTTATATCAGAAAATGAATCGGCTCGGTATCAAATTGTAAGTACAGACTGACAGTGTAAATATAACTTACACCACGTTTAAAGGCTTAAGCAGTTCGTTGAAGTTGGGTAATAAATTTAGGGGGTGTCAGTATTCTTTACACTTGTATAAATAATAATTTTCGCAGTCGAGCCTGGCATAAAGGAACCGGTAAATTTATCTTTAAGCCTGTCTTCTGTCGAGAGCGGCGCTGGCCGCGTTCGGGCAGAGGACAGGCTTATTTGTGAAAAAGATATCAAAATTTATCTGGTGTAATGGTACGTCTTTTGCAACTTAGTTTATCACCAGAACAATAAGGTATTTGCCATCCAAATAATAGTAAAGGGGGTAGAGTCCTCACGTAGTTCAACGGAATATTGGGTAGAGGAATCAATGAGGAGGTAATGATCTTATTATGAGAAGGAATTCAATTATTAGTGTTTTGCTAGTGATAATGTTGCTGATGACAGCCGTAGTTGGTTGTGGTGGAGACCAGGCTGGCGATAATAGTGGCCAGCAGGCTCCTGTAAAAGAGGAATTTGTAATTGGCAGTGTTGGTTGTATGTCGGGGGGCGGTGCCAGCCTGGGTAAAAACATGCGTATTGGCGTGGAGTTTGCTGTTGAAGAAATTAATAAAAATGGCGGAATCAATGGTATGCCAGTACGCGCTATATTTCGCGATGATGAAGCTGATCCTACCAAATCATTGAGTCTGGTACGTGAATTAGTGGAAAAAGAAGGTATTGATGCTTTTATTGGACCTACTAATACCACTTGTGCCATAGCAATACAGCCCTATTTAACGGAGAAAAAAATTATTCATTTAATTGGAGGATGTACTGGAACCGATTTAATTAATCCGAGCAAGTATCCTTATAGTTTTAGAACTCACATTAACGACAGAGACCAGGCTCTATTCTTAGTAAAGGAAGCCATCGAGAAAGGGTATCAAAGAATTGCAGTAGCTCATGACACTTCAGCCTTGGGAATGGGCGTCCAGAAAGATATGGCGGCTGTCCTGGCTGAGAAC
>MTKW01002875.1_pt1 | contig 11642 bp, 10 predicted proteins | sample 1042761 | NCBI WGS metagenome assembly MTKW01 (sample SAMN06205366, study PRJNA360243) | anaerobic digester metagenome | biome: Wastewater treatment plant; feature: Anaerobic digester sludge; material: sludge; isolation source: anaerobic digester fed with sludge from wastewater treatment plant ...
GCCTTCAATAATAGAGAGTATTTCATTTGCTCTATTAATAATGGTCTTATCTATTCCTGCCAGTTGAGCAACTTGGATCCCATAACTTTTATTAGTGCTTCCTTCAATTATTTTCCTTAAAAATACAATATCATCACCTTTTTCTTCAGCTGAGATGGTCATATTTTTAATTTCTTTAAAATTGTCTGCAAGCTGAGTTAATTCATGATAATGTGTGGCAAAAAGTGTTTTTGCTTTTATTTTAGTTGCAATATATTCCACAACAGCCCAAGCAATGCTTAAGCCATCATAGGTACTAGTTCCCCTTCCTACTTCATCTAATATAATCAAACTTCTTGGTGTTGCTTCTCTTATTATATTAGATACTTCATTCATTTCAACCATGAATGTACTTTCACCTTGAGATAGATTGTCAGAAGCACCTATCCTAGTAAATATTCTATCTACTATACTTATATCAGCCTTTTCAGCCGGTACAAAGGAACCAATTTGAGCTAATAAGGTGATAATAGCTACTTGCCTCATATATGTGGATTTACCAGCCATATTGGGTCCAGTTATTATCTGGATCATGCTATTATCTCTATCAAGATAAGTATCATTGGGAACAAATAGATTATTTTCAATCATGGTCTCTACAACAGGATGTCTACCTTCTTTAATTTGAATATATCCCTTATTATTAAGATTTGGTTTTACAAAATTATTTTTAAGGGCTACTTTTGCAAAGGATACAATTACATCTATGGTAGCTACTAATTTGCTCACATATTGAATTCTCTTAATTTCTCCTTTTAAAATATTTCTTATGGATTGAAATATTTCATATTCTAATTCAATAGATTTTTCTTCAGCACCTAAAATTTTAGATTCCATAGACTTTAATTCTTCAGTATAATACCTTTCGGAATTAGTTAAGGTTTGTTTTCTAATGAAATAATCTGGAACCATAGGAATATTAGCCTTTGTAACTTCAATAAAATAGCCTGCCACTTTGTTGTATCCGACTTTTAAATTTTTTATACCAGTATTCTCTCGTTCTTTAATTTCTAAGGATGCTAACCACTCCTTACCTCGGATACTAGCTTCCCTTATTTCATCTAATTTTTCATTAAAGCCTTCTTTAATTAGTTGACCTTCTGTTATTGAAATTGGTGGATTATCTACTATAGAGGACTCTATTAAATCATGTATATCCCTTAGGGTATCCATAGATTTTCCTATTATATTTAGCTGTTCATTATCAGTAGAAATTAATAATGATTTTAATTTAGGCAAAACACTTATTGAATTTTTCAAAGATATAAAATCTCTACCATTACAATTTCCAGTGGAAACTTTACTTGATAATCTTTCTATATCATAAATATTTTTAAGTTCATGAGTTACTTCATCCATAAATATTATATTATTATAAAAATGTTCCACCATATTTAATCTTTTATTGATTTCAGTAATATTGATTAAAGGCTGTTCTAGCCAGTTTTTTAACAGTCTTCCCCCCATAGCTGTACATGTTTTATCTATAACATAAATTAATGCTCCCTTTTTTTCCCTAGATATAATAGTTTCATGTATTTCTAAATTAGTTCTAGTATTAATATCCATAATCATATAATCTTGTGGTTTATAATATATTAGGGTATTAATATGTGATAATGAGTTTTTTTGAGTATTATAAAGATATTCAATTAGCTTGTTTGTAGATAATAAAGAATAAATTTTTCCATTTATTCCTAAACCTTCTAATGATTGAACTTGAAATAAATCTAAAATCCTTTTTCATGCTACATTTTCTATATCATCAAAATCTTTATAAACACTAAAATAAGGATTTATCCTATTTTTTATAATGTTTATGTATTTTTTATCTATTAAAAATTTTTCATTACAGATGATTTCAGAAGGAAATATTTTTCCAAGTTCATCTATAATAAATCTATAGTTGTTTTCCATATTCCCTGAGTATTCTGTAGTATACATTTCCCCTGTTGAATTATCTGCATAGGATATTCCAATGCCTAAATCATCCATATAAATGGAAACTAAATAATTATTAGATTTCTCATCTAAAACATTTGTATCAGTAATAGTACCTGGGGTAACGACTCTAATTACATCTCGTTTAACGATTCCTTTGGCTTTAGAGGGGTCCTCAACTTGTTCACAAATAGCAACTTTATATCCTTTTTCAACAAGGCGAGATACGTAAGTATCTGCAACATGATGAGGTACTCCACACATTGGAGCCTTTTTTTCCATGCCACAATCTCTTTGAGTTAGTGTAATTTCTAATTCTCTTGATGCTGTTAGTGCATCATCGAAAAACATTTCATAAAAATCTCCCAGTCTGAAAAATAAAATGGAATCTTTATATTTATTTTTAATAGACATATATTGTTTCATCATAGGAGTTAAATTATCCAAAATACAACCTCCAGTATCGTATATTAAACTAAAACACCTTCTAAAGTAAATGTTTTAACATTAGTTATTTTTACATCAACTATTTTTCCAATTAAATCTTCATTGCCTTCAAAATGTACAAGTTTTCCACTTGTAGTTCTACCGTCTAACATAGTTTCATTATTTTTGCTTATTTCTTCTACAAGGATTTTTATGGTCTTTCCCAATAATTTTTTATTTTTCTCTAATCCAATAGGATGTAATGCATCTAATAGACGTTGAAATCTTTCATGCTTAATTTTATCATTTACTTGATTTTCCATTTTAGCCGCTGGAGTCCCCTCCCTTATTGAATATAGAAAAGTAAATGCAGAATCGAACTCTACTTCTTTTACTAACTTTAAAGTTTCATTAAAGTCCTCTTCTGTTTCACCAGGAAATCCAACAATGATATCTGTAGTAAGGGTTATATCAGGATTAACCTTTCTAATTTTATCAATGATATTTAAATAATCTTCCCTTGTATATCTTCTATTCATAATCTTTAATATTCTATTGCTTCCAGATTGGACTGGTAAATGTAAATGATCACATAATTTATCTAATTTACCATAGGAATTAATTAGCTCATCTGAGATATCCTTTGGATGGGAAGTCATAAATCTGATTCTTTCAATACCATCAATATCATTTATATCCTTTAATAGGTCAGCAAAACTATAATCTCTATTTAAAGTTTTTCCATATGAATTAACATTTTGTCCTAATAATGTAACTTCTTTACATCCATTTTTTGCTAGTTTTTGAATTTCATTTATGATATTCTCAGGTTCTCTACTTTTTTCTCTTCCCCTTGTATAAGGCACTATACAATAGCTACAAAAGTTATTGCAGCCATACATAATGTTTACAAAGGCTTTGTAAGTATATTTTCTATTAGCTTCTACACTTTCATCTATTTCCCTATTTTCTTCTATAATATCTATAACGGTTTTACCTGTTTTTTCATAATTACTAATTAATTGAGGTAATTTATGAATGTTATTGGTACCAAAAATGATATCAACATGTCTATATTTAGTGGTAATAGTTTCTATAGCTTCTTCTCTTTGCATCATACAGCCACATACAGCAATTATTAAATTTGGTTTTCTTCTTTTTAAATCTTTTAATTCTCCTAATTGTCCATAAACTTTATCCTCAGCTGTTTTTCTTACTGCACAGGTATTATATATTATTAAATCACATTCATCCCTATTATCTGTTAAAACATAATTCATATTTTCTAATATCCAGGATATTTTTTCTGAATCATGTTCATTCATTTGACAACCATAGGTTTGAATTATATATTTTTTCATATTAAGCAAAACCCTCACTTTCTAATTAAATCTATTAATAATTATAGCAAAATTTGTGATTAAATCACATATAATTATTATATCATAAAATAGAATTATACCATAAAACAAATAAGAAAAGAGTAGCACATTTATCTACTCTTTCTTTATTTCTTATTTATTCAGACTATTAAATCTAAACAATTTTTTAAAAATACTAGGTTCTTTCTCCTTAAACCTTCTTAAATCTTCCTTTAGTTTTACATTTTCATAAGTCTTTTCTTTAACTTTCATTTTTAACTTTGCATTTTNNATTTTCACAGATCAATACATCTCTCTCTTTAGAATTAATCTCATTTCTTAAGGATATAACCTCTTCCTTTAACTCTTCAATTAAATCAGCTGTATTATTATTTTCAGAAGAGAGATAATCCGATAGTTTTTCAAAAAACCTATCCTCAAGTGCATTAGATATTTCTAGAGCTATATTAGATGGTTCCAAATTATCTCCATAATTTTTTGTTGAAACTATTGTAGTAGATTCATCTGATGATAGTATCTCTTGGGGAGAATTGATAATTAAATTAATTTGTTTATTACTAAATCCCTTTTCCTTTAAACTTTTAATATATTGAATTAACTCAATCTCCTTATAAGTATAATATCGATGATTTGATTCTGTTCTTGGCACATCTATATTAAATTCTTTTTCATAATATCTAAGGACATGAGGAGCATAGCCAGTAATATCAGCAGCTTCAGATATTGTATATTCTTCACTATAACTCAACAAAACTAGTCCCCCTTTTAAATCTCTAACTATAATATATTTCTATTTATATAGTAGAAAATCCTTTTTTATTATGAAAAAAATTTCATACAAATTATTTCATAATTCAACAGTTTTTTAATTTTTATCAAAATTAGCAACTAAAAACTCATTAAGAAGTTTTATACAATTGTTAATATCATTTTTTGATGCCATTTCTATTGTGGAGTGTACATATCTAGTTGGAATTGATATTCCTCCAGAGGCAACACCACCTTTTATTGTGTGGATTGCTCCTGAATCAGTACCTCCAAATTCTAAAACTTCCAGCTGATATGGAATGTTTTTCTCCTGTGCTATATTTATAAGGGTTTCTTTAATCATAGGATGGGATATTATGGAATTATCCTTTACTTTAATAGCAGCTCCTTTATTTAGTCCAATGGAAAATCTCTTAGCCTTCGGAGTATCTCCATGAGCAGTTACATCTAGGGATAAGCCTATATCTGGATTTATACTATAAGCAGCAGTTTTTGCTCCCCTAAGACCAACTTCTTCTTGAACAGAAAATACAAAGTATAAGTCATTATTTGCTGACTGTATATTCTTTATCCCTTCAATGGCAATATAACATCCTACTCTATCATCTAAATAAGGAGTAAATACTACATTTTTATTTTCATGAAATTCTGATTTATATACACAAATATCTCCTACTTTAACCTTATCCTCCGCTTCATCTTTAGAAAATACTCCAATATCAATGTACATATTTTCTAATTTTAAATTGGATATATCGTCAATAGGCTCATGAAATATTACACCTATAGTTCCATTTTCAAATATAACTTGTTGTCCTATTGAGTTAATAGGTGATATTCCACCTATATTTGTAAATCTTAAAAAACCTTTATCATCAATATCAATAACCATCATTCCAATTTGATCCATATGTGCAGAAATCATAATCTTCTTACCATTTCCCTTTTTATGGGCAATTAGATTCCCTAAGGTATCTACTTTAATTTCATCAACATAATCTTTAATTTCTTTTATTATAAACTCTCTTATAGGTGCTTCATTACTTGCTGGTCCATATATTTTAACTAAGTTTTCCAATAAGCTACTATTAAAATTCATTATAATTCCTCCTTATCTAATTCTGATAAAACACAACTTACTAATTTATAAGTATTATTATAGTCTTCTAAACTCATAACTGATGTAGGAGAGTGGATATATCTACATGGAACAGAAATAGTAGTCGTTAAAGACCCACTCTTTGTGGTATGAATCTTTCCAGAATCATTTCCACCCATTGAGGTTTTTCTATATTGATATGGGATATTGTATTTTTTAGCAATATCAACTACTTTTTCCCTTAAAGCTGGATTAAATAATGTAGTTCTATCTACTAATGAAATAGCTGGCCCTTTTCCTAAATAAGTAGGCACTAAATGACTATCTAACTTTGGTACATCATAGCATAAAGTTCCTTCTAAAACTATAGAAATATCAGGTTCTACTTCATAAGCAGCAGGACCAGCACCTACTAAGCCTAATTCTTCCATTACTGTAAATACACCATAAAAGCTAATATCATTTTTTTCTTTTAGTAAATTTATAAGCATTGAGCATCCCACTCTATTGTCTAAGGCTTTAGCTTTAAGTAAATTATCTCCAAATTCTCTATAAGGGCTATAAAAAGAAACATAATCACCGATTTTAACGTATTTTTTAGCATCTTCCTTTGAATTGGCTCCTATATCTATATATAAATCATCTATTTCAAGGGCGTTTTCCCATTCTGTTCTATTTTGAAGATGAATAGGCTTCGCACCAATTACTCCATAAATTTTGTCATTTCCAACTAAAACAGGTTTAGAAACTAAAATACGTTTATCAATTCCACCTACAGTCATAAATTTTAACAAACCAGAAGAGTCAATATCCTTTACCAATAAACCTACTTCATCCATATGAGCTGTTACCATTACAGTTTTAGAAGCTTTTTTACCTTTTTTATATGCAATAATATTTCCTAATTTATCAATTTTTATATTATCAACATAATCTTTAATTTGTGATACTATTAAATTTCTGACTTCTTTTTCATTTCCAGAAACACCTGATGCTTCAGTTAATAGCTTTAATAACATAATAATCCCTCCAAATTCTCATTGGAAATGGCATTAATAAAAAATGCTAATAATTTTCCAGTATTTTTTATATCTTCCATATCAATTACTTCTACAGATGTATGCATATATCGTAAAGGAATAGATAAAACTAATGAGGGAATACCTTCTCTAGTTATTTGAATAGCCCGTGCATCTGTACCAGTAGGGCCTGGAGTTATCTCCATTTGATAAGGTATATTATATTCTTCAGCTACCTTAATTAATTTTTGACGCAATTCAGAATGGATATTTCCACCTAAGGTTATACCTGGTCCTTTTCCCATCTCAATAGAATCTGATTTCTTAAGTTCAGGGGTAGTTCCAAAACCAACATCAATAGCAATACCGATATCTGGATTGATTTTATAAGCAGAAGTTAGGGCTCCAGCCATACTTACCTCTTCTTGTACAGTATGGACAAAATAGACATCTGCCTTATGGTTCATCTTACTTAGTTCTTTTAAACATTCTAAAAGTGCAGCAGTTCCAGCTCTATCATCTAATGCTTTTCCAGCGATTCTATTATTTTTTAAATTCATTAAGTTACGATTTATGGTAATGGGATCACCTATATTTACTAGTTTTTCTACTTTATCTTTAGGAAAACCTAAATCAATCACCATATCTTCCATTTTTATAGCTCTATCTCGTTCATCGGAGTCTTGTAAATGTGGTGGTTTTGAACCTATTACCCCAAATAATTCTTCTTGACCACGAACTATAACTTCTTGACCTAATATGGTTCTAGGATCTATGCCACCGATATTTGTAAACCTTAGAAAACCATTATCTTCTATATCTTTCACCATTAATCCTATTTCATCCATGTGAGCAGCTAACATTATTTTAATTTTTTCTCTGGAATCAACACCCTTTTTTAAGACAATAATATTTCCAAGATTGTCTACCTGAATATCATCTGCTAATTTATCAAAAGTAGAAACTATCTTTTCTCTTAAGGTATGTTCATATCCAGATATACCTTTATCATTGGAAATAGATTTTAGAAATTCATAAGTATCCAAATATATTCCTCCTATACAAATATAAAATTTGTGCAATTAAAGTAATAGTACTATAATTGTAGATAAGACTCTACAACAATAGTACTATGATTATTAATCAAAGTTTATTATTTATTATTTATTATTTATAATATCTTCAATTGTAACATCTTCTTCAGAATTATTTTCATCTTTTACTTCTTCTACCTTTACTTCTTCTACAGATCCTTTTTCTTCTAAATCCTTTTTACTTAAACTTATCCTTCTATCTTCATAATTAATATCAATAACTTTAACTCTAATTTTATCTCCAATATTTAAAACATCGGATGGTTTTTCTACATGTTCTTTTGATATTTGAGATACATGTAACAATCCGTCAACGCCTTCTTCTAATCTTATAAATGCACCAAAGTCTAGTAAATTTACTATTTTACCTTCTACTACATCTCCAACTTCTACATTGTTTTTAAATACTTCCCAAGGTTCTTCTATAGTTTGTTTTAATCCTAAGGATATTCTATTTTTTTCTTTATTGAAGGATAATACTTGAACTTCTACCTTATCACCAGGGTTTACTATTTCAGAAGGATGTTTTACTCTATGCCAAGCAAGATCTGAAATGTGTATTAATCCATCAATGCCTCCTAAATCAACAAAGGCACCAAAGTTAGTTAACCTTTGTACTACTCCCTCTATAATTGCATCTTCTTCTAAGCTATTCCATAACTTTTCCCTTTTAGCTTCTAGTTCTTCTTTTTCAACTTCTTTTCTAGATAGAATAACTCTTCTTTTTTGTCTGTCAAAATCTAATAATATAACATCAAATTCTTGTCCTATAAATTGTTCTAAATTTGTAACGAAATTTGCTGATGAATGGGATGCAGGTATAAAACCATTAATACCATTTACTAAAGCTATTAATCCCCCTTTTACAACCCTAAGGACTTTAGCCTTTACTATTTCTTTGTTATTAAAGCTTTCTTCTAACTCTTCCCATTTTTTCATTTCTTCTACTCTTTTATGGGATAAAACTACATTACCTTCACCATCATCAACCTTAACTACATATACTTGAATCTCATCTCCTTCTTTAAATAATTCCTTTGGGGTGATGTCAGAATCATTAGATAGTTCAGTTTTGGTAATAATGCCATCTGATTTATAGTTAATATTTACCATGACCTCATCATTGGTAACAAATATTACTTCACCTTTGACTATATCTCCCCTATTAATTTTTGTGAAGGAATTTTCAATTGCCTCCATCATTTCATTGTTATTTAAATTATCCATCGCTTCAACAGCCTCCTTAATTATCCAATCAGGTGTAGATGCACCTGCTGTTATTCCTATTGTATTAAATTTTGATAGTTCTTGTAAAGATATATCTTTAATTGTTTCTATATGAAATACATTTTTACAATATTTTTTACTTATCTCTGCTAGTTTTTTAGTATTTGAGCTTTTATATCCTCCAATTACAACCATAGCATCAACTATACTAGCAACTTCTTTAGCAGAATTTTGACGATTTTTGGTAGCTTGACAAATAGTATTGAATATTTCTACCTTTTTTCCTTTTTCTTTTATCCCTTCAGTTAAAGAATCAAACTTCTCTTTAGTATTAGTAGTTTGTGATACTACACAAACATTGTCCATATAAGGTAATTTTTCAACATCTTCCATACTATTTACAATATATGCCTCATTATTGCACCAACCATTTATACCTATTACTTCAGGGTGATTAGGATCACCAATTATTACTATATTATATCCTTTGTTTTTATAATTTTCCACCCTTTTATGTACTGCTTTTACATAAGGGCATGTGGTATCAATTAGATCTATATTAGAGTTTTGGAATTCATCTTCAATGGATTTAGGAATTCCATGGGATCTTATAATAACATTTCCTTCTTTTATCTTTGATATATCATCTATAGGTATAAGTCCTTTTTCTTCTAATAATGAAACTACTTGAGGATTATGGATTAGTGGACCATAAGAAAAAAGATTTTTTGTTTTTTTATCAATTTCAGAACTTGCAATATCCATGGCTCTTTTAACTCCAAAACAGAAACCAGCATTATCAGCAATTATGATTTTCAATTAATTACCTCCTAAGTTCTTTAAATTATATATTTTGTATAAAAGATCTTTGCTTATTTCTAAAAAATCTTTTGAATTAGGTTTTTGATTTAAGTTTTTTGAATAGTCTATAGGCTTTCCTATATAGACATTTACTTTACTAAATATTTTATAATTGCTATGGATATATACAGGTAAAATCGGTGATTTAGTTTTAACACTTAATAATGCAGCACCAGGTTTAGCATTATTTAAATCATATCCTTTTACCCTAGTCCCTTCTGGGAAAATACCTAAAACATTATTATTTTTCAATACTCTAAAAGCGTTTTTTACAGCATTTATATCGCTTCCATCTCTATCTACAGGGAACCCACCTAGTTTATTAATAAGAAAGGATAAAAGCTTATTATCAAAAAGTTCTTTTTTAGCCATCCAAAATATTTGCCTTGGAAATATTATTGAAATAAATATAGGATCCCAAATACTGGCATGATTGGAACATAAAACTAGCTTGCCATGAGAGGGTATATTTTCTAATCCATGGACCTTTATAGAAAAAAAGATTTTTAAAATAACTTTTGCTATGTTTTTTATGATATTATAAAACAATTATAATTACCCCCCTAATACAATAGAGACAATAAAATCAACACATTCCTGTATAGTTTTATCAGTAGTATCTAATAAACAAGCGTCCTTTGCTTGTTTTAGTGGTCCAACATCACGATTAGTATCTATATTATCTCTTTTTATTATATCAGATATTATATCATTAAGACTAATATCTTTAACACCTTTATTTATAAGTTCTTTATATCTTCTAGTTGCTCTTTCTTCTACAGTAGCAGTTAAGAAAAACTTATATTTAGCATTTGGTAATACAACTGTACCTATATCTCTTCCATCCATAACTACACTCTTATTTTTAGCCATATTTTGCTGAAGTCTAACTAATATATTTCTAACTTCCTCAATTTTGGCAATATGGGATACATTTTGACTAATTATATTTTCTCTGATTTCTTTATCAACACTAACACCATCTAAACATATACTATTTTTATTAAAGTCTATATTTGTTGTCTTGATGACTTTAATTACATTGTCCTTATCCAAAGGATCTATATGGTTTTTTAATATTTTTAAGGTTAGTGCTCTATACATTGCACCAGTATCAATGTACTCAATATCTAAACGTTCAGCAACCTTTTTAGCAATTGTGCTTTTTCCAGCTCCAGCTGGACCATCTATTGCAATTGAATAATATTCATTATCCATTAAACTCCTCCTAACAAAAGAATAACCACCACTGGGTGGCTTTGTATCCTTTATTTAAGTTAAATCAGGTCTAAGAATTTTAGCATCTTTAAGATAGATATGCTTAACCTGATCTTGTTTTATATTAGAATTACATAAAATCATTATACGAATACATTTTTCCAGATAGTTTTCTACATACATTTCATTGAAATTCATTAAACTAGCTTGTACATATCCTAATTGTCTAGCTGCTTTAGCAGGAGCAACCTTTGTAATATCAGCGGTACAACTAAAAATAATACTTATTACATCTTTTTTTTCTAGATTATTAGCTTTTTCTATGGTTTTTATTAACTTTGCTGTATTATCTAAGATATTTTTTTCTTCATTATTGTCTATAGTAATAGCTCCTCTAATTGATACTATATTCATAAATGCCTCCTTTAATAATTATATATTAAACAACCCTACTATACAAGCAAATTCAATAGTTAGTAGTAATTACTACTAACTATTGAATCACACATTCATCCCTGCTAAATATCCAGTAGAATAAGCAATTTGGAGATTAAAGCCTCCTGTAAGT
>MTKW01002273.1_pt1 | contig 11640 bp, 14 predicted proteins | sample 1042761 | NCBI WGS metagenome assembly MTKW01 (sample SAMN06205366, study PRJNA360243) | anaerobic digester metagenome | biome: Wastewater treatment plant; feature: Anaerobic digester sludge; material: sludge; isolation source: anaerobic digester fed with sludge from wastewater treatment plant ...
CAATTGGGCAGCCCTTTCCTTCATTTCATTGGCAGCTTTATTAGTAAAGGTTATTGCCAAAATATTTCCCGGGAAAACTCCCTTTTCCTCTATTAAATATGCTATTTTATGTGTAACTACCCTTGTTTTACCACTACCTGCACCAGCCATAATAAGTAAAGGTCCTTCTGTATGAAGAACCGCTTCTCTTTGTCTATCATTAAGTCCTGCTAAAAAATCCATTTAACCACCATCCTAAATCATCATTCTTTATTTATTATATAGTAATGGTGATGAGATTTCCATATACTTAAGAAAATAAAAGAATTTTAAATGATGAAAAAAGAGCTAACCTAAGTCAGCTCAAGATATTATAATTATATTAGTAAAATCCTTGTTAAGAAACCATCTATTTAATTATACTGTTAAAATTTTCTTTATTTCTTCTACAGATAAATTTTTCCCAACTGCTTTAACATTTTCATCTACTACAAGTGTAGGAGTCTGCATAACACCATACTTCATTATATCCTTAAAATCTGTTACTTTTTCTATGGATACATCAATTCCTAATTCCTCTACTGCCTTTCTTGCATTAGCTTCTAATTTTTTACACTTACTACATCCTGTACCTAATATTTTAATTATCATTATATATACCTCCTCTTATTTATATTCCTTTCATTTATATAAAGAAAAATGATAAAGCATTAAATAAATATCCTATTATTAATATTCCTATTGTTACAATTACTATAAATACTCCTAGTAGTTTTGGTTTTACTACTTTACTTAACATCGTAATGGAGGGAAGGGATAATGTAGTTACACCCATCATAAATGCCAATACCGTACCAATACCAACTCCTTTTGTAACTAAAGCTTCTGCTATTGGAATGGTTCCAAATATATCTGCATATATTGGTATTCCAACAAATGTAGCTATTATAACAGAAAATGGGTTGTTTTGTCCTAAGATTTTTTCTATAAATGATTGTGGAATCCAGTTATGAATAGCTGCTCCAATACCAACTCCAAGTAGAACATATACCCAAACCTGCTTAAATATTCCTTTAACTTGTTCCTTAGAAAAACTTACTCTCTCCTTACGAGTCATTTCCTCAGCTTCAATATCAATATTTTGAACTCCCCATACATAATCTTCTATGTGCTTTTCCATACCCAATTTTTCAATAATAGTTCCACCTACAACTGCAAGTATCAAGCCTACTACTACATATGCTATAGCTATTCTTGCACCAAAGAAAGACATTAGTAAAAGTAAAGATGCAATATCTACCATAGGCGAAGATATTAAGAAGGAAAATGTAACACCAATAGGCAATCCTGCTGAAGTAAAACCTATAAATATAGGTATACTAGAACAACTGCAAAAAGGTGTTACGGTTCCTAATAATGCACCTAATATATTTCCTTTTATACCTTTAAATCCACCAAGTATTTTCTTGGTTTTTTCTGGAGGAAAATAACTTTGAATATAAGATATTATAAATATAAGTACAGCTAATAAAATAAATATCTTTATAACATCATAAATAAAAAAGTGAACACTTCCTCCTATTCTACTTTCCATAGATAATCCAAATACTTTGACTACCAATAGCTCTATTAAATCCCAAAGCCATTGCATTTTTAATAGTTGAGCATTTAGCCAACTGAATATACTCATAAGAACCACCTTCCTATTTATTGACATATGGTATCTAAATCAACATATTTTGCTGCTTCTCTACTTTTTTCAATATCGGATTTTAAAACTGGATAATCTTCTATATTATCAATTATCTTTTCAAGTATATCGTCAAATAATTTATCCTCAAAAGCTAACGAATAAAAAATATATTGTTCTTTTCTTTTATCTTTTACCATACCCATATCCCTAAGCCTTGCTAGATGCTTTGATACATTAGGTTGAGATATTTCAGTTATTCCTGTTATCTGACATACACAAAGTTCATTATGATATAAAAGCACCATTATTCTAAGTCTTGTTTCATCTGAGAGCAGTTTGAAATAATTTAGTAATTTATTCACCAAAATCCCCTTTCTTAATATAGTGTTAATTACTATATGCCTATATAGGCATATAGTAATATGAATATAATATCTCTATTATAAATAAATGTCAATAGTCTAAAATTTAATATTTTAAAAAAGCTAGTATAAACTAGACCTTCTGTATTATAATTTTATTTCATTGTTTTTAATTCTCTTTGCTAAATCTTTTATCTTATCTTCAATTATCTTAGCTGTTTTTATAAATTCTTCATCTTCTTTACCTGTAGGATCTTCTAATCCCCAATCTTCTTCATGTTTAGAAGGTAAAAATGGACAAACAACATTACAACCCATTTTTATTACTATATCAACTTCTGGTATATCTGTCAGTATCTTGGATTTCTGAGTTTGATTCATATCAATTTCATACAAATCTTTTATTACCCTCACTGCATCTTGATTAATTTCGGGCTTTGTTTCTGTACCTGCAGAATATGAATCAAAAATATGAGATGCAAATAATTTTCCTAATGCTTCTGCTATTTGAGATCTACAGGAGTTGTGAACACATATAAATGCTACTTTTGGTTTCATTTTATCCTCCTTTATATTTCTATAATAAATTTTATTTTTCTCATATTTTCATTTATAAGCTTAAGATATCTGAAAATATTTTTCCTCTAATTCTTCTAAGTGATTAAAAATATGAACTAAATCTTTACCAAAGCTAAGTAGAGTATAATAGGTATTTTTGCTATCATCTACTTCCCTATCTATAACTTTTTTCTCTGTAAGTATTGCCAATTTTCTATTCAATTCTGTATGGCTTATATATGGAATACTCCTTTGAATCTCACTATATCGTTGATTGCCTAAATCTATGGATTTCAATATCTCAGGTACCCATCTAAGCTTTATTAAATCTTGAACTATTTCAAATCCATTAAAAACCTTGTTTTTCATAATATCCTCCTATACTACTAACAAATTTGTGCCTTTTTGTTTCTCCCTTTATATTATACAATATATATACAAGAAGACAATAGATGATTATATTAAAATTTTAGGAGGTAAGTTTATGAAACATATTGATTTATTACAAGAATATTTAGCTAATCTAAATGTATTAAATGCAAAATTGCATAATATCCACTGGAATGTAGTAGGTAAACAATTTATGGAAGTTCACAATTTTACAGAAGAAATTTATGACGCAGTATTTGAAGACATAGACGAAGTAGCTGAATTATTAAAGATGAAAGATGAAACTCCTTTATCTACTATGGCTGAGTATCTAAAAAAAGCATCTATTAAAGAAGTAGAAGCAAAGGACTTCTCTGTACAAGAATCCTTAGAAATAATGAAAAAAGATATGGAATCTATGAAAAAATTAGCTACTGAAGTTAGAAATCTAGCTGACGAAGAAGGAGATTTTGAAACAGTAGCCATATTTGAAGACTATATTTCATCCTATAGCAAGAATCTATGGTTCTTAAGTTCTATGTTGAAATAAAACAATATAAAAGCATCCTTAAATTTAAGGATGCTTTTATATTATCATAAATAATCTATATTATTTGATTTCAATATTTATATCTACTGATTTTTCAAAGGATGCCTTAATTGCTTGAATTATATCACCATGACTATCATTTAAACTCATAGTTGCACCTGAAACAACATCAGCAAGCATAGCCTTTTCTTCATCTGTTAGTGAATCATATTTTTCCTTATCTTCTGGTTTATCAGAACCTTCTTTTAAAGGCCTTCCATTTATATCTGAAGTATATCTATTAAACCATTCTTCAACTTCTTCCACAGTCTTTCCTACAAATATCTCTTGAAATTTGTCCATTTGTTCTGACCAGGTTCCTAAACCTAAAACATATGAGTCTCCTCTATCTCTTTTGGTTTCCCAGCCTGCGATTTCTGCTACAAAATTTCCTTCTGTATCTGAAGTTTTTCCATCTATTTTCCCATCATGGTCTTCATCGTAATTATATCCACCTTGTCCAGGAAAACCACTGAAATGTGGCATATCTTCTCCATCATAATTAGGTGTTGCAACTTCTAATTGGTCTATATAAATAGCAACTATTTTCCCTTTCTCATCAAATAAAGTATTGGCAAATACTTGATTTATGCTATAAACTGGCGTATCAGTATCATCTTTACCAGGTCCTACACGTGGAGTATTAGCTAATCCAACTCCTTTAGCTTTAGCTGATTTTATGTCTATAGGAACTCTATTATCATATGCTCTTCTAATTGCCAAAATAATATTTCCATGCTCATCATTTAAACTCATGGTTGCAGATGATGTAATGTCAGCAAGCATAGCTTTTTCTTCATCTGTTAATGAATCATATTTTCTTTGTTCAAACTCTGCCCCTTCTCCTTCTCTAAGGGGTCTTCCATTTATATCTGAAGTATATTTTCCAAACCATTTTACAACTTCATTAACGGTTTTGCCTACAAATAATTCTTGATATTTATCCATTTGTTCTGACCAAGTTCCTGAACCTAAAACATATGAGTCTCCTCTATCTCTTTTAGTTTTCCAACTTGTAACCTCTGCTATAAAGTTATCTTCACTATCTTCTGTTCTACCATCTATTTTACCATCATGATCTTCATCATAATTATATCCACCTTGTCCAGGAAAACCACTGAAATGCGGCATACCTTCTCCATCATAATTAGGTGTTGCAACTTCTAATTGATCAACTAAGATATCAAGTATCTTTCCTTCTTCATCAAATAATACATTGGCAAACACTTGGTTTATACTATAAACTGGTGTATCTAAATCATCCTTTCCTGGTCCAATACGATGCAAATTTGCAATCCCAAATCCTTGGTATACTTTAGATGCTGTTGTAGTAATAGAATCCTTTTGTTCTTCATCAGGTGTTGCACTATTACATGCCACTAAGCTTAATACCATTGATATAGATAAGATAATTAATACTAGTTTTTTCACTGCTTATTCCTCCTTTTGTCATATACTCATATGTCTTTAAATAGTTTCTATATATTTGACCCCTATATAACTTATAACTTTGATTTATATTTGTCAAGGTTATAATAAATTACATATTAAAACATCCTAAGTTACTTACTCTAGTTTATTAAGACTTTGGATGATATAATAGAATATGCAAACATTTAAGGAGGGATTTAAAAATGAAACTAAATTATAAGCGTACCTTTTTTATTGGACTAGCTTTTATGTCCATATCTGCTTTTTGGCAATTATACGATAATATTATACCTTTGATTTTACAAAATACCTTTGGTTTAGGGGAAACTTTAACTGGTGGGATAATGGCTGTTGATAACATATTAGCTTTATTCTTGCTTCCAATATTTGGTTCCCTCTCAGACAAAACAAATACAAAATTAGGTAAAAGAATTCCCTTTATTATAGGTGGGACCCTTACTGCAGTTATAATTATGATATTAATTCCTTATGCAGACAACACTGAGAATTTCTTACTTTTCTTTATATCCTTAGGTCTTGTACTTATTGCCATGGGTACCTACCGTTCTCCAGCAGTTGCATTAATGCCTGACTTAACTCCAAAACCTTTAAGAAGTAAAGCCAATTCCATAATAAATCTTATGGGAGCAGTAGGAGCTATTTTCACCTTAATGGTAATCTATTTTTTAGTTCCTAAAGAAGCCAACCCAAGTTATACAAATGTATTTATAGTTGTAGCTGCTTTAATGATTGTAGCAGTGACTATCCTTGTAATTGCTATTAAAGAAAATAGGTTATCAGAAGAAGTACAGAAGCTTGAAGGAAAAACAATTGATGAAAATCCTATTGAAAATATAGATGATAAACAAGAGATGCCAAAAGAAGTAAAAAGAAGCTTATATTTTCTTCTTGCATCTATATTTTTATGGTTTACTGCTTATAACGCCGTTATAACTGCATTTTCTCGATATGCCACAAAGGTATGGGGAATGGAAGGTGGAAGCTTTGCTAATGCTTTGATGATTGCCACTGGTGCTGCCATTTTAAGTTATATACCAATTGGAACAATTTCAAGTAATATTGGTAGGAAAAAAACTATTTTAATAGGTATTATAATGATGTCCATATCCTATTTCTTTGGATTTTTATTTGTGGAATATTCACCTATAATAAATGTGGTATTTGCCTTTACAGGTATAGGTTGGGCAGCTATAAACGTAAACTCCTATCCTATGGTAGTGGAAATGAGTCGTAGTTCTGATATAGGAAAATATACTGGATTATATTATACTTTTTCCATGGCAGCTCAAATTTTCACACCAATACTATCAGGTTTCTTACTTGAAAACATCTCCTATAGAACTCTATTTCCATATTCAGTTGTATTTTCATTATTATCTTTATGTACTATGTTATTTGTAAAGCACGGAGATTCTAAGCCACCTAAGAAAATAAGCAAATTAGAGCATTTTGATTTTGATGATTAATATAAAGGAGCATTTTTAATGATTATATTTTTATTAATAGTTGTTTTTATATATTTATTTGCTATAATGCCTAAAATCAGCAATACTCCTGATTTCACACCCTTTATGGCCCGTTTGTATGCCCATAGGGGATTGCATAATAATAAAAATTCAAATCCTGAAAATTCCATGACTGCATTTAAACTAGCAATAGAAAATCAATATGGCATAGAGCTAGATGTCCAATTATCTAAAGATGGGATACCAGTAATATTTCATGACTTTGATTTAAAAAGGGCTTGTGGTATAGATAAAAAAGTAGAAGATTGTACCTATGATGAATTAAAGGAGCTATATTTATTTGGCTCTGACGAAAAAATCCCTCATCTAAAGGATGTATTAAACCTAGTAAAGGGAGAAGTACCATTAATTATAGAATTGAAATCTGACAATATGGATACTTCTATATGTAATATTACAACATCTTATTTAGATGATTATAATGGCATCTATTGTGTTGAATCCTTTAACCCTATAATTGTCCTTTGGTATAGAAGAAATCGCCCTAATATAATTAGAGGTCAACTTTCAACTCGTTATATTAGTAAAGGTAAATCCCTAAAGGGTAAAATACTTGATTTTATGCTAGAAAACCTATTATTTAATTTTATGACAAAGCCAGATTTTATTGCTTATAACCATGAACATAGTAATAATCTTTCACTAATGTTATGTAAAAAATTATACGATACTATTACAATAGCTTATACTATTCAATCAAGGGAAGATTTAAAGAGAAGCTTTAACAAATTTGATCTATTTATATTCGATAGTTTTACACCTAAAACTAAATCAATAAATTATTAAAAAAGGATTTCCAATGGAAATCCTTTTAATGTCTTTTAATATTCATCTATTACCCCTAATTTTTTTAATACTAAATTATAGCCATCTACTCCATAATTTAATGCACGATTAATTCTGCTAATAGTTGCAGTACTGGCTCCTGTTTCATCTTCAATTTCATTATAGGTTTTATTTTCCTTTAGTAATTTTGCCACTTCTAGCCTTTGTGCAATTGCTTGAACTTCTTTTATAGTGCAAATATCTTCAAAGAATCTATAACATTCCTCTAGTGTCTCTAGTTTCAAGATTGCTTCAAATAATTCATCGGCTTGTTGACTTTTTATTCTTGGATTATAAGTCATCTTAACACCTCCAACTAGATTATACACTTACAGTTTAATGCTTTCAAGCGTTATTTTTAAAATCGTCAATTTAATAAGTGATTTTAAAATAATCCTACTATTTCACCATTAGGCAATATATCAATATTATTAGCTGCAGGAACCTTTGGCAATCCAGGCATAGTCATTATATCTCCAGTTAATGCAACTAAGAATCCTGCTCCCATAGATACTTTAATATCCCTTACTGTAATTCTAAATCCTTCTGGTCTTCCTAAAAGAGTAGGATCATCTGATAAAGAATATTGGGTCTTTGCCATACATATTGGCATTTTATCGAATCCTAGTTTTTCAATATTAGCTATTTCCCTTTCACATTTCTTTGTAAAATCTACACCATCAGCACCATATACTTCCTTAGCTATTTTTTCTATCTTATCTTTTATGGACTCTTCTACATCATATATTGGTTTAAATTTAGATTCCTTAGTTTCACATACCTTTACTACAGCTTCTGCCATTTCTATTCCACCTTCTCCACCTTTAGCCCATACCTCTGACAATACCGCTTCTGCTCCTAACTCCCTACATCTCTCTAATACATAATTTAGCTCTGCTTCTGTATCTGTAGGGAACTTATTAATGGCTACTATGGCTGGTACTCCAAATTTATTTACATTTTCAATATGCTTCTCTAAGTTTTCAAATCCTTTAGCCAATTGACCTAGATTTTCTACACCTAATTCCTCTTTTTTAGCTCCTCCATGATGTTTTAATGCCCTAACTGTAGCTACTATTACTGCTGCATCTGGTTTCAAGTTTCCAAATCTAGCCTTTATATTAAAGAACTTTTCTGCCCCTAAATCTGCACCAAATCCTGCTTCTGTTATAGTATATTCTGCAAGCTTCAATGACAACTGTGTTGCTATTATTGAGTTACAACCATGGGCTATATTGGCAAAAGGGCCTCCATGAATTAGGGCTGGTGTGTTTTCTAATGTTTGCACTAAATTTGGACTCATAGCATCCTTCATTATTAAAGCTACTGCTCCTTGTGCCTTTATATCCTTTACAAATACTGGACTTCCATCGTACTTATATGCAATTATAATATTACTTACTCTTTCCTTTAAATCTTCCAAATCTTCTGCTAAACAAAAGATTGCCATTATCTCCGATGCAACTGTTATATCAAACCCGTCTTCCCTAGGTACTCCATTAGTTCTTCCTCCAAGGCCTACTACTATATTTCTAAGGGCTCTATCGTTCATATCTAATACCCTTTTCCACACTATTCTCCTTGAATCAATTCCTAATTCATTTCCCTGTTGAATATGATTATCTAATAATGCTGCTATCAAATTATGGGCTGTTGTTATGGCGTGAAAATCTCCAGTAAAATGAAGATTAATATCCTCCATAGGTACTACTTGAGCATATCCTCCTCCTGCTGCTCCACCCTTTATTCCAAAACTTGGTCCTAAGGATGGTTCCCTTATGGCAGTTATAGCTGTTTTACCTATTTTATTTAATCCCATAGATAAACCAATATTAGTTGTAGTCTTTCCTTCACCTGCTGGAGTAGGGCTAATTGCTGTTACAAGTATTAGTTTCCCATCTTCTTTATCCTTTAATTCATTAAATAAATCTAAGGATACCTTAGCCTTATACTTCCCATAATGGATTAAGTCTTCCTCTTTAATGCCTAAATTATCTGCTACTTGTGAAATTGGAATCATCTTAGCCTCTTGAGCAATTTGAACATCGGTTTTCAAACAATCTCCTCCCCTATTTTATCAATATATACTGATTATACCCGCATTAATTTTTTTTAATAAAAAGAAAAGCAGGCTAACCTGCTTTTACATAAATATTATTCTTAAAATAAATAAAATTGATAATACCCACATAGTAATTGATACTTCTTTTCCTCTACCAGAAATAGCCTTTAATACTGTATATGATATCATTCCAAATACTATTCCCTCTGCTATACTATATGCAAATGGCATCATTACTATAGTTAAGAATGCTGGTATAGCTTCTGTAAAATCATTAAAATCTATTTTTGTAATAGGACTCATCATAAATAATCCTACAATAACCAATGCTGGAGCAGTTGCTGCTGATGGTATTATTGTAAATAATGGTGCAAAGAATAGGGATAAAGCAAACATAGCTGCAGTTGTTAAAGCTGTAAGTCCAGTTCTTCCACCTTCTGCAACTCCAGATGCAGACTCTACAAAAGTAGTTACAGTAGATGTACCCATACAAGCTCCAGCAATAGTTCCTACTGCATCAGCCATTAACGCCTTACCTACCCTTGGTAATTTACCATCTTCATCTAACATATCTGCCTTAGAAGCTACTCCTGCTAAAGTTCCCACTGTATCAAATATATCTACAAATAAAAATGTAAACACTACTACTAACATTTCAAAGGAAAAAATCTCTTCTATACTAACAAATTGAAAAGCAACATTTTTCATAGAAGGAGGCATACTTACAATTCCAGAAAAACCTTCTGGCAATATAGTTACTCCTAAGGGAATTCCTATTATAGTAGAAAATATAATACCTAATAATAATGCACCTTTCACATTTTTAGCTAATAAAAAACCAGTAAATAAAATTCCCAATATCGCAACTATAGGGGCTCCAGATGTTAAATCTCCTAAACCTAATAGAGTTCCGTCTCCTGCTTTAATAATTTCTGCTCCACTCAATCCAATAAAAGCTATAAAAAAGCCTATCCCTACAGATACTGCGTTCTTAAGACTTACAGGAATAGAGTTAAAAATAGCCTCTCTAGCATTTACAAAAGATAATAATACAAAAATAATACCTTCAATAAGTACTGCAGTTAAAGCAAATTGCCATGATTTTCCCATATCACCTAATACTACTGAAAAGGCAAAAAAGGCATTTAAACCCATTCCTGGCGCTAAGGCAAAGGGATATTTAGCATATAAAGCCATGATTAATATTGCAAAGGCTGCTGATAAAGCTGTGGCAGTAAATACACCACCTGCATCCATTCCTGTAGCTGATAATATCCCTGGGTTTACCGCCAAAATATAAGCCATAGTCATAAAAGTTGTAATTCCTGCTACTACTTCTGTTTTAACATTTGTATTATGTTCTTTTAATTTAAAAAAACTTTCCATTTTCTTCTCCTCCTATATAATTCCTATATCTTTTCTATAACAAATACCGTGAAATTTGACTTTATCTATATTATCATAGATATTTTTTCTTGCTTCTTCCATATTATCTCCTAAAGATGTAATACTCATAACCCTTCCACCATTGGTAACTAAATTATCTCCATCATATTTAGTTCCATTATGAAATAAGATTATGGACTGATCTAACTGGTCTACCCCTGTAATAGGATATCCCTTTTTATACTCTCCTGGATATCCCTTAGATGTTACTAAAACTGTGACACAAGGTCTTTCATTCCATACTAAATCCTTTTCTTCTATAGTTCCATCTATAGATTTTTCCATTAATTCTACTAAATCACTTTTCAATCTAGGCATCAATACTTCTGTTTCTGGATCTCCAAATCTTACATTAAACTCTAAAACCTTAGGCTCTCCCTTTACAATCATTAAACCTATAAATAATATACCTGTGAAATTCAAACCATCCTTTTCTAATCCTAACTTTATACTATTTAATATATCCTTTTTTATCCTTAATTTAAGCTCTTCAGTAAACAATTTACTTGGAGAATAGCAGCCTACTCCTCCAGTGTTAGGCCCTAAATCATTTTCGAATATCTTCTTATAATCCTTAGCACTTTCCATGGGAACTATCTTACTACCAGATACAAAACAAAGTAAAGATGCTTCTATTCCATCTAAAAATTCTTCTATTACTACAGTATTTCCTTCAGAACCAAAAACTTTTTTATTTAGGATATCTTCAAGGATATCTATGGCCTCTTTTTCTGATTCACAAATAAATACTCCCTTTCCTAAACAAAGTCCATCTGCTT
>MTKW01000222.1_pt2 | contig 11638 bp, 10 predicted proteins | sample 1042761 | NCBI WGS metagenome assembly MTKW01 (sample SAMN06205366, study PRJNA360243) | anaerobic digester metagenome | biome: Wastewater treatment plant; feature: Anaerobic digester sludge; material: sludge; isolation source: anaerobic digester fed with sludge from wastewater treatment plant ...
ATGTGTAAAAGCTTGTGCCTTTAATGCTCTGGCCGTGTTAGGGGATAAAGCCCTAGTTTTTAAGGAGATTTGCCATGGTTGTGGCGGCTGCACTAGAGTTTGCCCCACGGGAGCAATTAGGGAGGAGTCCAATCGACTAGGGGTAGTGTCTACCGGGACTGCCGACAACATAAAGTTCGTAGAGGGCCGAATCGATGTGGGCACACCCTTGGCGGTGCCGGTGGTGAAGGCAGCTAAGCAGGAGTTGAGGGACGGCACTACCATCCTCGATGCTCCGCCCGGGACCTCGTGCCCGGTGGTGGCTACAGTAGTTGGATGCGACTACGTTCTGTTGGTGACAGAGCCCACACCTTTCGGCCTTAATGATCTTAAGCTGGCCGTGGAATTAGTACAGGAGATGGGTATCCCTTGCGGGGTAGTTCTAAATCGAGCCGATATTGGAACCGGAGACGTAGAAGAATATTGCCGTCAAGAAGGGATACCGGTGCACATGCGCATCCCTTTTGACCGTCGTTTTGCCGAGACCATTGCCCACGGCGGGCTTTTGGTGGAAGCGTTTCCCTCCCTGCGCCCTAAGTTTCGCTCGCTGTGGCAACAGGTGCAGGAAGGGGTGACGTTATGAAGCAACTTCTTATCCTAAGCGGCAAAGGCGGAACCGGTAAAACTACCGTGGCCGGTGTTTTTGCTGCTCTAGCTACTAACAAAGTTCTGGCTGATTGCGATGTGGATGCTGCTGATTTACATCTGTTGCTGGCGCCGGAGAGGTTGGAAACCCATGATTTTGATGCCTTACCGGGAGCCCAAATCAATCCTTCTTTGTGTACCGGTTGCGGCACTTGTGCCGCTGTTTGCCGTTTCGATGCCGCGGTGGCAGGGACTGACGGAAAATATACCATTGACCCCTATCTGTGCGAAGGGTGTCGTGTTTGTGTTTCTGCTTGTCCCAGCGAAGCCATCTCTTTGCAGGAAAGGGTAGCCGGGCAGTGGTTCATTTCCAATACCAGGTTTGGGCCTTTGGTCCATGCCCGGCTCAAACCAGGGGAAGAAAACTCCGGTATGCTAGTGGCCAAGGTGCGGCAGGCGGCTACCCATAAAGCTGAGCAACAAGGCTACGACCTGGTGATAGTAGATGGCCCGCCCGGAATCGGTTGTCCGGTGATTTCGTCTTTAACCGGGATCGACCAAGTTCTTATTGTGACCGAACCCACCGTGGCCGGTAAGCACGATCTAGAACGGGTGATAAAACTGGCTCGTCATTTCAGTATTCCAATACAAGTAGCTATCAACAAATGGGATCTGTCACCGGAAAAGACCCAGGAGCTGGAAGAATACTGCACCCAGGAAAACATCCCGGTAGTGGGACAGATCCCCTTTGACGAGAAGTTGGTGGAAAGTACAGCGGCAGGGAAGTCGGCGGTGGAAGCAAGCTCCAGCCCCGGAGCAAAAGCCTTGGCAGCACTGTGGGAAAACGTTTACCGGATTCTGCAGTAAGGAAAGCATCTTAAGACAAAGAGACTGTTCCAGGAAGCGATCATAAGCTTCGGGAACAGTCGTTTTTTTATCAACTAAATAAATTGTCCTAATTTGGTTATTGACATATGTGCGATAACATGTTTAATATTTAGTTAGGAAAAGGCCATTTGTCGACTGGACTAAAAGTATTGGGAAAGTTCCCACATAACATACTGAAATGCGAAAGGAGAATTAGGGATGAGGCGGCGAAAGATGTCGGTCGTACGTAGTCTGAATATTATGGACGGCGGCACGAGTGGCAGGATAATTGATATTATGGCCACGGGTCCAACGCGTCATCGCATTTTGTCATTGGGTCTGGTTGAAGGCACTAACATAATGGTCAAGGGAAGAAATCCATTAAAGAAATCAGTGAGTATTTTTGTTAGAGATCGTAACTTAGAATTGCAGGAAGAACTGGCTCAAAATGTGAGGGTGCTATTAGATATCTAGTCAGCTTTGCTTTGAAATGAGAATACAATGTCTTATCTAGAGGAAAGAGGCTGTTACTTGAAGTTAGCCGTCAAGAACGGCCTCTTCTCAGTTAGCATAAACATACAATATACTTGGCGCTACCGGTGCCGGCAAAGAATAAATAAAGGAAAAAGGCTATGCGCACGGAACCTATAATCAGCACCTGCGTCTAGACAAATGAGAAACAAATATTGGGAAGCTAAACAGTTTGTTTTTAGGAGGAGATCACGCTGAGTCAATTCAAGGAACTGGGGCAGTACTGCCAAGAAACATTTGATTTAGTGATAAAGAACCCCTTTTTATTNNTGCCGCGCCTGGCTTTTTTCGTAGTAATTCTTGTATTTATGTTATTGGTTATGGGAACAGCATGGTTGGCTAGGTCTCTGAGCGGCTTCACCATGGTTCCGGGAATTGTGGCCGCTTTGGGTTTGGCGGTGGCCGGGATCTTGCTGGAGGCGGGGCAGCTGAACTTACTGCGAGCGGCAGTGCAAGGCGAACCGGTGGACCAAGAGACCTTCTGGGAAGGGGTCCCCCATTATGCTGGCCGCGTGTTCGGCGGTGTGTTACTGATGCTGGTCATTAGCTTACTCGTGGGTGCGGTCCTGATCCCACTGGCACTGGTGCCCGGTCTAAATTTCTTGGTGGCATTATTAGCTCCGCTAGCTATGCTGGCGCTAATGACGCTGTTTTCCCTGTGGGAAGCGAGTATGGCTTTAGACGCCACCGGTGTGCTGGAAGCGTTTGGGCAGAGCTACCGGTTGGCCCAGAGCTTCTTTTGGCCCCTATTGGTAGTTACCTTTTTGCGTAGCTTATTCGATAACAATGGCAACAAAGGCCAGCACCACAATCAGACCGGGTTTAACTTCTCCCTAGGTGTGGGTCCGGCTCGTTTTAGCGCACCGTTTAACATGAGCCCTTCAGCGGGAGCTGGGTTGGTAGCCGGTATGGGGGTAGTAGCTGTGATCTTTGCTATCCTATCGACCTTGGTAACTGTTTATCTGGATCAGCTGCTGCTGGTTATTTATCACCGACGATCATGGCGCTAATTTAGCCCTTCTTTTTACTGGACCAATGTTTCACCCTTGGTAGCAGACAATTACCGTCTATAGGAACTGCTGGGGGCAAAAGTACTCACTTAGGATCAAGACATGTCTTTCTACCAGAATTGTATCTAGCAAACGTTTTTCCAAACCATGAAAGACCATACCAGATATGGCCTCCATTACTACACTCCTTCCTATTTTCCTGCCAACTACATTATAGCAAGCAAGTATTCATACGCCAGGCAGTAAGAATTCTGCAGGTAAGTAGGGAATTACACTATTTTAAAAACTGAAACCAAGAGACGGATTTATGGAGACTTTATTGAGTAGGCTTTTGATGAGTATTAATCAAGTGAAAGGGGGCGTGAACCATGCTGACACATCTCAAAGGGCAGACCTATGTTCTCGCTGGGCCGGTGAATATCGGTCTGTATTTTCATAACGACGGCAGGGCCACAGTAATCGACACCGGCTTGGATGATGACAGCGGGCGGCGCCTGCTTAAAGCACTAAGGGAAAAAGGGGCCACCATCGGCCATCTTATCAACACCCACAGTCATGCCGACCACTCAGGTGGTAATGCCTTCGTCCAAAAAAGGACAGAGGCCATAACGTGGGCCTCGCCGCTGGAGGCGGCCCTCATTGAGAACCCGTACTTAGAGCCGTTTTATTTATACGGCGGTGACCCTTTTGCTGAGCTTAAGACTAAGTTTCTCATGGCCAAGCCGTCTAGAGTAGACAAAAAGCTCAGTGAGGATAATCCCGAACTGGAACCGCTTAAGATAATACCCTTGCCAGGGCACGCGCCCGGCCAGATAGGGGTATTAACGCCGGATAACGTCTTCTTTTGTGCCGATGCCTTTTTTCCTTTGGCTACGCTGGACAAGTATTACCTACCCTACTTTGCTCAGGTGGGACCTTCTTTAGCCACGCTGGATAGGCTCATGAGCTTCCCGGCCGAAATTTACGTCCCCGCTCACGGCCATCCCAGCGCAGAAATAACCGAAGCGCTCAAGGCTAACAAACAGCGGCTGCAAGAAGTAACAGAGCTCGTCCTTAGCATTTTAACCGAACCCTTGAGCCGCGAAGAAATAGTGGCCCACTTTTGTCGAGAAAAAAGTATCGATAGCAGCTACTCCCAGTATTTTCTGGCCACCGCTGCCATCACAGCCCATTTAACCTATTTGGACGAGCAGGGGCTCATTAAGCCCAAGGTGGCTGCTGGGGTACTCAAGTGGCACCGCTGACTACCCGGGATTTCTGATTTACACTAGGTAGTGGGTCCTCTTGANNTAGTACCCCTAATTAAAACCAGGTTCTTGTGAACCTTCCATAGACTACTTGACAAGGCGTAGATACGAAGTATAGTACCTTTAACCAATTCACCAATATGGCCATTGTCTGCCCCATTACCAATACTAACAGAGGATTTCCTCTTCAGGTGAGCCAACCCCACGAGACATTCTCGAAGAGGTAGTTGATATTATCATCGGGTCTATCGAGATCCCTTGAACTAGTGAGGCCTGAGGCATCACTTAGAAATTTTTTATCGTTAGTAAGAAGGTAGGCTTCATTGAAAACCGTATTCCTTGCTGTCGCGATGTTTTATGTTGATCCCTTCTAGAACAAAACGTGAAATGCCTTCCTTATGAAAGACGGGGACAGAAAAGCAGCTATGTAACGGTAATCCGTGCAATCCACGTGTGACAACCTTTTCTTTACCCTTTGCTGTAACAAAAACAGCGGTAGGACCATCGGCTCCACCAATGATACCAATAGACGAGGCTGCTGTAGGTGTATATTTATGTTTTGACGGCCCAGTAGACGGTTCTCGATATTGGATGCTGCTGTTGAATTGTAAGGNNCAACTTGAAAGTATAGTGTATGTGTTATTCCTGTTACGGGATGCTTAAAGCAAATCACTCTTTGATCTTCTTTAGCTGATATTTCAAAATGAATATCTAATGGAGAAAACCATGGTACAAAGCGGGTAGACAGCTTAAGGTTATTCACTCTGCCCAGGCGTAAGAGACGCAACAATTCTTGAGTTCGGGAATTGGTCTCTGGGTAGGGCACACAAAAACGTTCACAGGCAAAGCAAGCGGTATTCTTTAGAATAGAGGCATATGTCTTGCGTACAAGCGTTAAATTATCATTCTGCCGTTCCCACGGTATGCTCACAGCACTGCTGGCTGAATAACCGTTTTCCACTCGTTTCCCGTTTATCCATATTTCCTTGATGGGCACAGCCTGATAGGGATGTTCCTGTTCGGCACAACGCCGCTGCAATGGGGTCAATTTGTGCTCGATGGTTTCATACTTTTCAAAAAACGTCTGGACGTGTGCTTCATTTAATAAAGTGATGATGTCAAAGACAATTCCTCTTGGAAATCGATATATAACAGGTATATAGCGCTTCGTTCCTGCGTATTCAAATTGCCAATTGGTTCTCTGCGGTAATCCGGGAAGGCCGGGGCCTTTGCTCCATAGACTGGAATTATAAAATACTGTCATCTTGCCTACCTCCAGTAGCTGATATAGGTATGTCGTTGCTTCGTACTATTGTGCCATTTCGAATCAGGCATTCTCATTATATCAGGCTTCCCCTTCCTTTTACAGGTTTGCCGCTTCTTATCTATGTCGGCGTGACGGCCTGTCATTCTAATTGGGTTTTGGATCGGCTAGTGCACAATGTCACAACATCTTAATAAAGATGACTCTCTGCGAAAGGTACTGGCGGGTATGACAGCGAATGAGTGTCCTAATTAGAGGTTGCAGCTGGGCAGAGGCAGAAGTATTCGACCTTGGGTAAACCTGGTTTAGCGAGGAAGGCTCCCGATGCTGTTTCAGAATAATACGGAATTACCTGCCTTGGTGATGGAGATTGGTTTGACCCCAAAAGAATTCGCATAGAGGGGAAACAATATGAAGCATGGAAGAAACCGCAAGGATGAGCCACATTATTATTCCGACAGGCTTAAACACAAGTTGGCCAAGATGCGTTTTGCCCCCGCCACTGTTGTCGAGGCTCCGTCCGGCTATGGTAAGACCACGGCGATACAGGACTATTTAGAAGCCGAGCTTCATCAAGGTACGCCTGTCTATTGGTTCACGGCGACAAATGAGGCACCTGCGGCAAGTTTTAGGCGTTTTTGTCGGGAGATTGAGAAGATTGACCGCCATGCTGGTGAATGCCTCCTGAAAATCGGACCGCCAAACGCTGTTACCATCGGTGAAGCAATGGACGCCCTAAGGTCTATCCGGTGCATACACGAAACCTATCTTGTCCTTGATAATTTCCAATTTCTAGACGGCGTATTGCCACCTGCCGTTGTTTCCGCACTGTTGGAGCATGGCAGCGAAAACTTGCATGTTATCGTTGCAACCCAAATACTCAAGCGAAACATGCTTGCTGCCTTTACAGGTCACGGGGTCTTGTACATTGGCACCGCCGATCTGCGCCTGGGTGCCGAGGACATACGCCGTTACTGGGCCCTTGCCAATGTGAGCATTACTCCAAGCGATGCCCAGGACGTTGCGCGCTATACGGAAGGATGGATAATAGCAGTCTATTTGCGGCTTCGTGCTTTTCAGGAGACAGGTACATTCGCCGATACATCTGGTATTCTGGCTCTTATGGAGCATTTGGTATGGGATACATTGACTGAAGAACAGCAAATCTTTCTGTTGTATCTGTCGCCGTTTGAAACGGTCACCGTACAACAGGCCACTTACCTCATGGGATGCGATGAACTGCCCGAGTATGCTTGGGCTGTATTGGCGAGCCCATTCATCCAATACAATCGAACCGAACGGCACTATGAACTACATAGCATTCTGACCGATCTGTTGGTTCAGAAGCGCGGTGAGCGAGGGGCCGAGTTTGAACGCCGGTGCTTGCTGCAGGCGGGAGATTTTTGCCGAGATGATGGCCAAACTGCAGCGGCGCTGAGCTTATATGCGCAGATCGGGGATTACGAGCGGATGCTCTCGCTTGATCTTTCTCACCTGACTTTTGCGACCATCAACGGTGCACCTTTTGCGGAGCTGGCTCTTGNNCATGGCGAAAAACTGCCCTTCAGATTTGAAGCAGGCGCAAGGCCTGAACATGCTTCGAATTGCCTGGGCGCTTCTTACTGTCGGGCTGAAAGATGAGTTCGAGGCGCTGATGGACGAGTTGTACACAGTGCTCGGTATCAGTGACCAGGTGTTGCCGCAGCGTCCTGATCGGAACGCCGATTCACAGTTGATTGGCGAATGGATGCTTCTTTCCTCATTCAGAAGTTTCCCCCACCCAGATGAGATGACAGCCGTTCTGAGGCAGGCTGCCGTGTTCTTAGGAGACCAGTGCTCGCAGGTAATCCTGCCTACAGCCCTCTGGTGCTTCGGCAACTACTCCCCGTTGACAGAGTTCTACACTGCGTCCGGTAAAGCTGATCACGAGGCCGAGGCGCTGGAGAAGTACATCGCCATTTATTCGCGTCTAACGAATGGTCACGGTAGCGGTGCGGACGCGTTATTTCGTGCGGAACTGGCTTATCAGCGGGGAGATTTGAGCGATGCGGAGATACTTGCCTACAAGGCCACATTTATTGCCGAAAGCAAACAGCAAAGCGTGGTCCAGTTGGGTGCCTCCATATTGCTGGCTCACATTGCGCTGCACAAGGCAGATGCGGCCGGCTGGCAGCGGGCTATTGCTTCAATGGAGCGCGCGGCCTCCTTCGACTACCAGGACACGTTTGTTATTCGGTCGCTTTTGGACATTATTCGAGGTGTGCTTCTGAATGAATTTCAGAATCAGACGAGTATCGCTGATTGGCTGAAGAATGCCGATTTTGCCGGGCGCTGCCTATCGCCTGCCATGACCAACAGTGCTTTGTTTGTGCACCTAAGCTTTCTCATGCATGAGGGGGAGTTTGCACGGGTGATCGGTACGTTGCAGGCTGCATGGCCTAGACTACTAAGTCCTTATGGCAATCTCTTTGCCTATTTTGTTATGGCCATCAGCCATATGTCGTTGGGCAACCGTGCCCAGGCTGCCGAGTTTCTGGAACTTGCTGCTCGCGGGGCTCTTCCCGACGGGTTGGTGTCTCCCTTTGCCGCTTATTCACGGCTGCTTGGAGACTTGGTTGATGAGGTTATTGGGCGGGACTATCCTGCGCTTTTAGACAAGTTTAGCGCTGTTAGGCAGCGTTTCTCAGGCGGCTGGTCTACGTTACGTGAAGCCCTTTTTTCCGGCGAGCTGCCTCCTGATCTCACTGAACGGGAATATGAGGTAGCCAAGCTGGCAGCCGAGGGGCTGCGCAACAGCGAGATTGCGGAGAAGCTGGTGGTAACGGAAAGCACGGTGCGTACGCATCTGCGCACGATATTTCAGAAGCTTCAAATCGACCGCCGCGCCCGGCTGGCAGAAAAGCTAAAATAACGGCGGCTTAAGATTCAAATTCGTCCATCAAGATCGTCCATCTGGACGATGCGCAATCCAAAATCCCATTCTATAGTTAATCTGTAGGATGGGATTTTTCTCTTTACCTTGACGTGAAAGGAGGCCTATGGATGAGTTATATTAAAGCCGTTCGGCCGATGAAGGGCTACCGACTGCTGATGGAAATGGAAGGGGGCAGCACGGTTATAGCAGATCTTTCTAAAAAACTGCACACGATGAAATATGCCGAGCTGGCCGACGAAGAATTCTTCAAAACCGCCACCACCGATGGCGATTATGTTATCTGGGGCGGCGGGCGGTTGCGCCTGACCGTTAACGAACTAATGGAGGTGGTTTTATTGGGATGAATAAGGCCGAAACAGGTTCACCGGCACTTTTTCCAGGCCAAGCGGCCAAAAAGATCTTAAAACCAAAATGAGAGCGGAGGTGTATAGGTTGGGACGCAAGTCTTATCGTCTTGTGGCTGTCTTGACTCTGTGGGCGTTAGTGCTTACTGCTATTCCGGTGGCAGCAGCGCCCGATAGCAAAGGCCACTGGGCCGAGACGGCCATCCAACAATTAGTGGATTTAGGGGCAGTATCCGGCTTACCCGATGGCACTTTCCGACCGGACCTAACTGTTACCCGAGCTGAGTTCGTAAGTATGGTGAACAAGAGTGTAGGGATTACTGCGGTAACAGGGAGCAGCCGCTTCAGGGACGTAAAACTCCAGGATTGGTTTGCCGGCCAGGTAGAGGCGGCTGCAGCATATGGCTATGTGGCTGGCAATCCCGATGGGACCTTCAGTCCCTACCGTCCTATTACCCGCGAACAAGCGGCGGCTATGTTAGTGAGAGCTTTCGGCTTTAGCAAACTAGATACCGAAGCCGAGCAGAATGCTGTACTGGCACCTTTTACCGATGCTGACAAGGTGAGTGCTTGGGCTAAGGCCGATGTGGCCACCGCTGTTAGCTTAGGGCTTATGAGTGGTTACACGCCCTCTACTTTAGCGCCCCAACCGGTAGGTCTTACCGCTGTCGGCTGGCAACAGTGGGAAGCCGCCCGCAGCACAGAACAAAGGGAAGCTGCGCTAAAGAAGCTTGGAAGCAGCGGCCTTATCACCCGGGCCCAAACAGCAGCCATGCTTGTAAGAGCACTGGATCAGAAACCGGCTGCTAAGGGCACTTTATTTGACAAAGCCGGAATTTATGGACCCGAAGATGACGCAGAAACCATTGACGGTGACGTTATCATAAAGGCTGATGGCGTTACCCTGCAAAACCTAATAATCACCGGTGATCTTCTCATTGCTGAAAGTGTCGGCGATGGAACTGTGAAGTTAGAGAATGTAACTGTAAAAGGAGATACCGAAATCAAAGGCGGTGGCACCGACAGCGTTATCTTCCGTGACTGCACCCTGTACGGCACTGTTACTGTAGAGAAAGTAGACGGCCAGATCAGGATCGTGGCCGAGGGGTCCACATCTGTTCCTAAAGTAATACTGCAATCCGGTGCTCTTTTAATCAGCCGAGACGACGGTTCTTTTGAGCAAGTTCTTCTACCCGCAGGCCTAGATGAAAACACAGAAGTTATCTTAATTGGTAATTTTGCCAAGGTCGAAATAGCGGCCCCGAAAGCTAGCGTAAGAGTAGGCGAAGGCTCCATAGTGGAAAACTTAGTCCTGACGGGAAGCGCCACCGGTGCCCGGGTAGACCTGGACAAAAAAGCCAGTGTTAAAACAGTTGCAGCCAACGCCGGAGTACAAATCACCGGCCAAGGCAGTATTGGCACCGCTGGGATCAACGTCGACGGAGTAACTATCGAGCAAAAACCGGACGAAATCGACTGGGGTAAGGGTGTGGAATCGGCCATCATAGCCGGCAAAGCACAAACACCCCCCAGAAAAACCAGCGGGGGCGGCGGAGAAGGCGGGGGCGACGGCAACGGCGACACGACACCAGTAAGTGCTATTAGTGTTGTTCCGGAAACAATGCTATTGGGCGTTGGAGGAACAGGAACAATAATAGCAACGGTAAAGCCGGATAATGCGACAAACAAGACTGTAACCTGGACAAGCAGTAATACTAGTGTGGCAACAGTTGCTAATGGTGTGGTAACAGCAAATGAAGCGGGAACTGCTACCATTACAGCAACAGCCGGCGGTAAAACTGATACGTGTGAAGTAAATGTACTTGAAGAATCTCCGGCAGACGATTTTAAATTCAAAGAGGAGACAAAAACAATTACAGGTTATAACGGCAGCGGAGGGGTTGTTGTTATCCCGTCAAAAATTAATGGTGCCGACGTAGAAACTATAGGGGAAGATGCGTTTAGTTATTGCAATAACTTAGAGAGTATAATAATTCCCAACAGCGTGACTACCATTGGGGATCATGCGTTTTATGATTGCGAAAACCTGACGAGCATCACAATCCCAGATAGTGTTATGCGCATAGGGGAGGATGTAGCTTATGGTTGCACCGTGTTTGATTGTTGCATTAGCTTACAATCAATAAATGTTGACGGATCAAATACTGCATATTCGAGTGATGATGGCGTCTTATTCAATAAAGACAAGACAGAATTAATACGCTGTCCTGAAGGGAAAGAGGGTTCTTATACAATCCTTGATGGTGCGACTAGCATCTGGGATTATGCGTTTTATAATTGTGAAAACCTAACGAGCATCACAATCCCCCATAGTATGAACAGCATAGGAGAGGATGCGTTTTGCTGCTGCACTGGCCTACATTCAATAAATGTTGACGCATCAAATACTGCCTGCTCGAGTGATCATGGAGTGTTATATAATAATAATAAGACTACACTAGTAACTTATCCTGCTGGGAAAAAGGGCCCTTCATTTACAATCCCCAATAGCGTGTCTAACATAGGGTATGGTGCTTTTGAAGAATGTATTAACCTAGAGAGCGTAACATTCCAAGAGACATCTAAAGTGACCAGCATAGGAGATTATGCGTTTTGTGGATGCACAGGTCTAACGAGCATCACAATCCCCAATAGCGTAACCAGTATCGGGAGGGGTGCTTTTGAAGATTGTACTGGTCTGACCAGCGTAACATTCCAAGAGACATCTAAAGTAGCTACCATAGGAGATGAGGCGTTTTATGGATGCACAGGCCTAACGAGCATCACAATCCCCAATAGCGTGGCTACCATAGGAG
>MTKW01005815.1_pt1 | contig 11616 bp, 8 predicted proteins | sample 1042761 | NCBI WGS metagenome assembly MTKW01 (sample SAMN06205366, study PRJNA360243) | anaerobic digester metagenome | biome: Wastewater treatment plant; feature: Anaerobic digester sludge; material: sludge; isolation source: anaerobic digester fed with sludge from wastewater treatment plant ...
TGACAATACGAGCGAATCTCAAGAGGGGTCAAGTCAATCAGAGGGCGGATTACGGTGATATCACCGGTTGAATCAAGAGGCCTTACCGCAGGTATTCCGCCAAGCCCGCTCAGCCCTGTCCCGCGGATAAGCCTAAGAAGAACAGTCTCAGCCTGATCTCCGGCGTGATGCCCCAACGCCACTTTGGAAGCGCCTTCGTCCACGGCAGTGCGGCGGTAGAAGTCATAGCGCACATCACGTGCTGCAAGTTCTATGGACACTCTTGTTTTTTCGGCATACTCTCTTACGTCTACTGCCTCGACGGTACATGGGATACCCAGCTTATCGGCGAGGCCTTCCACATATTCCGCCTCTTCATCAGCGGCTTCGCCTCGAAGCATATGGTTTAGGTGAACCACGTGAAGTGACACGCCGAATTCGTCTCTGAGTACATGCAAAGCATGCAAAAGAGCTACTGAATCAGGCCCCCCGGAGACACCTACCAAGACTTTGTCTCCCGGAGCAAGCATGTCATAGCGTGTGATAGTCGAACTTACATTACGGATGAACCGGCCTTTTTCCGAGTTCACGCTTCCATCCCACTCATTAGAAACGCCGGATGGGCAATCGCCACAGGTCTTCACCACTTTTTGCCGGGGAGACTCCGCCTGATAGAGAGGCCTGCATGAGATAGGGAAGCCCCCGGCAGATCTTGAGAATATTATAGCATAGGATTGAATCTAGTTCTTGAACCGGCGATTACTCATAGTGACCTACTTACATGGATAGACTCATATTTCCCAGTTGGGACGAAGTATCGTCTGAAGAAGACTCGTTTGGATTCCGTCTGCGAGACCTCCTCTTGTAGATTCGAACTACAAGAACTGTCATGTCATCAGAAGTCAGTCCCCCTGAGTACTGCAGCGCGCGGTTAAGAATCAACCGGGCTATTTCGTCGGGACGCTCTGTGGTAACAGTCGAAATTAACCTCTCAGCCCAGTCGCAAGGAGCATGTACAGGGGCATCCGAACCACGAAGGCCTGCTGTGGAGTTGAGAACCCCGTCGCTGACCATGACTACAAGGTCGCCGTCACCCAACTTCTGACGGGTCTTTTGGATTTCTATCGCGTCAAATATCCCTGCAGGAAGAGATGGCGATTCGACAGTCTTCACCGTTCGTCCCCGTTTGATGAAGCTCGGGGGTGAACCTGCCTTGATGAACTGGACTTCACCTGTGACCATGTCCATAGTGGCTACGTCTAGGGTAGCAAATGACTCTCCGGGGGATCTGAGCAGAAGAATAAGGTTTGCAGTCTTTACTGCAAACTCATCATCAAAACCTGCTTCGAGGAGCCTTTCCAGCATGCTTACTGCAGTAGAGCTTTCTATCGCGGCGCCTTTTCCCGTTCCCATTCCGTCACTGACGATAAACACTCCTCGCCCGTCAGCAAGCTCCAACATAGAATGGGCATCCCCTGAAATGTCCGCCCCATGTTTAGCTGATACTGCAACTCCGCCGGCAATGCCGTATACTCTTGCCTGAGAGAACATTACCTCACATGTAGGTTGCCCCGCTCTGTTCCCGCATCTTGCCTTAGAGACCTCGAGGTCGCGATTGAGAATTCGGGAAATCAATGGCCCTACCGCATTTTTACACTCCCGCTCCCCGCAGCATGCTACCTTTTTGACAGTGACGTCAAGCCTTCCTCGCCTACGAGCCACAACACTGACTTCCGTGATTCCAAGTCCTAGACGGGAAAGCTCACGCATGATCCTCTGTTCTGCGCTGGTCTCCAGTTCGACGCAGGCCCAAACATCTTCGCCCAGGCCATCCAGGATTTCGGCGATCCCTTGCAACTGCCCGGAAAACATGTATCGTCCCTCAGCAAGCCGTCTGGCATATGCCAGATTTTGCCTGTAAGAACCTGTGGATCCGTTTACCGCAGCCACGAGCCCGGGAACATTAAGACATTTCCAACTGAGCTGATCTTTGACTTCAGCCACTTCTACCCGGGATTTTAACTCGGCGAGAGCTACGAGATTCAGCACATCTCGGAAAGTCCTATGGAAAGCGTCGCCCCAACAGAAAAGGTAAGACCTGCATTTGCTGCATACAGATGAGGAAATCTCATGTAGCATGTGGGCGACATCCGCTCGTTCAGCTAATTCCGGATCGTACGGAACTTGCTTCAACATGGATGAAAGCTCGTCAAATACTTTTGAGAAGTCCACCAGCTTCTGAGACAAAAGCTCCTGGACTCTCCTGGCATGTGCCTCCCCGCCTCCCCCCGGCTTTCTGTGAAGAAGGGGCAGCAATTTGGCTACTCTTTGCAAGCCTTTTCCAGGGATGAGGAGGAACAGCAAACCTGCAAGGCCCAGCTCTGCTGCAAAGAGCAACACATTCCTCCTTCCCGATACCTGGAACACAAGCAGTCCAGCCCCTGCGGTGAACCCAATGGCAGAAGCAAGCTTGCCATAACTGCGCATACTGCCTGCCAGGAGCCCACCGAGAGCATATGCGCCCACAATAGGCGCTAATCCCTGGCCTGACACTGCACATGCCAACCCGGTTAAAGCTCCTGCTGCAGCGCCAAAGGGCGCGCCGCCTGAGTAGGCTATGACGGTTGTCGCAATGCCGGCAGCTACCGGGCCTAACGATACGCCCTTGAGCTCTATACCTGCGAGCCCCATGGTTACTCCTGCACACAGCAGTCCAAAGGAAGCTACTTGTTCAGGCCCCAGAGTTCCCCACTGAGGCAAGGCTGAAAATCCCCGACCGACTCCGCCCCAGCTGAAGATTGCAGCAGCAAGTCCACCTATGACGGCTTCCAGCGCTACTATCGCTATAGAAGGCTGGGATACGCCAAGGATCATTTCCAGGACTTGAGGAATGAGAAAACCGAATACCATTATGCTTACAGGCAATAAGAAGGGTCTGGCTTCCACGCGACGGGAAAACACCCGTGCAAAGATTACAACGAGAACCAGAGGAGCAACTGCCCATATCGAGTCAGGGCCCATAGTTAGCCCGTTTGTTCCCAGGAAGACACCAAACATCGTCAGAGGCGCGAAGGGACCGCGACACGCTGCCAGTACCCCAAGGTACGCTATGCCGAAGGGAGCGCCTGCGCCAAAAACCTGTGCCCTGCCTAAGAGAATTCCTATCAAAGCGCAAAACACAGCTCCCGGTGAAAGCGCATGCATCCAGAAATCTCGAACCCGGTTAGCTCCGTCCGGGTCAACTTTGTTCCTGCCGATTCTGTCCCTGCCGACTCTGTGCCTGTCAAGTCCGTCCCTATCAATTGGATTCCTAGTGCGCCTATGCCTAACTCCTGTGGAAGATATCCGAACCTTCTTGTCCTGGCCGAGAGAAACAGCATGTCCGGAACCACGAGAGGTTACACGCGTGGCCTCTCTATCCATCCCCGGTTCCTCCTTTACTTGCCCACAGTAGGTTGTCCCATGATTCACTGACTGTTGCGATACTACCACAGACGTATGGGGAGAACCTGACGGAAATTGTACTCGTCACAATGGAATCTTGCGACACGCGATTCGCGGAATCTCCAAAAGTCAGCCTCCTCTTCCAAGGAGCGCCCACGAACACCGGCTTGCACCTTAATGCCTGGCTACGCTGGGAATTACCGGCGTCATGCCTAGGACTAATCCCAAGCGAAACGCCTGAAAACAAGCCGTGTGGTGACTTGGCAAGCCAATAGAAGATCATGACGAAGGAGTCACGCTCTTGCTATGGACGCAAGTAAAGCATGCGGTGTATACTAATACAACATAGGCGTCAAATGACCCCCAACTATACAATAAGGAACATGAATGTCACCTAGTATCTGACTCGGATTGAAACTCAAGGGAGAGGTTGTCGAATGCCTAACGTGTTCGCGTTTCTATCATACATATTCATAATGACTCTTACCCCCGGCCCAAACAACATGATATGCCTGGTGAATGGCAGCAGGTTCGGTTTCAGGCAGACGTTTCACTTCATTGCCGGGCTTTCCATCGGAGTAATTGTGATAATGCTCGGATGCAGCTACTTGAATCTCTCTCTGTCCAGATTTATCCCAAGTTTCAGGCCGATAGCTGAAGTCTTAGGCGGATTGTATATGCTATATCTGGCAGTGCGCATTTTGAGAAGCGAGGAAGCCATAGCCAATACAAACACCCATAGCGCAACTTTCGCCATGGGCGTCGGCATGCAGTTTGTCAATGTCAAACTGCTACTTTATGCCTTGACCGTCACTGCCAACTTCATTACACCTTACTATGACTCCTTCATAGCGGTATTTCTCATCTGCGTCTTCCTGGGCTGCTGTTCCGTTATGGCAGCTTCTTGTTGGGCTCTGTTCGGAACCGCGATTCAACGCTTTTTCGGACAGTACAGGAGACCATTGAACGCGGGCATGGCATTGCTTCTCCTTTACGCAGCGCTCTCCATATCAGGTATGCTGCCTCGTATCGAACTTCTGCTTAAGTAAGACTTCAGATAATCCACAGCGCATATAAGCGCTCCATCGATGCGACGTGCAATATCGTCAACAGTAGGACTGACACTGATATCCGCAGGCACACCCTGCCCTTCGATAAGGGAACCGTCAGTGCGCAACTCCCGCCACCTGGAAACCTGAAACTTAAACCCGCTGACTTCGAGACGAATAGGATTGCCGCTGGATCCTGCGGTAGTGTGCCCTATAGTAGTGGCCCGCCCGGAGTCGTGCATACCTGCAACAAAATGCTCAGCACTGCTAATGACGAACTCGTCGATGAGTAGGACGATAGCCCCGCTGTACTGCCACTCCCCCCTCGGACTGACATTGCGCCCTATGCGCGGCGCAAACCAAGGCTTACCCAGAGTGACCATGCGCATTTGGAAGCCGGGGAAGGCCACGGAAGATGTAAAGAACCGCCCTGCACACCTCTGTGCTACTCTGTCGTCGCCTCCGCCGTTTCCCCTCATATCGATAATCAGCGCTTTCGTCCCTCTGAGTTGCTCCAAAGCTGCGTCGAATGCTTTCACTAAATCATCACCGGACTTTAGTCCCATGTAGGATGCGGAGAATGATGGCAGCGTCAGCAGCCCGATATCCCCGTCCAAGACCGCTGCGGTTATTGACGCAGGCTCAGCTACGAAAGGCTCGCGGAGGAGCCGGAGGCTGAAAACCTTACCGTCCTGACTCTCCAGTTCGACCTGAACCGGCTCATCAAGATCCCCTTCCAACATCGCGGCTACTGCCACGCTCCGCCTGTGCCAAGGTGTTGACGAATGAACCCGCGGGACAAGAAAGTCTATGCGCTGATTGGCAGGTTCACCGTCCACCGAGACTATCTTGAGACCGGGCACGATCCCTTGTGCCTCGGCATCTGAACCGAATGCGACTTTCGCTACGATAGGCTTGCCTTCTGCTTCAACAATATGTATACGGGGCCTTCCTCTATTTGAGGGCACCTGCCTCGGGTAGTCATAAATATAGGAATGGCCGTCCTCGAGTTCACGCACCATTGCGCTCATGCTGGCAAAGAATTCGTAGTCGCTCTGTGTCCCTGCAACCTGATCCAGATAGCGCTGCTTAACCGACTCCCAATCGATACCTTTGTCATCAAAGTAGCTGTACCAGAGGCCTATCTTTTCCCAGATCTCCTCACAGATCCTTTGCCGTTCTTCCGGCGAATATGTAAGCTCAGTAAGCTTGGTTACCGCCTCTCCCCCGGGCACAACTGCCAAGAACCCGACAACTGTCAAAAGCCCCGGAATAAGAATCAGCGAAACCCAATTCCTGCGCTTCATTGTTCTCACTCTCCACGGGTAGGCATCCTTATCATTTGGCCTCATTAAGCCGATTAGCACTGAACCGGGGACGGATGGTTACTCATATCTCACGCTTACTCATATCTCAACGCTTCGATAGGATCCAGGTTCGCTGCCTTATATGCAGGATAGACTCCAAATGCCACTCCTGAGAAAGAAGCGGAGATAACTGCAACGGAAATGGAAAACAATGACACATAGGTAGGCCATTTGGCTATCTTCGCGATTAAGGCAGCCCCTGCCCATCCAAGGACGATTCCCATGGCTCCGCCGACCAAGCAAAGGGATATCGCTTCAAACAGGAACTGTCTCAGGATATCGGCTTTCTTGGCGCCGACAGCTTTTCTTATCCCTACTTCGCGGGTGCGTTCTGTAACTGACACCAACATGATGTTCATAACGCCTATCCCGCCTACAAGCAAGGAAATGCCTCCTATGCCTCCGAGAATCACAGTGAATATCCGCGCGATAGTCTCAGTAGTCTCCAGAATGGAAGCGCTGCTTACGACATTGAAAGAAGCATCTTTACCATGGCGCTGGGCCAGGACTTTCTCGATCTGATCCATAGCGTCTCTCACTTGTTTCATGTCACGGGCCTCGCAAGATATGAAGGCCACTTCGTCACTGCCTGTCATTCGCTTAGAGTGAGTAATCGGAAGATAGGCGGACATGTCAGAAGGATTCTCCCCGAAAATGGTCCTGCCTTGCTCCTTCATAACTCCCACTACAGCAAAACTCTGCCCGTTTATCTTCACTTTTGTGCCTATGGCACTCTCTTCGCCAAAAAGCTTATTTGCCAGACTCCCGCCGAGAATCGCCACCTGACGCTGTGCTCTGATATCGAGTTCTTGGAGGAACCTACCTTCCTTCAGGCCTGCCCCATGCGTCGTAGAAAGTCCTTCATCTGTAAAAGTAGCACTTATGTTGTACCGGTCTTTGCCGTATTTCACTGTCACCAGTCCCATTCGTGACACACTGACACTACCCACACCAGGACACCCTTTGCGTATAGCTTGTGCATCCTCGTACGTCAATGACTTCCTCCGTGCTCCTGACATGGCCTCTCCGGCATAATCCGGCTGCACGAAAATGAGGTTGGAGCCAAGCCCAGCCAGTTCCATACTAACCAGCCTTCTCCCGCCTTCTCCTATGGACATCATGGCGATCACTGACGCAATCCCGATAACTATCCCAAGAAGGGTAAGGGCTGACCGCATTTTATTAGTCTTCAAGCTGGATAGCGCAAGCTTCATACATTCGTAGAATGTCATTTGACTTCCCCATCCCCCTCTTCTTCTCTCGCTGTCCTCCTACCGACGTCGGATCCCTTTCCTTCTCTGACAATCAGTCCGTCCCTTATTTCCACAAATCGCCCTGTCATAGCCGCTATTTCCGGGTTGTGAGTAACAACTATTATGGTTATCCCTTGTTCATGAAGCTCCTTTAGTATCCTGATAATCTCAAGGCCGGACTTGGTGTCCAGGTTCCCTGTAGGTTCATCCGCGAGTATTATGGAAGGCTCTGTTACCAGCGCCCTGGCAATTGCCACTCTCTGCGCTTGGCCACCGGAAAGCTCATTCGGCCTGTGATGTGCGCGCTCAGCCAGCCCTACCTTATCCAGGGCAGCCAAGGCCCGCTCTCTACGGGCAGAGGACTGAACACCGGAGTACACAAGAGGAAGTTCAACGTTTTCTAAGGATGTAGCTCGAGGCAAGAGATTGAAGGTTTGAAACACGAACCCGATTTTCTTATTGCGAACTTCGGCAAGCTCGTCATCGGACAGCTTGCTTACCACTCTCCCGTCGAGAGAGTAACTGCCGCTTGTGGGCCTGTCGAGGCACCCAAGAATATTCATAAGCGTGGACTTGCCGGACCCTGAAGGTCCTATGATAGCCACTGACTCACCGCGCTCCACCCTGAGGGACACTCCTCTTAGTGCTGCTACCTGGACTACGCCGGTATCATAAACCTTCTCTACGTCCTTTGCGTCAATCATGTAGTGTCACCTTACTTCACCTTACTCAGCCGCACTTGCTTGCCATCATCAAGCTGTTTAAGGGCGTCGTAGTCGCCAATTACCACACAGTCGCCGGCTTCGATCCCTTCAAGGATCTCCACGTCTATCGCATCTGTAAGCCCGGTAACCACCTGAGCCTGGCGAGCTTTGGAATCTGCCTCGTCAACCACAAAAACCGTTTCTTCGCCGTCTCGTTGGACAATGGCTTGTATCGGCACAACCAAAGCATTCTCATTGGAATATGTAGCAATCTCTACGTCCGCGCTCATCCCGGCACGGAGGTCCTCTCCCGGATCCTCGATGTCTATTAGGACGTGAAACCCAGGTGTGATACTGTCGTAAACTGCTTGAGGAGCGATCTCTGAAACCACGCCGGAGAATTCCTCATCCAAAATGGCGTCTGTGGAGAACGTTGCACGTTGCCCCACTCTTACCCTGGCGATATCCGTCTCATCCACTTTGGCTCTCACCCTCATGCCTCCGGCAGTGGCGATAACGGCAAGGGGCATACCCTCTGTAACCACAGCTCCTTCCCTCACCGAAACAGCGGTGACCACGCCGTTTTCAGGTGAAGTCACCGTAGTCTTGGCAAGAGCTGCTTCAACCAACCGAAGACCTGCATTTGTCTGAGCAAGCCGGGCTTTTGTCGCTTCCCTGCTCTTCTCCTTCGAAGCCTCTTGCTCCTTGGCAAGAGCTACTGCTATCTCAGCCTCGCTTACCTGGGCCTCAGCAAGCTCCACTTGCTCTTTCGCAGGCTGCTCACAAAGGACCTCATACTGCTTCTTTGATGCCTGGCATTGCGCGTTTGCGGTTTCAACCCTTGCCCTTGCATCTTCCAGAGCAGCCTTTGATACCGCCCCCTCCTCATAGAGAGCTTCCATTGCCTCAAGTTGACGCGTCCCATCTCTTACCGCGATTTCTGCTTGAGCAACCTGGGCTTCAGCCTGGGCAACCTGGGCTTCAGACGGGCCTTTCAGAAGCTCCTGAAGTCTTACCTTTGCCGCTTGAAGCTGGGTCTCAGCCTGCCGAACAGCGAAGGTTTTTCCGGATTCTCCTGCAACCTGCGACTCAAGCTGCATAAGCTCTGCTTCGGCTGCCGCTACTTGAGCCTTAGCTTGCTGTAACTGCGCTTCGAGGTCCTGCTTCTCAAACTTCACCAGCTGCCGGCCGATTTTCACGGTGTCTCCTTCTCGGACATAGATCTCTCGTACCTTTCCCGTAACCCCTGCCCTGACCTCTACTGTCCTGGCAGGCTCAATTGCTCCCTGAGCGGACACAGTCACAGTGAAAGGCCCAGGCGCAATCTTGACGCTGTCCACCGCGATGACAGTCTTGTCTTCGCCCAGTCTCTTTCCTGCGACAATAGTCGCTATACATATGAGAACAAGCCCGACTATTACTATGGTAACCCTTCGTCCCGCCAATTCAGGTAACCCCTTTCGCTTGCCATATCCTGTATTACTTATTCTAATACTTTTCCCAGACTCTGTCCTATTCTCCCTACATTTAGGTCTATCTTTCTCATTTCGCCCATTGTCCCGTTATTCCCTGCCCAGCATGGGTCTTCTGACAGCCTTTCTTCCTCCTAATGTCCGGCGCCTAAGCCAGACGGGGGACTTAAGTTATGCCTCTCTTCAAAGGAAAAGCTTGGTTTATGATGAATATATGGAATAATCTCTGTAACCGTAGAAAAGGAGTTGACCCTTATCATGTCCCATCCTGATTCTCCACGAGACAAGAGTCTCCTTGCCCGTGCAGTAGGCGTACTTGCAGACCCCGGCCCCACCTTTGAGGAGATTGTCAAAAGCCCGGATTATGTAATGCCCGTCATATTCATTATCCTTGCAGGATTGCTAGGCTTAGTTTCTGTGGCTCATACTCTCAAGACTATGCCTGAATTAGTTCCCTCCGGCGTACCCATGCCATCCAAGTCAGTTACAATAGGGATCACCTTGATTACCTTTGTCGTGGGACAGTTCATTGTATGGCCGTTGCGTGCGTTGATATTCTCAGGAATAGGAGCGATGATCGGCTCAAGAGTGGATTTTCGAAAAAGCCTGGCTGTATCAGGTTATTTAAATGTGACTCTGGTAATATCCGGGATAGTAACTGCGATAGTCATTGCCTCTACCGGACAGCCTGTCGTCCTCGGACTGGGAATGACTCTGCCACCTCAGCAGTTGACTACCGCGTGGGGAGTTGTCCTGTCGAACATAAACGTATTCAGCCTAATTTATCTCGCCTTGAGCTCCGTCGCACTTGCGAAATTATGGGACGTGAAACTGTCTAAAGCAGCTTCAATTACCATAATAATGTGGATTCTTGTAATAGCTGTGTCGGCCGGAAGCGCACATTTAGGCTCCAAACTGACACAGTTTCAAGTAAACGTAGGCGTCGGCCCGAACTGACTAAACCTTGTTCACCCTGGTCAACCGACAACCAAAGGAACGTGCCGGAATTCTGTGACGTCCACCAAGCCTCGATTGGTGATGCGAAGTTCAGGGATGACAGGCAAAGACAGGAGAGCCATCGTCATAAACGGGGATGCCAACCGGCACCCCAGGGTCTTCCATGCCTGTGCCAGCCTGTCTACATTTGACTGGACCTCTTCCACCGGCTCATCTGACATGAGTCCTGCAATAGGCAGAGGGAGGATAGCTAACACCTTGCCGTCTTTCACNNCAACCATGTCTCCGTCATCCATACCGACAACAAGCAAGTTGTGGCTGTCATGGGCAACGGTTGAGGCTACCGCTCCTGATTGAAGCCCAAATCCTCTGACAAAACCGAGAGCCATCGTTCCTGTGGCCTTGTGCCTCTCTATTACAGCGACCTTCGCCAAATCCTCATCACGTGACGCATGCATTTCCCCGTTCCCGTCTGATGTCAGTTCTGCCTCGATGTGCTTTGTCACAGCCTGACCGTCTGTAACCTGTATGGCTCTGATACGGACATTCTTGCCTGAGACACCGGCATTGACACTGAAATCATCGCGGCTCACAGGACGGACAAGACGCACTGACCCCGTGGCATACTCAGGATAAGCCCGTCTTGGGAACTCCACAAGCATACGTCCGTTTTCTGCAACAATCTCCCCGTCTGCCATGACCTTCTCCGGACGCGGGTCGGCAAGATCCCGGATAAACAAGATATCAGCGAACTTGCCAGGGGTAATGCTTCCAAGGTCACAACTCATCCCAAAACACTCGGCAGCATTAATAGTCGCCATCTGAATAGCCACAACAGGAGGCGTCCCTTCTTCAATTGCACGCCTCACCACATGGTTCACATGGCCAAGAGTCAACAAAGTGTCAGGGTGCACATCATCTGTGACAAGGACTATACGCCGTGGATCAACGCCTGTCTCTGTATAGCTCTTTACAGTCGCCTTGATGTCACGCCACCCTGACCCTTCCCTGAGTTTCGCGTACATCCCAAGGCGTAGCTTAGCCAAGCTTTCCTGCCATGTGACAGACTCATGATCTGAGATAATGCCGCACGATGCATAAGCGGAGAGGTTGGGACCGAGATCCGGGGAAGCGTAGTGGCCGGTGACAACCTTGCCTGCCTTCAGAGTCTCGGCTATTTTACTCATGACATCTTCATCCCGCGCCAGGACACCGGGGAAGTTCATCATCTCTCCGAGGCCGACTACTTCATCCCAGGCCATAGCTTCTCGAATGTCATCAGGATCAATCTTGGCGCCTGCATCCTCCAAACCCGGAGCTGCAGGGACACATGACGGCATTGTGGCGTAGACCTTGAGGGGGAGATTCCTACCCTCTTCTATCATCAACCG
>MTKW01004429.1_pt1 | contig 11609 bp, 10 predicted proteins | sample 1042761 | NCBI WGS metagenome assembly MTKW01 (sample SAMN06205366, study PRJNA360243) | anaerobic digester metagenome | biome: Wastewater treatment plant; feature: Anaerobic digester sludge; material: sludge; isolation source: anaerobic digester fed with sludge from wastewater treatment plant ...
GACGTGGACGTCGTGGTAGTAGAACTTGTGCAGGGAAGAATCTCTTTGATATTATCAAGCTTGAATTGCAAAAGCATCTGAAGCTTGATAATATTTTTTATCGTGCCATCCACGCTTTTGTTGATCGCTATCGTATTATAAAGCAAGCAATCTTTATGATCGCAATTATCATGGTCGCAATCATCATGCTTACAGTCATGATGCTTGCAATAATCCAGAAGACATAATATTTTGCTTGTCTCGGCGTCCATTAATTTTGATAGGCTTATTTCTTCCATAGCTATGGAAGTGAGCAATAGATTGATCGCATCCTCTAATTTAATATTGATGTACGGATTGATGTCCGGAATATTTGGAAAAGACATGGTTCCCCNNGTGGTTACAAAAACCCGGCTTCTAAATTCAAACCGGTATTTTCGGTAATTTCCATTCCGGCGCCGGCAGCCATTCACACAATGGGAGCGAGTGAAATATAATATAGCGTAAATAATTCTTATGAACCGAGGAATCTTTACACCAATTATTTAGTTACAGATGAAGAGCTTGGTCTTTCTCGTATTATCTACGTTGAAGCCGAAAAAAAGGAGTCATATTATGACATTTCCGAATATACCCGAAGTGGATACATCTAATAATATTGATTTAGAAGATTCCATAAATCTGTTCCTAACATCGATGGCGCTTGTACAACTGGGCATAGCTCATCTTATCAACGCCGAAGCCGAGAAAATTCAGCATGTCCTCGAAATGCTCCAAGATCAGACATCCCCTGAAATACAACCAACAATAGATGATCTTCTTAAAATTAACCGTTCTGTGGATCAGATCTTAAGGAACGTTATTAAAAACGAGATGCTATTGCAGTTTAAACTGGAAGAGACGCTTACCATTTCGACTACGACTACCAGCACGACAACGACTACTACCAGCAGCACGACAACTTCTACCACTTCGACTACGACTACCAGCACGACAACTACGACCACAACCACAACAAAGGAACCTGTAGACCTTGGATCGGCATGGTCCCAGGGAATCCATTTTGGGCATTCTTCTATTGCTAAATATACAACTTTGGAAAGTAATGAGAATGATAAGACCGTTGACCTCTTGTTGGGCGAAACCGAAATCGATGTCGGTACCGTCCAAATACACCGTTCAGGCAATAGCTTGCTTGTAACAATAACAACGGATTCACCTTATGTTATGAGCCAGGCACATCTCTATGTCGATAATACTCCTCCTACAAACAGTGCTCCGGGACAATTGGGTCATACTTATGATCCCGGCTTTTTCTTCACGAGCCATACGTTTACTGTTGATATTAGTGATTTTGCAGGAGAAAAACTTTATATAGCTGCACATGCGCATATTTTCCAGTAAAGAAAAAGGTTATTATTTACCGGCTTGCTTAATATAAAAATGTGGGATTGTTAAACAGTCCCACATTTTTATTATTTAGAGATTATTGTTACAGCCTTCCAGTAACGGCTGCATTTGATTATACCATACCCACCGAGGGCAGAACTTTTGCCTGGCAAATGTTTTTGCATAAAGGACAGGGTTATCCCGCATGCGGTCAACGATCATCAGCGCATGTTCTTCCAAATAAAACTGCTCCGAGGGCCTGTAGGTTTCCTTCGTGTCAAAACCGAAATTACGGGCATCCCATCTCATGAAATAGGCCTTGAGTTTTTTCCCGATTTCTTCAAGCGCCGGAACCATCTCATTCAGAACCAAAAAGTTGCCTCTGCTTGCCGCTTCAAGGACGGTCAATCCGAACGATTCCGAGTAAGATGGACAGATAAACAGGTTGGAAAGCGTGAATAATTCGAAGACCGCACTTCTTGGGAAACCCTGCGGATAACCCATATCACTTGTAAACACCATATCCGAGTCATCCAAGCCAAAAAAGCATCCGATTTTCCTGATCGCGTTTTTATATGTTTCCGGCTTGATGTCCAAGCTGGGAAAATCACAGAATATCACCTTAACGGTCAGTTCCGTTCTCTTTCTTATTGCTCCTGCCAACGCAGCGACCTTTTCAAATTTTTTCCCCGTCGTAAATCTTCCGGGATAGATGATCAGGATATCCGGGCTAAGAAGATCGACTTTTTCTTGAACCGCCTTGACGTCGGCACTCATCATGGATATCAGATCCAGGCTGTTGTAAAGGACCCTGCATCTTCCTTCGGGAACGCCATACTGCTTGGCAAGGGCCGGTATTCCTGATTGTGTCGGATAAACATAGATCGTGTTCGGCATGGGCGTATACCGGCAGGAAAACGGGTATTTGGGTCGGCAATCGGTTGACCGGTGCGGAATGGGTTACCGCAATGAACTTAACACCGGGGAGTTTTTCCTGCGCTTTTCTGATGGCTACATTATGTAACAGGTGCCATCCCTGATAATGTATATCATGCATGATGCAGATATCCACATCCGCTAAATGTGTTACAAAGTCCTGCACAATCGCATCCGCCTCATTAAAAAAAGTATCATGCAGCTCTCCGTCCGCCTGCGCATAGTCATGCCAATGGATTTGCTGATCCCCAAGCTTGTTTGTGATTTTAACCCATTCAAGCCGTTCATCAGCAAATATTCCCTGCCTTTCGTCATCAGGGCAATCCTGACTGACAAGCACTTTTGTTTCTGTTCCGGCGTCCAGCAGCATTTTCAGATGTTCGGCGACAACGTTGACAAGTGAATATGTATTGCTAAGTCCATTGAACATGGTGAGAATCGCAACTTTCATGAGAAGCAACCTCCTTCAAATAATTTTATGCTTAAGCGTTGAAATAAATGTTGACAAGATTATCCAGAAGCTTTATGAGGACAATGCGTTGGCAAGATAACCGAGGAACGCTTTTACAAGATATCTGCAGATTCCAAAACGGGTAAAAAAAAGGCATAGCTCGCTATTAACGACTATGCCGAATTTTTCAGAGATTAAACCCCTATTTAAGAACGCATAAACCGGGTTCTTTTTTCCGGGGCAAATGCCTACGGTCTATCTTTACATCATGTCCATGCCACCCATACCACCCATACCGCCCGGAGGCATACTCATCTTGTTTTCTTTTTCGGGCTTATCGGCCACAACACCTTCAGTTGTTAGAAGCAGAGCGGCAATGCTGGATGCATTCTGGATTGCCGAACGGGCCACTTTGGTCGGGTCAACAATCCCGGCGTCCATCATATTTTCAATTTCGTTTGTAAGAGCATTAAAGCCCATTCCATCCTCCAGGTATTTAACCTTTTCTACGACTACTGAACCTTCAGCACCCGCATTCTCAGCAATCAATCTCATGGGTTCTTCCAATGCTCTTTTTATAATCGTTACTCCGGTATACTCATCGCCATTTAACTCATTTTCCAAATTATCCAGAGACTTGGCGGCGTTAAGATAGGTAGATCCTCCTCCCGGAACAATTCCTTCTTCCACTGCGGCGCGTGTAGCAGAGAGAGCATCCTCAATCCTTAACTTTCTTTCCTTCATCTCCGTTTCAGTGGCGGCCCCAACTTCAATTACAGCTACACCGCCGGCTAATTTAGCCAGGCGTTCCTGTAATTTTTCACGATCAAAATCCGAAGTTGTCTCTTCCATCTGCACGCGGATTTGATTGATCCGCTTCTCAATTTCCTCACTTTGACCGGAATCCTCGGAAGCAACGATTACCGTTTCTTCTTTGCTGATGCGTACTTGCCGTGCTTGACCCAGCATCGAAATTTCAACATTCTTCATGTCGATGCCCAGATCTTCGGATACAACCTGTCCTCCGGTTAAAACCGCAATATCTTCAAGCATCGCTTTGCGGCGATCGCCAAAACCGGGAGCTTTTACCGCTACACAGGTAAAAGTACCGCGAAGTTTATTTACAACCAGGGTTGCCAGTGCTTCCCCTTCTACATCTTCTGCAATCAACAAGAGCTGCCTGCCTTGCTGAACGATCTTCTCCAGCAGGGGAAGGATATCATGGATATTGCTAATTTTCCGATCGGTTAACAGGATGTAGGGATCTTCCAGAACCGCCTCCATCTTTTCAGTGTCCGTAACCATGTAGGCTGAGATATAACCACGGTCAAACTGCATCCCTTCCACTACTTTAAGGTCGGTAGTCAGCCCTTTGGATTCCTCTACCGTGATGACCCCATCCTTGCCGACTTCCTCCATCGCATCCGCTATAAGAGCACCGATGGTCTCATCATCGGCCGAAATAGCAGCTACCTGTGAAATGGCCTCTTTGGTTTCCACCGATTTGCTCATCTTCTCCAGATCAGCAAGAACGATATCAACCGCTTTTTCGATCCCGCGTTTCAAAGCCATGGGATTGGCTCCGGCGGTTACGTTTTTCAAGCCTTCTCTGATTATAGCTTGAGCCAGAATGGCAGCCGTGGTAGTTCCATCCCCGGCGACATCATTGGTTTTTGATGCTACTTCCTTGAGAAGCTGCGCGCCCATATTTTCGACAGGATCTTCCAGTTCGATTTCTCTGGCAATGGATACACCATCGTTGATAATCTGGGGAGATCCAAATTTTTTGTCCAGGACAATATTACGGCCTTTAGGGCCCAGCGTAACCTTAACTGTATCCGCTAAAGCATTGGCCCCTTTTTCCAAGGCCCGGCGTGCATCTTCATGAAACAATAGTTGTTTACCCATTTTTTAACCTCCCAAGTCTGATATTTTAATTTCCGTTACTTTCTTTTCATGTAATACTAATTTACCAGCGCCAATACATCATCCTGACGGAGAATGAGATACTCTTCACCTTTAATCTTGATTTCAGTGCCGGCATATTTTGAATACAGCACCCGATCTCCCACTTTAACCTCCATCTCAAGCTTGGTTCCGTTTTCCAGAATTTTCCCTGAACCTACGGCCATTACTTCTCCTTCCTGAGGTTTTTCCTTGGCTTTGTCGGGTAATACAATCCCACTTGCTGTTTTTTCTTCTGCCTCTAATACTTTAATTACCAGACGATCTCCCAGGGGTTTTAGGTTCATTTTGTTACCTCCTTTTAATTTTTGTATGGGGATTAGCAGCACTCACCAGGATAGAGTGCTAATCATTACGATATTAATTTTATTAAATACCCAAAAAGTATTCAACTATTATTATTAGCTAATTCTTTCTCATATTCGGTTTAATCTACTTATAATGACGATTATCGGCTTATTTCTATTTATTTTATCTTTTTGCTTTGAAAATAATACAAACAAAGATTATAATTAACAAACCGGATCAATAATATACAGAAAACGGCAGAACTTCATCTAAAAACATCCCAAACGGCAATGCATAATCTTAATTTTGAGCTCATCAGCAGCTCTGCCGATTTCCATGGGATCACATCCAAGCTCTTCCGCCAATTGAAAAGCAGTTGAACAAGAAAGTTTTCCCTCTTTTGAAGCTTCCCTGACTTTAGTTTTAATGATTTCAAAATCCATTTATTTTCTCCTCCCCAATTGATTATTTACTTTATTGTAATCAAGTGGAGTTAAATTCTCAACCTGAACTTTCACATAGCCTACTGTTTCTGATTCTTCGTTGCGCTCAAATTTTCATGCGCCGCCCGCACCACGATAAATGAAAGTATTTTCTATCATTCTGAAGGTTCAGAGCAACTTTTCCGTCATCTCTAAGGATAAACACACCATTCCCCATCATCTTAAGAGAGGTAACCAACTAAGAGTGTCCCCCGTTTACGGGAATGGCGCCACCATTGTCATCCAGAGGGAGCGACCAGCGGAAGCGACCGAAGGATCTTAACCACTCTCGTCCCGCTTTTATCATCAGGAATGAAAAGAACCCCGCTGTAGAGCCGTTCCTATCCACAATATTCTGCTGTTGTTTATGAACGAAATAAAGATGCTTGACCAAAACCTGCGATAACTTTACACTAGCCAAGGGGTTCAACTGTGAAATGGCAATAAAAAATAAGACCTACACGAAATCGGGTCTTATATTTTATAAACATGTTGGACTCAATCAGCTGTTAGATGGGTATGCGGATCTTCTGACCACAGTATATTTCTTCTTCAATTTCAGGGTTTACCTTTAAAATATCGGAGAGGAAAACATCAAAGCGCCGGGATATAACCTCGAGCGTATCTCCTTTCTGCACAATATACATCCGGGTTTCGATATCGGGAGGAGGTTCTACCAATTGTACGGTTGAGACCACATTGAGGATCAATTTTTCACTGATCGATATCATCACACCCAATATGGCCCTTTCCTCTATCGTCTGATGGTCGGTTAACTCATAAATGATTTCCTCGAACGGCTTGGGATATACCTCGATTATTTTGTCCTTACCCTCCACGGGGACGGCTCCCTTGAAGTTGATTGGTATTAAATCAGTGCTGATACGTAAAAAATCATCTTGATCAAGTAAAAATAAAACTCTCTTTAACTTTCCATTTATCAAAATTTGGCCATTACAAATTTCCGCATTTAACCCCTGGAGAGTCCCGATATTATCTAAAACCTGATTAATGCCATAGGGGATCTGGGTTACCAGATTAAATTTTTCATCCAAAATTAGATGATAAATTATATTATTTACTTCTACAGACTTCTTTTCTGTTTTAAGGCCCGGCCCGTTAACATCGGTAACAAACTCCACGGATTTATATTTAAATACCTTTATATAAAAATTCATAATTATTTTATCGATAAATTCATTGGCACTCCCGTCAACCGCTTCAAAATTATTGGAGCCAATCTCGTTATCAACCCATACATCCAATCCGGGTAAGCTGCCGGCCATCTGAAATTCACGATAAAAAGGAATCTCCTTCAGTTCAATCCTGGCATATTTATTAACATCCACATAAATTATTTTTATCTGCATATTCCCGATGATGGATACCATATCTTTTTTCGTCATCGCCTTAACATCTTGCAGCAAATGATCCACCTTGATGATCGTCAATGCTTTCTCCGGCAGCTCTATTTTTTGCTGAACTTCTTCCTGAAATATCTTCTCGCCAACAATATTTTCTATCATAATATCCCCTTTTTCAATTTTGGCGCTTTCGGGCAGATTTTCAATTTCATTTATCAATTCCACATCGACATCATCCAGTATCTTGATCAGTAGTTCAATAGTAGTAGAAATCTCGACGCAATTATGGTTGGCAATTTTTTTCTTAATATCAAGCACCTTCCCTTTAATTACAGGGACCATGCGTGAGTTTACTTTATCCGCATTCAACCGCTTCTCGATTTTTACAGTTTCGGATTTAATTAATATATTATTTTCACCATCTGCATAATAAAGGGTCTGTGTTAGTAAGCCATCAACAAGCACGATGTCTTTCATCAATTTTATCTCCAGGTGGCAAATATTTGCTTCCGCATGAATAATGTCCACAAAAGAAGCCTCCGGGTAAAGATTGCCGCTGTATGTTTCCACAACCGTACTCTCAAAAACCAAACGGTGAATTTTACATATTTCCTCCTTATTGATAATTAAATCTCCCATTTTACCCTCCTCGGAAATAAAACAGTGCATTTTTCATCTTTCTTCTCTAAATATATGATGCAGATTAATTTAAATATGTTTATATACCAATATTATTTATTATTCCGGGCATAGGACATGATTTTCTGAATGATTTGATGGCGAAGATGATCTATATCCCCGAAATTCATATTGGGGATATAGTATGATTCGAGTTCATCATGGGTAATTTTTGCTCGGCGAATGTAAGATATGGCGGTATCCATCGAGCGATGGTATAATTCTCGCGCTATCTCCCTCTCTCTCAATCGTTCCAATCCCGGATTACGGGTATAGTGATCGGTTTCAATCACAATGTCATCCGGGCCCGGGAAAAGAATGTGCGGGGTGACGCTGTTCAGAACAGCAACTCCGAGTTCGGGGATAATTACATGATCGATCTTCAGGGGATCCAGAGCGCAGTGGTATACTTCTACAAAAAAACCACGCATCTTTGCCGCATCCATAACTCTGGATATCAGATCGTTCTTACCGGTACCGTCATCTCCGTTAATTATATACTTTTTTTTAATATTTGATATCAATGATTCCAGATAGCTAACCGGTCCCGCCGGTGTTATCGCGGTGGCAAATAGATGTCTTTCCCGACGAATAACAGGTTCATTCTCTATACGATCGTTGATCCGATCCTGGAAAATTTCTTTGTTCAATTGCAACGCAACTTTATCCAAACCAACTTCATTAAGGGCATTATTTTCAATATAATACCCTTCAATCTCATCCAAAAACAACTTGGCTGCCGCAAGATAACTATATGCACGCCTGAACAGTCTGGATATTTCGCGATTTGATTTCAGGATAGCCTCACGATGATGCAATACCCCCTTTTCATCCCAGAAATCTCCAAGGTGGATTATCTCGTCAACTACTCCCGGATTCTTGGGATCTACCGTATGCGGTGCTGTCCCATCAATACAGGCAATATCCAGCTGAGGTATTACAATACCGTCAAGTGAATCGTTATCTGATGAACAACAGTGAAACTCCAAATTATAACCCATCTCCCAGAATTTCCTGGCTATGGAGTGCATAAAAGTAGATTTACCAACACCGGGACCGCCTTTAATTACATATACTCTCGTGGCATCATCCGCAATTATCTGATCATAAAACGAATAAAAGCCATAGGCAGAGTTGGAGCCGGGAAATAATTTTTTTATATTCCCTTTGGTACCGGTTTTCTCCAATGATTCTACCAAGGTTATCCCTCCAATTATTTTCTAATCACGGTCGATAGAATCAATTAATACTATAATATGCGTTTTTTAGAATGATGGTCTAAAACAAAAGGGAAAATCATCTGCTTAACGAATTAATGGTATAGAAGGGAGGGGTTACACAATTGCTGCTCAAATTGCTGCAGGGTATATTTATTGGGGTATCTCTGGTTTTACCGGGGATGAGTGGAGGAACCGCTTTGATAATTCTTGGTTTTTACCATCGCTTTCTTGATGATATATCAAGATTGAAAATAAAAAAATATCTCCTGGTCGCCATCGGTGTCATTATCGGCGTTTTTGGTTGTGCTTTGACGATAACAAAACTTCTCTACTCATATCCAAACTATGTTGTAACCTTTCTGATGGGGATGCTGCTGGCCTCGATTATTTTGGTCTTAGCCCCTTTAAAAGGAAACAGATTAAATATCTTCTATTTATTATTCGCCTTCGTTGGTTTTGCTCTCGCTTGGATAATTGTTGGAGATCCATTGGTTCAGATCAAGGAGACAGCGGATCATAATGTGTATTTTTTGTTTGGCAGTGGGATTATAACCGCAGCAACGATGCTTCTTCCGGGTGTATCAGGCAGTTCACTTCTAATTTTGCTTAATCTGTATGATGAATTATTGAATGCAGTTGTCACCCTGAAAATCTGGCCCAAGCTGATTGTTTTTTCGCTGGGATTATCCATAGGAATCATCTTGTTTGCAAGAATAATTACCATACTTTATAGAAAATACAAGGCGCCGGTCTCCCTGTTTCTCGCCGGATTACTTTTTGGATCCACAAAAGCCCTTATCCCTGAAAAATATGATATATATCTTATAATTCCCCTGCTCGCCGGATTTCTACTGGTTCATCTTTTATCCCGTACCAAAAGCCAATTTGAATAAATACTTACTGCTTTCCGGACTTCGATTATCTCCAATAGGTAACTCTGACCTTGTCTTCAGCGATATCAAGATACACTTTTATATTTGAGTACGTGGAATCGAGGCGATAAATACGATCTCCGATCCTGATTCTGGATCCTTCATGCACCTTGCCTAGTTTAATACTGTTATTTTCGGGTACATGCACCAGGCCATGTGATATGGAGGTCCCCGGGCTACCCAATTCACCAATAACTACGTTATCACCGGCCTCTATATTACCGCCTCTGAACAATCTTTTAACTACGACCTTCCCGCCGCATATAAAAGTGGAATTATAAGCCCCGGGCCCCTCCACGGTAATATTGCCCGTGCATTCAAGATTGCTGTTCTGTACATATTGGATGTTTATATCTGATTTGGTTTCGGCAATAGCCAGAATGATAATCAGTGCCTCATCAACCAAACGATACATCTTTTTCAGATATTTTTCGTTTTTGGCCTGCTCCCAGCCGCTATCGAGGAAGAAAGACAACAACTCATTGATACGATCCATCGCGTTTGAAGGAGGCAAAAACTCCGTTTTTTCCGTAAGCATCTTCCTGATCTTTTCCATGAGCTCGTTCACTTCCGGAAATTTCGATTGCAGCAAGGTATTCAAGATATATGGATATTTCTCTACAGGGAAATCACCCCTCTGTTTTAAGGCGGTGGTAATCTGATCCAGATTTTCCACAGCAACCTCCAGTGAAACCCTCAAAAACTCCAGTATTTCGGATAGCTCCTGACAAAGCAGTTGAAGTCCCCCTGCGCGGACTTTGCAATTAATGCAGTTTCCGAGGATATTTACATCTCCTCCTCCGATTATCTTCGCCCCCGCAGTATTCCTGGTGACTACTATATCCCCATCCGCAAAAGCAGTCATTCCTTCTTCTACCGATCCCTCTATCTTTAAATGCCCCTGAAATTTGACGTTTCCACTCTCCATGCTAACATCATTATAGTGGACATAATACTTTTCAATATAAACGACATCCTCCCGCCCCTTCTTGATCACAGGGCGCCCCTTGTCGGTTGCCACTACCTGTCCGCGGTCCGCACTTAAAGCTGCACCTTCCTTGCAAATCACCACTGCTTCTTTAACCGGAGTAGGCAGGATTTCTTCCCCGGTAACCCTGCGTCCCGGCGCTCCTTCTTCGGGGGGATGAATAATCGCCAAAATATCTCCTTCACTGACCTGGGGGATATTATAGCGTTCACGATAGTCAACCCTGGCCTCATCTTCTTTATAGGCGATAAGCTCTTTTTTTGTTTTGATCAGATATTCAACATATCCGTCTTTGCCTTCTTCCATGGGGTCCCCTCGTGCTATCGTTCTGGTAATGGTTTCCCATGATTCGGAAAGCTCCAAAACAACATCCATGTCTACACCAAAGACCACCTGTTCTTCCTCAAGCGCCTTCATGATCTCCTCTTGAGTAATACCCCTGGTAACAGTTTTAATTCTGTCCGTGCCGATCTTTAAAACATTCAAGGAGGGCTGATCCAGCAGTTCATGAGTTATTTTGATTTCCGGGGTTACCTCTGCCTCGGCAGTCATACCATCTCTGGATATGCTTATTTTTATCTTGGGGGGGATAAGTTCCTCTACAAGATTTATTTCGATTTTATCCTCGGCATAGATATATTGCTTCTCCTTCACTATCTCCCCATTAACCACAACATCTGCGCCTTCACCGGGAATTAAAAGTACCGCCTTACCCTGTCCACGGGGACTGGTAATCTGAAGAACTCCATTACTGACCTCGGCCATCCCGTCAATATTAACATCTTCATTGTCCTGGTTTAGATCTTTACCATTTTCAACCATGACACCCGCTCCATCCTCAAATTGATAATATAATAATATATATTTATAGACTCTAACTAATCATACTACATTACTCTATACGTTACAATAACTTTACATTAACACACTAAACACC
>MTKW01005303.1_pt1 | contig 11608 bp, 12 predicted proteins | sample 1042761 | NCBI WGS metagenome assembly MTKW01 (sample SAMN06205366, study PRJNA360243) | anaerobic digester metagenome | biome: Wastewater treatment plant; feature: Anaerobic digester sludge; material: sludge; isolation source: anaerobic digester fed with sludge from wastewater treatment plant ...
GTCCAAGTTTCCACTGCCCCACGTTGCTTATTAATAATGTCAAAAATGAGGTCTACGCGATCCTCAGCAGAGATACTGGCTGCAGGACTGATATCATAGTTGGCCTGAGAAAGATTGGCGTCCTTGATTGCTTCCCGCCCTGCTTCTTCTTTTAGCCTCTCAGTAGAAGGCCTATCCACAATATCCCGTTGAGCTTCAATGTCATACTTGCTCGGTTGGCCTACCTCCATCTCAATCCTGCCGGGAATCAGTACAGTCACAAGTATTATGGTCAGAATAATAACTGTTCCGCCTACTATAAGCCACCGCTGAAGCGTAGGGTCTAGCGATAATCTTCTTCTTTTCTCCATCAGAGAAGCGGGTTTTAGCGAACCCCCTTTCTGAACAGGAATAGGCACAGACAATCCCTCCTACACTTCTACTTTTTCGTCTTCTGCGGATTTCTGATTATCATATTTCTCATAGGCCCTGATGATCTTTTGAACAATCTCGTGTCTTACTACGTCCTTGTCCGTAAGATATATGAATTCTATGTCCTCCACATCACCTAGAATATACCTGACCTCATTGAGGCCTGACTGCTTCAAACTGGGCAGGTCGGTTTGGGTAAGGTCTCCGGTTATCACAAGCTTGGACCCAAACCCCATTCTAGTCAGGAACATCTTCATCTGCTCATGGGTAGTGTTTTGAGCCTCGTCCAGGACCACAAAAGAGTCGTCAAGTGTGCGGCCTCGCATATAAGCGAGGGGCGCAATCTCAATAACACCTTTGTCCAGATGTTTACGAAAAGTCTCAATGCCTACAATATCATACAGTGCGTCGTACACGGGTCTGAGATAAGGATCCACCTTGTCCTGCAGATCTCCTGGGAGGAATCCCAGTTTCTCCCCGGCATCAACCACAGGGCGAGTCAGGATTATCTTAGACACCTCTCGCATCTTCAGTGCGGCTACTGCCATAGCCATGGCGAGATACGTCTTACCTGTCCCTGCAGGCCCTATTGCAAAAACAACATCCCGCCGCCTCATGGCGTCCAAGTAAATCTTCTGACCCAATGTCCTCGGCGCAATCTTCTTGCCTCTGGTTGTGACCTGAATGACATCTTCCATTATCATTGCCAAGCTTGTCCTACTGCCTTCTTTGGCAAGCTCAATCGAGTACCTGACGTCCCCTGTAGTTAACTTATGACCTTGTCTTATCACCTCGAGGAGGTCTCTGACAACCTTCTTGGCAATCTCCACATCAAAAGGATCTCCGTCTATATGCACGTCATGGCCATTGGATATTACCACGACACCCAGTTCCTTCTCAATCAGCCGGATCTTCTCATCACGCCTACCGAACAGGGACGCTGCTTCATGAATATCTAACACCGGCGTACCGGACTTAGCTGTCTCAATTTTCAACTTCCCGGTCCTCGCTCCTTTCCTGGGCTATATCTTCAAGAGTCTCTATTGTCAGAGTATACACCCATTTCCTCTCTTCAGGGTATTTGAGTTCTTCCCTTTCGTCAAGAATCTTAGCCCCTCTGGGAATCTTCGCTTTCACATGCGCGAAAGCTTCCTCTTTCAAGTCCTCCAAAGCTCTGTCCTTATCTACAACCTCCACATACTTCTCTGTCTCTCGGTAAGTTGTAGCGGAAAGCCGTATCAAAGGTTTAACCCGTCCAAGGAGTGGGACTTCCCACACTGACTTATCTTGATTATATGTTCGAAAAGGGGCGCTTTCCGGGCCTATACGTAGTTCATACGGACCAAAGGACAGAGAACCTGCTTTCTCCACCCTGCCTGTCTCAGTTTCAAATTCCCGTGCCAACTCCAGAACACCCTGGTATGTGCGCCAAACTCTTCCCATAACCACTCCTTTGGCATTAATGATCTGGCGCTTGTCACTGTCTCGATCTTCATAGCCATAAGGAAAGGCAATGACACCGGTTACCAGCATCTGACCTTTGAAAACCGTATCTCCTTCACTTATAAGAGGTTCGCCTGCAAGAATAATCATGTTTGTGACGAGAGCGTCTTCAGCTGCTACCAGGTGAATAATCCCTGACCTCGCCTGAGGCAAGGTCTTCTCAGCAACCTCAATATTAACAGTCGTCCCTTTGACGTGTACTCCTACCCAAGCAAGGCCTGTGAACTCAGCCAAGATCGCCTTACCGAGGGACGTAGAATCAATCTCTCGCCTCAGGACACCGGCTTTGACCCCTTGCTTCGCTACGAATTCCAAGATGGCGTCAGGACTCGTTTTTTCGCATCCGACGACGTTCACAAACCATACGAAAGACGACAGCAGATAGAGAATAACAGAAAACAGAATCGCCCCAATAGCAAAGCCTTTCCTCCTCGAAAGCTTCATCATAAGGAAAGGAAGGCCTATCTTTCGCTCTATTCTACCTGCGCAATCCGTCCTCTTCAGAGCCCTGCCAATTTCAGGCAGGTCCCGCAAGTAAGCATTGCAAAGAATTGACCGTTCGTCTATTCGCTGAAGATTCCATAACTCCACCCCACTCTTGTAGGCTTCATTTATGAAATCCTCAACAGCCTTTCCGGTCACCCTGATTATAACATACCCCTTGAGGCGAGACCACAGACTTCGAAGGGTCACGGCTACCCCCCTCCTACCTGGGCTCAACCGGTAAGTCTAAATGCTCGATCTTGCCTTGAACTCCCACCAGAGTCTTGGTGATGCTGGAGATGGCAAGATTCCTACCTCTCACCGTGACAGCTCCCTTGACTGTAGCTATCACTACACTGCCTGACGTATACCGGACAATTCCAAGGTGATTCTCAACAGACAGCTCTGAGTCTCCTATGACCACTATCCTGGGCACGTCAATGATTGAGTCCCTTGGCAGCTCGAAGAATTCTGCAAGTCTCTCTTTGGCCCGGCCTGAATCCGGCTTGCTCCCTGAAATACTCACGTGTCTTTGGCTCCCCTTCAGCCCATACCAGGCAAGCGCGTTCCTGTCTTAGGTGTAATCGACAATACTAAGTCTATTCGCGGATTTAGCATAACTTGCTTCCTAACCCAAATGACACGAGGCGACTGCTCATCGATGCAGCCGCCTCGCAGACACAAGGTGTTAGTATCCTGTTACTTTCGGGTAACAGGATAACGTGAAAATGCCTTCGGTCGTTTCAGGACTTCACTCATGATAATCCCTTGAATAACCGCAGACTTCGAGGCAAGTTTCCACCTTTCGGATGCGAAAGGTTCAGAAAGAGCCATAAATTCTGCTATGTCATCATCTACAATGGCCATATTATCAAAGTCATCTGCAAAGTCGTCATCAGTACGAAGACCATAGAAATCATTACTTTCAATCTCTTCAAGGCTTTGCCCTTCCAGGCTCGGGCCCAGGCTTCCCCAGCTCTTATCCTCCCATGGGCCTAGTATCTCTTTCTCCTCATAGGCCATGGGTTCGTCGGTTACATCTTCTGATTCCAATTCGACCTGAGCAGGTTCTTCTTCACGCGCATCTCCGAATATTTCTTCAAACGGGAAAGGGAAAGGAAATCCGTCAGGGACATGGGTTCCCTCATCCGGGCGCTTCCCGGGAATACGCGTCCTGGGCCATGGCGCGCCGGCTCCCCGCTGTCTTTTCCGCGCACCTTTCCCCAGCACAGCCTGGAATACTGCAGAGAGAATGTAGACTATGAAGATTAACGCAAAAATAGCGTCCATAGCTTACTTCTTCTCCCCTTCAGTGCCTTCCAGCGCACCTGGCATCTCTGGTGTGCCTGCGATAGTCTGCCTCATACGAGTATCCGCAATTAGGTTCTGAAGTTGATAGTAATCCATAGCCCCGATGTTACCGCCGCGAAGAGCTTCTGAAAGCGCAAGAGGAACCTGTACCTCTGCTTCTACTACCTTAGCCCTCATCTCCTGAACCATAGCCTTCATCTCTTGCTCAAGGGCAAGGGCTGCAAACCGTCTCTCTGCAGCCTTTGCTTGGGCGATATTCTTGTCCGCTTCTGCCTGGTCCATCTGGAGCCGTGCTCCGATGTTTCGACCGACGTCCACATCAGCAATGTCGATGGAGAGAATTTCAAAGGCGGTTCCGGCGTCAAGTCCTTTATTCAGCACAGTCCGAGAGATTTTGTCCGGATTTTCAAGGACTTCTTTATGACTTTCTGCAGACCCTACAGTCGTCACTATGCCTTCACCTACTCTGGCGATAATGGTTGCCTCGCCTGCGCCTCCCACCAACCTCTCAATGTTAGCACGCACCGTAACCCTGGCTTTAGCTTTGAGTTCGATTCCATCCTTTGCAACCGCAGCTACTATGGGAGTCTCGATAACCTTTGGGTTGACACTCATCTGGACTGCCTCCAGGACATTTCTACCTGCTAGGTCAATAGCGGCTGCCCGTTCAAAGGAAAGTCCAATTTCAGCTCTCTGAGCTGCAATAAGAGCATCGATGACCCGGTCAACGTTCCCGCCTGCAAGGAAGTGAGCCTCCAGCTTGTCTACGCTGACATTAAGCCCTGCTTTGACCGCCTTGATCAGCGGCAGGATTATCTTTGCAGGAGGAACACGCCTAAGACGCATTCCGATCAAAGTGACTATACCCACCTGCACCCCGGAGGCTAATGCAGAAATCCATAACCCGACGGGGACGAAGTTCAAAAGAACAAGGAAAACAACAATAATAAGAATGGGAAGGAAAAGAACGGCAAATGCACCTGTCATTCCTTATTACCTCCTTCAGTACCTGACTTGTAGGCCCTCACTACCAACCTGGGCCCTTCTACCTTGATTACCTCTACCTTACATCCTTCTTTCAGAAAATCGCCTTCTGTGACAGCGTCAATTCGCTCATCTTCTATGAGCACTGTACCGCTGGGCCTCATAAAGGTCAGAGTGTAGCCTGTCTTCCCTACATAATCTTGCCTCACGGGAGTTGCCACATACCCTTCATGGGTATGCTCAGCAGTTTTCAAAACTAACCTGCCCAGAGCCTTTGATTTCCCGAAACGTTTTGCCACGACAACAACAACGAGAAAAGACACTACCATAGCAAATGAGATGGCAAACGATGCTTCCCTGATATTTCTGAAACTAAGCACAAGGGAAGCAAAAATCGAGATGATACCACCAATGCCTGTTATTCCAAATCCGGGAATGAGGAACACTTCGATGAGGAGCAGGACGAAACCTAGAATAAAGAGGCCGATAACGCCCCAACCTGCAAGTCCGATTACCAGTCTCCCACCGAAGAATAGGAATAAGGCCAGTATACCGACAGTCCCCGGAACGCCCCATCCCGGAGTCATGACTTCAAACAAAAGCCCGAGAAAACCAAGAGTAAGAAGTATAGAGCTGACTGTGGGATCAGTCAGGAAACGAGCAAGCTTCTCCGCCCAATTCTCGGCCGATTCCACTGTCTCCGCGTCCCCCAGTCCAAATTCGGCGAGAGCCTCGCCTCTCGAAACAGCTATGAGATCAATGAACCCAAGTTCCTGCGCTTTTTGGGCGCTCAGGGTCAAGAGCTTGCCTGCATCTACCAGTCCCTCGATGGAAATGTCAGCATCCACCATGGCAGCAGCGATCCTGGCATCTCGTCCTCTGTTTTCAGCAGTAGCTTCGAACTCTCCTCTTAGCGCAGAAATCTGCTTCTCTTCTTTAGGGATTGTCTCAGCCGCTCCTATGCTGGCTGTCCTGGCCATAGCGATTTTCTCGGCAGCCAGCGTAATCAGGGCACCTGCAGACCACGCTCTCCCTTTCACATAAGCTATTGATTGACCGGGAAATTCGATAATGTAGTCGCGAATTTCTGTAGCTGCATCCACACGGCCACCAAACGTGTTGACTTCTATGAGAATCGCGTCTGCTTGTGCGTTCTCTGCTTCGCTCAACACTCGCTTAACATATGACGCGAGCCCCGGCTCGATAGTCCCCTCTATGTTAACTATATATACTACAGGTCGGGACAGGACTTCATCTTGCGCACTCACGCTTGCACCCAATGCAACGTGTAGTCCAATGATAATAAACAAGAAGATAAGAAGCAGTCCCTTAGTTCTCTTATGTTTTGCGCACCCGGCATATCCAGGTGACATTTGCTCCACACCCCCTATCACACAGCCCGACAGTAAATACTCCATAGCCACCACATTCAAATAATGCCCGACACAAAGTCGGGCATTACCAGAAATCTAAGTTACCTTCGATACTTCCTCTTGCGCGCAGCCTCAGACTTCTTCTTCCTGCGCACGCTAGGCTTATCATAATGCTCGTGCTTGCGAACTTCAGCGAAAACGCCTGATCTCTGGCACTCCCGTCTAAACCTACGGAGCGCGCTGTCTAAGGATTCGTTTTTACCAATCCTTACTTCCGACACTCGATCTCCCTCCCCCCGCTACCACTAATCTCACACCGACGGTACGCGACTTCAGCTATTACCCTGTACTGCAAGTGGTGGCGGAATCCCACAAGACGCGTATCACGAAACCTGTGGCAATAATACAGCAGCTAACAGCTGATGTCAATCTCAACCCGGAGGCCATCCGAGAGATCTACCGCCCAAAAGATGCATATGGATGTGAAAAACGCTTTGACCGGCATCTTTCCCGCAATTGGTGACAACCCTGTACCCTTCACTTATCCCTAAGTCACGGGCAAGTCTTGATGCGACAAACATGGCATGGCCCATTGCGTCTTTGTCTTCGTCAGTCAAATCAGCAAGAGATGCTATATGGCGCTTGGGGATAATGAGAACATGAACCGGCGCCTGTGGCCTGATATCGCTAAGCGCCAATACATCGTCGTCCTCATACACAATATCCGATGGTAACTCTTTCCTAATGATTCTGCAGAACAAACAGTCAGTCAAGTCGCCCACCTCTTCTGAATTACTTCTCGCCATGCAGTTTAAATCCTTCTTCATGAGGCAAAAGTCTTTCCGCAATAACGACAGCACCAAGCGTTCCTACAACTCTTACCGGGACAAGCGTACCCAGAAGATCTTCTCCTCCTGGCATCTCTATACGAGTATACCTGCTCCCTATTCCGGCAACCAACTTTCTTCGCGACTTGTACTCCTCTACCAGTACCTCCTCGTCCTTTCCCACCAGCGACCTTGAGAACTCTGATTCCAGGTCTTGCGCAAGCTGCATCATCTTCTCGCTGCGAAAGTGACGGGTTTTGGAATCCACCTGATTCTTCATATTGAATGCGCGGGTCCCCGGCCTCCCGGAGAACTTAAACACATGCATTCTGGAGAACTTCAAACTCCTTGCAAACTCATAAGACTTACGAAAATTTTCTTCAGTCTCCCCTGGAAAACCTACCATTATATCTGTGGTGACTGCCACATCAGGAATCATGTCCCTGATTCTCTCCACGATCCGGAGATAGTCCCGGGTCTGATAACGCCTACCCATTCTCTTTAGCACTTCATCATCGCCACTCTGAAGCGGAATGTGAAAATGCCTCGCCACTTTCGGGAGTCCTTGAACCTTCTCTATGAGACTTTCATCAATATCAACCGGCTCAATAGAGCTTAAGCGAATACGCCCGATTGTCGGGATGCCATGGATCTTCTCCAGGAGCCAAGGAAGGCCCGAGGTTGCCTGGTCATTCGCTCTTTCCAAATCTCTGCCGTAAGCCCCCACATGTATCCCGGTGAGGACTATCTCACGAATACCCGAGTCTGCTAATCGCTTAACCTCTTCCAATATGTGCTCAGGGTTACGGCTCCTGGACGGGCCGCGGGCAAAAGGCACTCTGCAGTAGGCGCAGAACTCGTCGCATCCCTCCTGGACCTTGACAAACCCCCGTATCCTCTTTGTAGGGCATGATATGGGCACCTCTTCGAACTCAGTCTGAGACATAATGTCTCCCACGGCAACCAGCGGCAGTTCCGCTCTCTTCGTCATTGCCAATTCAACCAGATCCACTATATCGGCTCGCCCTTGAGTTCCGACAACCACGTCAACTCCACGAATAGCTGAGACTTTTTCAGGCGCAACCTGGGAGTAACAGCCTGTTACAACCACTATGGCATCAGGGTTTCGCCGTTTCCCGCGTCTTGCTGCCTGCCTTGATTTCTTGTCTGCCACATGAGTGACAGTACACGTATTTATGCAGTAGACATCTGCTTCAGAATCAAAATCAACTACTTGATATCCTCGTTTTCGAAAGAGCTCCATTAAGCTCTCGGTGTCATATTGGTTAACCTTGCATCCGAGAGTATAGAAGGCGCACCGCTTACCCGCCTTTGGCAAATCAACCCATCTCCCCGGCCTCATAAAGGATAATTGAACTCAGCACTAATGCGCATGTTTCAGTGCGTAGTATTCTAGGACCCAGGCTACATAATCGAGCCCCGTTCCCTGCTGCATTCTCCGCCTCATCATGGGAGAAACCACCCTCAGGGCCGATAAAACATATGACTTCTGAAAATCCGCTGCCTTCTCTTAAGATGTCCCGAATACCCCTTGATGTCTCAAGTTCCCACGGAAAAAGGATAAGGCACTCTCTTCCCCGGTCCAGGCAGCGCATCTTCTCCTCAGCAGCAAACTGTATTGCGTCTTCGAAGCTTATTATATCAAGCACATCAGGCACCCGTTGTCGTCCGGACTGCTTCGAGGCTTCTTCCGCAATACGTCTCCACCTGTTTACACGCTTGGCAAGCGCAGCCTCATCAGGCCTGGGAATACTCCTTTCAGTGATGACAGGAACAAAGCGGCTGACTCCGATCTCCGTATTCCTCCGCACCACTTTGTCCATTTTGTCTCCTTTTGGAAGACCTTGCAAGATCGTGATAAACACGGCAGGCTCCCGGGACATGCCACTGTCTTCACTAACCACATCCAAAGTAATTCGATGAACTGACCCGGTTCTTATCCGAGCTGAGTACTCTTTCCCGGAACTGTCAACTATATCTAAAGTGTCGCCCGGCCCCATCCTCAGGATACGAGTGATGTGCCTGGCGTCCTTACCTGTAATTGCAGCTACTTCGCCTGGCTGTACATTGCCTGATATGAAGAACCTTGGCATCTTGAAATCACGCTCGCCTCTCCCATGCGTCCTTTATCTTCTCAAAAATGTTCTTGGATTCGGACTTTGAGTCAGGCATGTCTTCTCCATGCATTTTTGCAAGCTCCATGAAGAGTTCTTTCTCTTTTTCACTGAGTCTTGTAGGTATTATGACTTTTACTCTTACGTACTGATCCCCCCGTCCCCTTCCACGCACATCCGGCATACCTTTCTCTCTCAGACGAAAGGACGTGCCTGTCTGCGTTCCTTCAGGAATGCGGAGGAACGATTTACCGTCTATCGACGCAACTTCAATCTCATCACCAAGGGTAGCCTGGTAAATAGAAATAGGCTCCTCACATAGGAGATCATTTCCACGACGTGTGAAGACAGGGTGTGGCTTAACCGTGATGTAAACGTAGACATCTCCCGGAGGGCCTCCTCGAACCCCTGCTTCCCCTTCGCCCTCAACTCTCATGCGAATACCCGAATCTACGCCGGGAGGAATCTTGACCTTGATCTTCCTTGTCTTCGGAATCCTGCCTCGTCCCTGGCAGCTTCCGCACGGATCAGTTATCACAGTGCCTTTTCCTAAGCATTTGGAGCATGTGGTACTGACAGTGCCGGTCCCGAAGATAGTTGAACGAGTCTCGGAAATCCGGCCTGTGCCACCACACACAGGGCATGTCGTAGGTTTTGTGCCGGGTTTTGCCCCGGTTCCGTTGCATGTATCACATGTTTCTAACCGTCTAATTGGAATTTCCCGCTCAAGCCCTGCGGCAGCTTCCTCCAAGGTCATCTCGAGGTCATAGCGAATATCGCGCCCTCTCTCCGGGCCTGTTCTCGCAGCACGAGGGTCTCCGAATCCACCGCCGAAGAACACGTCAAATATACTGTCGAACGACCCAAAGGGCCCAAACCCGCCAAAATCGTAGGCCTCTGAACCTCCGGATCCCCATGCAGAACCCTGCGCAGTATGGCCCAACCGATCGTACTGACTGCGCTTATCAGGATCAGAAAGGACCTCATATGCTTCGTTGATATCCTTAAACTTCTCTTCCGCAGACGGATCGTTTCTATTCATATCAGGGTGGTACTTCCTGGCAAGCTTACGGAAGGCCTTTTTGATGTCGTCCTGGCTTGCATTGCGGTCCACCCCTAGGACGTCGTAGTAATCTCTCTTTGGCATCTTCACACCGCCTATAGAATCAGGCTCGCGTCTTTTTGGAGACTTGCTTTGCTACCGGCAAGAGCTCCATGAACTTATTTGCTAGTCTTTTGCCAACAGTTGTGTGGGGCTAAGCGATCTTAACCCCACCGAAACCGCAAATATCTCTTTGGCAGCACCTGAAAGCAGCTCATAACGTAGCACATTCCTTGGAAAAGGCGAAAACCACAAGGTTTACCCAGCTATGTTACAAGCATCTTACTCAAGATCTCTCCGAGATGGCATGCAACCAGCTCCACTATTGCCACGACACTCGCATAATGCATGCGAGTGGGGCCGAGCACCCCGATAGCACCGATAGGCACACCGTCAACTGCATAGGGAGCACTCACCACACTGCAAATATCCATATTGGGGTGAGGGCTTTCCCTGCCGATTACCACTCTTATGCTTCCTGCATTCATGGTGTCCAGAAGCAAGCCTGAGACAGTGTCATCTTCAGCAAGCAAGTCGAAAACTCGCTTCGCACTTTCCACTTCCCTGAATTCAGGCTGCTCCAGGATATTGATTTGGCCGTCAGTGACTACTGCTTCTTCCTGTCTATGCTCAAGAAGTTGAACAACAGCCTCTAAAGTCGCTTCAAGGACATTGCTGTACTCCTTTAATTCCGCTGCAATCTCTTTGAGAAGCGACACCCCGATCTTTGAGAGAGGAATATCACGGAGCCTGCTATTTAGGTACGAGTTGATGTAAGCAAGTTGCTCAGGTTTGAGTTGGCGCTCTGTCATAACCAGGTGAGTCCTGACAAAACCCGGGTCCACCACAAGAACAACGAGAACCAACTGGGGATCAACCTGTACAAGTTCGAGTCTTTTCAGTACCGCAGCCCTGGAAACCGGAGACAGCACAAATGCAGCATAGTTTGACAATTGCGCTAATATCCTGGCAGTCTCTTCAGTTACGAGATCCAGCTCCCTCTTTCGCTCCTCAAGTCTACGACGAATACGCAGTCTCTCCTCATCAGACACGCCCTTTGTTTGCATGATGAAGTCTACATAAAAGCGGTATCCTTTTTGGGAAGGAATTCTACCTGCTGATATGTGCGGCTGCTCTAAATACCCCGATTCTTCCAGATCCGCCATTTCATTTCTAATAGTTGCAGGGCTGATTCCCAAATCATACCTTCTGGCTATTGTTCGCGACCCTACAGGTTCAGCAGTGTTAATATAGTCATCGGTGACAGCCTGCAGTATTCGCTTTTTCCTGTCATCCATCAAGGAGTAAGGAGACACATCCAATCACCTTCCGTTAGCACTCAAATGCATTGAGTGCTAAACTGCCTGACTAAAACATATCACCCTGTTTTACTCTTTGTCAAGCGCATTCCACAGCACAGTCTGAGTCAAGTTCTGGTGGGTACTATTTCATCTACCCTCGAAAGCTAGCTGTTTGCGC
>MTKW01061071.1_pt1 | contig 11606 bp, 14 predicted proteins | sample 1042761 | NCBI WGS metagenome assembly MTKW01 (sample SAMN06205366, study PRJNA360243) | anaerobic digester metagenome | biome: Wastewater treatment plant; feature: Anaerobic digester sludge; material: sludge; isolation source: anaerobic digester fed with sludge from wastewater treatment plant ...
GCGGGATTCTCGCCCACACCGTCGCCCAGGTCCGTATAGATCGCGCCCTTTTTACCTGCTAATCTAGCCATAGTCGATTCTCCTTAAGTCGTCGGTGTAACGGTCAGCGCGCCGGTTCCCTGGAATGTGTAGGTGTATGTCACGTTCGCATCCACACTCACGCCAATCTTCAGCCCGGTCACGATAACAGCGCCCGCGCAAGTGACTCTTGGCGTAGTGTTATTGCTCACGAGCGACACGTTGACCTGAGTGCCCACCAGCGCGGCAGATGGCGGAGCCGTGGACTCCCAGTGGCCTTCAACGGTGCCTGACCATTCGGTAAGCCCACCGATAAAAGCCTTGGCTCCGCTTGAGTCCATTCCCGTAACGTCTATCGCATCGCCTTTGTAGTCGATTTCCCACGAGGTCACGCCCAATACTGAAGCATTAACGCTCGCTGTGCCACCCTTGCCTGATAAACGAGCCATTGTTATTAGCCCTCCTGAATCCAGATTGAGTAGTCGGTTGCAACCTGCCACTCCTGGTCATCGTCAGGCAGCAGCAGAGGTGTCGTAAGTCTCATTGTGTGGATGACGCTTCCGCCGGGAAGCACGAGGTCCACATTAGACAGCCACAAGTCAAATTGGTCTGCTATAAACAGCGCTGTAGCCGGTGAACTTTCGCCAGACCAAATGCTGATCTGCACAACGCATTTGTCCATCACATCGGACATCGAATGGTCGGCCTGCCCTGAGATAAGCCGCATTGTGGCGTAGTTGCCCGTCACGCCCTGCGGTGCGCGATAAAGATAAAAGCCCTCCAACCAGGCTGGTAGAGGGCTTTCGTTATAGTGATTGATGAGTGCTTCGTATAGTTGTGCTATCACGGCATTAGCGCCTCGAATATCTCTTCGCCGGTCCTGCCGGTGTGCTTGTAGAGCGCTGGCCGCAGGTATGGGCGCTCATCCATTTTGCTTGTGCCGATCTCAAGATATAATCCATACGGTAGATTCGTGCCGACTTTGCGGGAGAGCGGCGCGTCTTGCTCTACTTGAATACTGCCCTGCAGTCCAGCGCCACCGGTCTGGGCGGCGGGAGCTTCATACGGCGCAGATGATCTTGTGCGCAAACGAGGATATTTGATACCACTCTTGGGCGTTCGCATAGACCGTCGCGCATCCTGCGCTATCTCGTTGGCAAGTCGAGTCAAGCCCTTTTCCACGCTTTTCTCTGCCGCGCTCAACACTCTATCGCCATACCAGTTGACGTTATCAGCCACGATTCGGCCTCCGCTCCCATAAATCTAACTCAAGGTGGTGACCGTGGACGTTGTTCACAAACTTGACCTCATACTCAGTTGAGTCAATCTCTATAACGTCCGCTTCGGTCACGTCCACACCCGCCGCAAGAAACAGCTTGTGCGTCACTGCTACTCNNGCGTCACTGCTACTCCCGTGCTGCCGCTCATAGCCCGCTCGCTTGCGCTCTTTGCCATCAGACGACAGGCATTGTTCGTGGAGTTGACAGCCCACGTCTGCACTTCGCCGCCAAAGGCATCCTGCGTGACCGTCATACGCTTGACCGTGCAGGTATTCGTCATTAATCCGGTAAAGCTCATTTATAAGCACCTGCGCTTGTAGGTAGACAACCGGTGTACATACGGCGCGATGATAGACGCATCGGCCTTGGTCGTATACGAGTAGTCGCCAATCTTCTCCGACTGCAATCCCGTGTTTACGAGCGTGGCCTTGAGTATGTCTGCGGCAAGCTCAGTCGCTATCTGCTCCAGGTCGCTCGGTATCGTCTCGTAGCCCGCGCGGTATTCCGCATAGACCCAGTTACTACACATCCGGCACAGTTCCACCAGGCCCGCTTCATAGTCGATGCTGTAGCCGGTGAGCATGTCAGTCGGGCCTTTGAGGTATTGGATTTGCCTTGAACAGTCATCCGTGCTCATCGGCAATAGCGATACGGGAGGGACGTCCAACATAACCGTCGCTTCCCATCCGGTGAGCAATTCGATACTCGCTTCAAGTTCTGCCAGTGTTACATTGTCGGCAAGCGTTATAGTTGCATGACCACTGCTGGCATCGTCCGGCGTGTAGTTGGTCAGCGTCATAATGCCACCGGCAATACCGACCTGCGCACGCTTGGCGTTAGCGTGATTGAATCGCACTCCCAGAACGTCGTCGGGATGGGTAAGCAAAGCAATGGCGCGTATCATCGGATACTGCTTAAGACGTAACGTTTTGCTCGTCACCTGCTGCCACTCATAATAGTAAGTCGCGGCAAATATCCTGTCGCAATAGCTTTCTATTTGAGCGTTAGCGGCAGCTACAGCCGCCGTTACCTGCGCGGCTGTAAATGAATGCGCTCCCAAATAGGTGTCGACTTTTGCTGTTGTGGTCAGTGCGCTTGCCATTAATAGTCACCTGTATAAGTGCAGTGGGCGGGAATCTCACCCGCCCTAATTGGCTATTGCTTACGTGCGATTCTGCCAGCACTTGATGTAGTCGCAGTAGATAGCGCCTACGGATACGTTCTTCACGGTCTTGGTCTTGAGCGCCCAGAGAACAGGCTGAACCAGACCGGTAGCTGCTGTCAGACCCGCCATAGTGCCCACGCCCACTGGTGATCCATCGACATAAAATGTTGCTTTCTGGTCGTCGCCCGCGACAGTGCCAGTGCACTCGATGCGGTAGATGTGGTATTCGTCCGCAACAATGGTCAACCCACTAACGGCGTTGTCATCGTCATCGGTCACGTTGTCGTCGGTTTCCCACACAATTGATGTGCCAGCAGCAGAACCCACCATCTTGAACCACGCATTAACATCCACGGCATCCGGGTCTGCGTTGTATGCGCCCGACAGACCCCACAGCAATTCAGTGGTTTCCTCGCCGTCAATAGTTGGTAGAGTGTGGATGGCAATCCGCGCCTCCCACACAAGGCCCTGGTTCATGCTCAGAGCTTCCTGCCCGTTCCATCCGATGTAGCCGACTTCCGCATTGTCGTCAGCGTCTATAGTGATCTGCACAACACCGTTGACACCATCAGCCACCAAACCGATAGGAGTGTTGAGATTCGTTTCGGTGGTCACCCACGGCGCAACGGTGTTTTCGTTTGCCACATACTTCTGGAAATNNTTGAACGCTGCAGACTGCCCGTTTATAAACTTATATTTTGTGCTCATCCGAATATCCTTTCTGAATATCCGAGCTTGCGCCCGAATGAGCACGAGCCGCCCATATTTCAGAGCGGCCCGTTAGTTAATCAGTTGTCAATTATCCGTTAGTCAAGCAGAGCGCTCGGAACAGGACTCTCGCCGCCAGGATAGCGGGACTGGCTCAGTATGTATACCGAGCTGTGGTAGTCGTTGTTAGCGCCCGGTGACGCTACCGCAAGCTGGATGCAGTCGTAGTCGCCCAGGCTGGCCGGGTCAACTTCGATGATATACATCGCATTTGCAGTGTCCAGGTTGAACGTATTGCTTGCGACAGCGGTTTTGGTCAGCGTGTCTGTAGCCGTTGCGCCGTCATTGGTATACATATAGTCGATGTCGGCAGGAACCTCGCCGGCACCTGCAACGTCGGTAGCTTTGTTGAGAGTTACTGCAGCAGTGCCGCCGGCCCATGCACCGGTCTGAATAACGATGGTGCACCAGCCGTAGCCCTTGAGCGATACATAATTCGCGTCAATGGCCGCGCCGGTATAGTTTGCCGGAGGGTGTCCCTCAACAATCTTCACGTCCTGATGTGTCACTTTCATAGTATTAATTCACCCCCTTAGGCTTAGGCTCTTTCAGCCAGCGCAACAAACGGAGACAGCGTGTTAGCGCTGTTCTTAGGTGTCAGGTCGTGATTCCACCACGGCTGTCCGTCGACTCTGAGAGTCCACTTATAGCAGGTCTCGTCATACAGGAAGCGCAGGTGAATGGAAGTCGCGGAAGTAATTCCGCTCGACTTCGAGCCCAGCAAATACTGGCTCAGGTCTGCCAGGATGATGTCGCCGAAATTGCCCACAGTGTCGCACTGCTCGATCTCGATAACAGGCCGACCGTAGAGCGTGCCGTAAGGCTGCCCTGCAAGTCCGTTGGCCGGCATATAGACGGGAACGCCGCCGACGCCGACGGTGATCGCCATCGTGTGCAATTGCGGGAGGCAGTCCTGATTAACGAACCATACCGCATTAGCACGGCACGGCGCATACAGGCGACTCCACATCTTCTCCACGTTCTCGAAGACAATGGTATCCGCTACCTGCTGATTCTCCTTCGGCACGGTCACAAGTGCCGGAGCGTTGAGAATGCCGAGCGGCTGGCCGACGCCGGTGCCGTTGATGATCGCGTCGTCAAGCATAAAGCCAATTTCGTTTGCAGCCAAAGTAGACAGCAAACCCTCAAGCGCGATCGCGCTATCAGACAGCAGTTCGTCAGTCGCATAGGTCGTGACCGTCAACTTCTTAAGGTCAAGACTTACCTGCCCGAAGCTCGGGTCAGACGCGGTGCGCTGTGCAGCCTCCGCCGCCCAATAGCCGCGCACTCCACCCTGTCGGGATCCGTCAGCGCGGGAAGTCTCGTTGATGGTCGGAATCTTGATGCTATTGCTAGCCATCGGGATAGACGTGCACTTGTTAACGAGCACGCCGGTCTGATGGACCTTCTGCATCAACTGAGCGCTAAACTCCTCGGGAACGAGGAATCCACCGTCTGCGGGAATCTGCTCGCCCAGTCCGGTCGGCGCCTTAACAAGCAATCGCTTGTCAATAGACGATCCGCCCGCTTCCGCAGCCCTTACGCTGATAGCGAACTCGCCCAGACTCTTGAATCCGTGCTTAGGGTCGTCATCGATGCGCTCTTTGACTTCCACGCGCTCCGAGCCCTTGATGGCTGGTGCTTCGGGAGTCTCGCCCTTGAGCGCCTCTTTGACGGCCTGCACAATGACCTGACGCTCCCTTTCCTTTTCCTCGGCGGCTTTCTTCTCCGCTTCGGGATCATACAACTCAGCGGTCTTGGCTTCTACAAGCTCCTCCGCTGTTTTTTCGTCTACCCGCAGCACCGTTCCGGCATCAAAGCCTTCCCAGTCCACAAGCAGTTTAATGTCCTTTCGTTTCAAGGCAATTCACCTCTTTCGGTAGTCGTTGGTGATGTGCCTTGACTCAATTCGTGGATACAAGCTGCACCACTGCCGAGGTATGCCTCGCGTCTGCTACACTCTTCCGCGCAGTTGGTCAAGCACTGCTATTGCTATGCGCCCAGGATCGCTGGGCCGCTTTACAACCTCTATAATTTGCTTCTCGCGCGTCACCGGAGCAATAATCCTGCGCTCAGGCTCCGCGACAACTTCCACGTGTTTCTCTTCCGGTACTTCCGGTGTCTCGTCTTCGTCTTCGTCGTCTACATCCACGCCCAGCGCTTTGCGCATATCAGCGCTCAAGCTAATGCCGCCCTTTGCCACAGCCGTTACAAGTGCGTTCGGGTTGGCAGGCACTGGAACCATCGAGTATTCCAAGAGCAACCACTTGCTGACAATGCGATTGCAGCCGTCTTTCTCTAGGTCCGTTTCCCACGCCCTGTTGAGCTTATCTACAGTCTCGCGCCACTTGGTATCGCCCTGCCAAACGGTTTCCATCGGGATAAATCCAACGGATGCCGTCGCCAGGAAGCCGCCCTTGACTAGCTGCCAGACCTCCTCGCCTCTTTCCGTGTCCGCAAACACCGTTTTGGCTCGCAGTCCGTAGCTATCCACTACCACGCTGGTAGCCTTGCCGATAGGCGGGCAGGAATAGTCGTGCGCCCAGAGCACTTGAGGCGCGAGCAAGAACTGGTCAAGTATCGCGCCCTTGGGCACAAGAACATCATGGTCGCGGTCAACGTCCCGAGTGCTGATATACTGCCGCACAGCCCGCTCACCGTCGCCAAACTGCTCTGCTTCAGTAACTACCGCACGCCGCTTGACTACAGTATCGGACTCACCAAAATAGCCCTCGGAAGATAATCTCTCGAGGGCTTGCTTAGTAGCGTCCGGTAGGCTGTTCAACAGCTTATTAAGTTTCAGTTTTGTCTTCACTTGTTTACGACCTCGTTTCTAAACGAGTGGGATTTACTCGGCTTCCTGCGTATCTCCGTGCTGCCGTTTTTCTGCTCTGCCACATACTGCGCGCCGCAGTCGCAGTCAACAGCGATAATAGCGTCATCCGGTCCCAACAGTTGAACAGATAGTTGCTGCGAGCATTCGGCGCAGTAGAAATTAATGGTCATCATTCGCCCTCATAGTCCACATCACACCGGCACCGAGGATGCAGTGGCGGATGCGGTGTGTCTGCATAGTCTAACTTCAGCACGTTTAGCGCAGGCGAGTCTTCCGTTGAGTCCTCGCGCTCTAAAGCTATCTGGTCGCCGCGTTTGAAAAAGTCCTGCTCAATCTCAACAGTCATACCCTCCAGCGCTTGGCAAAACTCGCAGGCGTCCTGATTGGTGCGCCAAACTTTGCGGGTATATCCAGCGTCCGCAAGCTGTTTTTGCCTGCCCGCGTGCTCTGCCCTCGCTATCTCTGTGCGCGCTATCATCTCAGCGCGCTTGGCGTTGGCCTCGCCGTTCATCACAGACATTATCCTGTCGCGCAGTGCGGTTCCGCGCTCGCCGTTGGCTATGGCATCGGACAACACCATCCGCAGCGTCTCGCGCACAGTGTCGTTCACCCGGTTAGCCATCAGGCCCGAATACTGCTCAAGCCAGCGCAAGACCTCAGGATTCAGGACGTCGAACGATAGCGCTATGTCATACTGCGCTGCGGCGGTGCGAGCGCCACGGATGATCGAGTTTTTAACGTGCTCATAAGCCAACTGAGCGAGCGCCCGGTCCCATACCGCTGCGTCAGGCAGGATATTCTCTATCGGGTCGCGCTCTAAGCTTTTGCGCGGCATCAGTCCAGCACCTCTCCTGCTCGCTTGACTACCTCGTCTGCCATCTGCCCGAAGTAGCCCTCGAGATCACGCTTAAAAGACCGCTCATACCTGTTCATCGGGTCGCTCACGTTTTCGGCGCTCTTGCGGTAGCCCTTGCCCTCGTCGTCTTCTTCTTCGCCCCGTGGTGGCATGCCAAACGTCGGAAACTGCGGTATCATCGGCTCTTCGCCCCAGGCTACCGGTTCCAGCCCATCGATCGCGCGCTCCTCGTTTATCGAAGTCATCCGAGTATTTAAGCGAGTCTGAATAACTTTCAGCCTCAACTCTTGATCTTCCGGCACGGGATTATCAAACGCCACAAACAAGCGCTCGTCGAACTTGGCGCAAAGCTGTTCGGTGATCTTTTCAGCCATTCGCCGGAGCTTCGGCTCTATCGTGAACTTGGCATAGGCGTAGTGTCCTGCCTCCGCGCCCGCCTTAGCAGCCTCAGCCAACTGCAGCAGCGTCATCGGGACACCGAACGCGGCGGCTATCTCCTCCCGGCTGAAGCGCTGCGTGAACTCAACGCCCACGTCCTTAGGCGGCAGTCCGAACGTCTTCACGTCGCAGTCGCCCTGCATCACGATGAACTTATCACCTGAGCGCTTGGAAGCAAACTTGCGCTTCCACTCCGCATACATCCGCTTACGTGTTTCTTCCGTGACCTCGCCCTTAACTATCAGCGCCACCTCGGGCATACCGCCCGAGTCATACATCGTCTGCTCGTATTCCTGCTGGCTTTCAAGCAGCACTGCGGCACCAAACGCAGCCTCTAATGGCGATAAGCCGTAATCGGCGTTCCTCGGGTTCGGATACCGGAAGTGTATAACTTCTTCGCGCCCGAGCGGTATGCGGTCGTTCTCTGTCTTGCCGTAAAGATAACCTACAAGCTCGCCAGCGCTGTTACGCACAACCTTGACGTATTGGCTCATCAGCGGCCAGATAGCCACAGGCACGCCAAGCGGGCCAAGCTCCATATACCAATAAGCGTCGCCCGTGATCTCCTGCCATAGCACCGTGCCCTCAATGACCTCTGAGCGCGTCTGCTCGCCGTTCATATAGTCCAAGAGGTCCAGCAGCGGGTGGCCCTCGGTGATCTCATCCACGTTATCTGCCTGCTTGCCCGTGACCTGCGACAGATAGCTCTTACGCTCGCGCGATAAGCTCTTGCGCTTGTAGTAGTCCCTGCTGCCACCGCGCACGTAAAGCCGCAGCGGAACGCCCGCTATCGTCTCAGCGTTGCGCGAAGCACAGATATACGGCCAGCCCTTGCAGCAGTTTACCAGCGACACGGCATCTGTAGGCCGATGCACGTAGTTCCTGCCCATAAGCTCAAACGTGGAATAGGCGTAGCGCTGTATGAGTGCCTTTATCGCAGTAACGGGATTGTATCTATTGAGATTCATATTCATCCCACATATCGTCGTTGTCCGCATCGCCGCTCCCGGTGTCTATGTCGGACGGCAATATAATGGCGGGTCTTAATTTACTCGTATCGCCCACCAGGTAATCTAGCGCTTGGCTAGTGGCATCAGCCTGGTCATCATTTGAAGCGTTAGGGAATGCGCACAACTCGCCGATATAGCCTTCTGTCCAGGGCATACGTTGCGGAACGTATATGTTGCCGGCCTCAAACAGCGGAGCCACGGCGCTTAATCTTGCTTCTTTGCTTCCACGCGGCCCCACGGGTATGAGTCCGCTGATCTCGTTTTTTAAGCTCTGTATGACAGCCGCGCCGTTGGCTTTTTCTTCCACCAGTTTCGCCACAGCACCGGGATAAGCAGCGCTCATAGTCCGCACAGCCGATAGCGTTGTAGGAAAGTCCATATGGTCGCGGACCTGGTGTACGAGGTAAAAGTTGCCTCCCACCTGTCCCCATACCTGCCCGACTACGTAACTGTTTGAGTCGCCGTCCTTGAACGCCATATCCCAGGACTGTATCAGCCGGTCAAAATTGTTCGGCGGCAGCGTGTAGTAACGTATCCACGCCCGCTTGATGATATGGCCCTCAGGTGGCGCTGGTCGCTGCTGGTATAACGCGTTGTAGCCATACGAGCCAAGCACCCGCCTGCGATCTTCAAGCGCTTCTTTGTCATACCGCGCAGGGCACAGCGGCTCGCCAAGCTCTCTACCCAGCGGGTCGTTTTCTTCGGCTTCAGCAGGCAATGATATGACTGTCCAGTTCGGGCCGTCTTCGCTCGCCAGTATCCTGCCTGAGAGGTCATCCTCGTGCCATCGGGTCTGGATAATGATTATCCATCCTCCCGGCTCTAAGCGAGTATAGAGGTCATCCGTATACCAGTTGTAGACTCTATCGCGGTAGGCTAACGACTCCGCTTCCTCGCGGGATTTTACCGGGTCGTCAACGATAATACCATTGCCACCGTGACCCGTGATGCCTGAGCCGACACCCACCGCACGGACGCCACCGCCCACGGTCGTTTCCCAGTCAGCGGCCGTAGCGCGTTCTTCGGATAACTCAACGCCGGCATTTCGAGCTATACCTCTTGACTTGCGGGAAAAGCGCTCTGAAAGCGTCTGGTTGTAAGCGCCGACAATGATGCGCATCTCCGGGTCGCGCAATAACCGCCAGACCGGATAGCGAATAGTAACCATTTCCGACTTGCCATGCCGTGGCGGAACCCACAGCATCAGCTTTTTGAGTTCGCCCGCGTTTACTCTGTCCAGGTTGCTTTGGATGTATACCTGGTATTGCCAATCCCACGTATACTGCGGCGTGATCTGTGGCAGCCATTGCGGAAAATCAGGAACCTGTTTCCGCTTCGGCCTCATCCCGTTTGACGAGCGCCTCGAGAAGTCGAATTGCTTTATCCGCAGCGACCCCGTGTAAGACTGCAAGCTCACTGGCAGGCTGTCTTCTGATCCAGTTTTTCTCACCAAATACCTCTGCCTGCGATTTAAGCGTGGTTATGGTTGCCCGCAGATAGTCTAAGAGCAAATCGCCGATTTCTCGCTTGGGTTCTGGTTCGGACTCTTTCACTATCACATTCTTCCGCGATGACCATTTGCACACGGTCCCGCGCGGGATGTTATATTTGTCGGCAACTTCGCTCACCGATTGCCCGGCCAGTAGTGCCGCCATGCACTCGGCTTTGATTTCATCCGAATATCGGTTGCGCTGAGACATAACATGGATTCCTGTTGTAATTTTCGGGAGCTACCCTATCCCGGCTCTAACTGGTTACTCGTTACCTCGGCTCCACGCGGAAGTTATCGAACCAGTAAGTTCCGGCCTCGCCGTTGGCTATCGTGATATTGGTCTTGCCGGTGCAGTAACTTGGCACGCCGAACGGCAAGCGCACAGTCACCCATGTATCGTTGCCCTGCACTCGCACATAGCCCTCGGCGGTGTAACTCAGGTTGACAGGCATTGTGCTACCATCCGGTAGCCTGTGAGCTAGAGCCACCTGCACCCGCGCAAACGCGCCTGCGCCACCGGCAAGCCCTGTCACTTTGCAGTCGAAGCTGAGCATGTTCACTCGCCCAGGCGAAACAGTGATGCTGTCGGAGCCACCTCGCACGGACTGCCACGCTGCTACATCGTTGAACTTCAAAGCATTGGAACCGCCCACGCCTTCTCCGGCTACAACCTGTTTTGCGGCAGTCATGTCCAGCCAGCCCGGCACTTCTGTCCCTGTCGCTGCCTCGAAGTCACCGTTTACCACGCTATCGGCATACGGGTCATACTCCTCGCAAACGGTGCGTGTGAACGTAAGTGGGTCGACAGTTGCCACCTTGTCGTAGTAGCGCAGCGGTTCGTCCTGTGCCGCAAAGAACCCACTGAACGATGTCGATACGGCGGTGCCTGCTTCCTGCAGCGCGGCAATAGCGTCTATCATGGACTTGAAAGTGGCGTAGTCCATCGCCATCCCACCGTAGTCTGCATCAGCGCCTATGCCGTGCATCGTTATCATCAAGTCGGTTGTCGGCGCGCTAAACAGCGCCAGGAACACCGTCTTGGCAGCGGAGCGGTAACTTGCGGTCGGCGTCCCGAAGTGGCGGCGTGTGCGGCTTGCATTGCCATAGTAAGCGCGCGAGCACTCGAAATACCTGCGCACCATCAACCCACGCCAGCCGTTCACGTTGCCGTTGACCGCGCGGCTCCAGCCGATAGAGTTTGCTTCAAGCCAGTCGCCGGACTGCGCCCATCCCCGGCATACCGCGCCAATGGGCCCATCACTTGCAAGCGCGTTGATATACTCGCGGGCTTTTAGAGACTCCTGTATCATCAGGGCTTGAGTGGTGGGCTGTACGGTGTGGGTATACGTGTGCGCGAGCAGTTCCCCGCCATGACTCAGGTATGTGGCCTTTATCTGCGCCTTGGTCATAACCTCGTCAGTGCCGGTGGTTCCGGCCTCAACGTAGGCAGGAACAATAGCGTGGTTTATGATGACACCCTTCAGTTTGGCATACTGCTGTGCCGATACGGACGCGCCGCCGATAGTCAGCGCACCGGCTGAGTCAGTGGTCCAGTTCTTCAGCCCGTCATCGGCCACGATGCAGATACGCAGCTTTTGCCAGTTGGCGACATAGGTTTCAAGAGCCATATCAGACGGCACGTTTGCAAAACCATCGGCGCTCAACTCCCGCTCCGCTATCATCAACGGCACCACAATGACGCCCGGTGTGATATCGTGGTCTATGACCGCTCCGGGAGTATAC
>MTKW01010071.1_pt1 | contig 11593 bp, 10 predicted proteins | sample 1042761 | NCBI WGS metagenome assembly MTKW01 (sample SAMN06205366, study PRJNA360243) | anaerobic digester metagenome | biome: Wastewater treatment plant; feature: Anaerobic digester sludge; material: sludge; isolation source: anaerobic digester fed with sludge from wastewater treatment plant ...
AGGGCCTGCTTCGCCCGCCCTTTTCGCCCCCGGGATGTGAATTAAAGGGCAAATATCTGCACCAGGCAAATGGCCGCAGTTATGGCCAAAGCCGCAAAATCGTATTTCTGGAGCGGGTCGCTTTTTTTAACGCGTCGCTTGCCCCCGCGATAGCCCCTTGCCTCCATGGCCATGGCCAGTTCATCGGCCCGCCTGAAGGCGCCCAGGAATATGGGGATGACCAGCGGCATGATGCTTTCCGCTTTTTCCCTGAGCCTGGGACTTTCAAACCTGGCCCCGCGGGCTGTCTGCGCCTTGCGGATCATCTCCGTCTCCTCCATCAGCGTGGGGATGAACTGAATGGCCACGCTGATCATCAGGGCCAGATCGGCAACGGGGATTCCGATGTAGCCCAGGGGGTGCAAAAGACTGACCAGGGCCGAGGTGACCTTCATGGGAGCCGTTGTCGACATGAGGATATTGAAAAGGAGCATGAGCAGGATCAGCTTCAGCACCACGTTCAGGCCCATGATCGCACCGGCGGCGGAGGGGCGGAAGATCCACCAGGCCCACAAAGGCTGCTCCTGATCGTAAAACAGGCAGTTCATCAGGAATATTACCAGAAAGAAGGGGATGATCCGTTTGATCGAGGCGAAAGCTGTTCTCAGGTCCAGCCTGGACAGAAAGATCAGCAGCCCCACCAGCAGCGCCATGATTCCGTACCCGGGGATGGAGCTCGCATAGATGATGGCCACGATGAGGGTGATCAGGCAGAGCATCTTGACCCGGGCATCAAGCCGGTGCAGCAGGGAGCTGCCGGGAATGTAGGTTCCAATTGGTAGGTTCATTTCCCGCACCGGCTTTCCACCAGGGTTTTTATGGCGGTGAAAAGTTCCCCGTAGCGGATAATATCCTGGGGGAAGGGCAGCCCTTGCTGCTGTATGAGGTGGGCAATTTTACGCGGGCGGCTCACATCCAGATTGTACTTCTCGATCTTGCCCATATCCCGGAACACCTCTTCCGCCGGGGCGTCGATACAGAGCCTGCCTTTTTCCAGAACAAGAATTCTTCGCGCGTATTCACTCAGGATGTCTGCATTGTGGGAGATCATGATGATGGTGGTCCCGCTGCGATTCAATCCGCTGATGAACTCCATGAAATCGCACCGGCCCAGGGGATCGAGGGCGGCGACAGGCTCATCGAGGATCAGGATTTGCGGTTTTGCCGCCAGCACCCCGGCAATGGCCACCCTGCGTTTTTCGCCACCCGAGAGCCCCAGGGGGGACTGCGCAGCAATGTCGTCAAAGGAAAAACCGACAGTCTCGAGGGCCCACCTGACCCGCTCGCTCTTCTCGCCGGCAGAGAGCGGCAAATATTTGAGGCCGAAGGCAATATCTCTTTCCACGGTGGTCTCAAAAAGTTGGTACTCCGGATACTGGAACAGAATGCCTACCTTCTCCCGCAGCTCATTGCGTTCATATCCCTTTTGATTTATATCCCTGCCCTCGAGCAGGATCTTTCCCCTTGAGGGCCGCAGCAGGCCGGCAATGAGCTGGATCAGCGTTGATTTGCCGCAGCCGGTGTGACCCATGAGGCCGATAAATTCGCCCCCTTCGATGGACAGGTTGATGTCACTCAGGGCGGCAGTTTCAAAGGCTGTTCCAGGTGCGTACGTAAATGAAACGCTCTCTATTTTGATGAGCATAATCCGGCAAGTTCCTCCACCAATTCTTCACCCGTCAGGGGGCAGCGATCCAGACTGATTCCAGCATCCCTGAGATCATGATAGAGCTGTACCGGCAACGGCGGCAAAAGCCCCGCCTCACCCAGCAGCGCCCGGTCTGTCAGAATATCGCGGGGGGAGCCCTGGGCGATGATCCGGCCTTCCTTCAACAGGCAAACTCTGTCGGCGATGACGGCCTCTTCCATGTAGTGTGTAATCAGGACAATTGTTTTGTGTAGTTCTTGATGAAGTCTGCAGATGGTATCGATCAGCTCCCGCCGCCCTTCGGGATCAAGCATGCTGGTAGCCTCGTCAAAGATGATGATATCGGGGTCAACGGCAAAGACGCCGGCCAGGGCGATCCGCTGCTTCTGGCCCCCGGAAAGCAGATGGGGCGACCTTTCCTGAAAGCCGGCCATGCCCACCGCCTGCAGCGCTTTCTCTATTCTTTCGGGGATCTGCTCCGCCGGGGTGTCATAGTTTTCCAGACCGAAGGCAATATCCTCCTCCACCACGGAGGAGACAAACTGGTTGTCCGGATTCTGAAAAACCATACCGCATTTGCGGCGGATCTGCCACAGATTGGCGCTTTCCTTTGCATCCAGCCCCGCAACGGAAAGGCTGCCCTTCTGCAGGGGCAGGAGCGCGTTGAGATGCTTGGCCAGGGTGGACTTGCCGCTGCCGTTATGCCCCACCAGGGCGACGAGCTCGCCGCGCCGCACGGTTATGCTGACACCATCCAGGGAGAGCTCCTTGCTGCCCTCGAAAGCATAGGAATGAGAAATGTTGCGCCCCTCGATCATTTTCATGGCGAAGCGAACCGTCCTCTCTGCATACCTCGGTATTACTATTATGATAATTCGTGTTACATCATTTCGGCATAAAAAAACTATTTCCTGCATGATCAGCGAAACATTGAAAATTTATTGCCTTCTGAAATCCTTTCCGGCAGGCAAGGAACGGGAGACATAACTGTTTCATGCAAAGTATATTGACAGGCACAGTAATATGTGTTACATTGCTGTCGGAGGCGATTAAGAGGTGAAAACCGTTGATTGCTAGCACGGCTTACAGCGAACTGGTGCGCGGCAGCGTGGATACGATTATCCTGAATGTGCTGCTGCAGGGGGATAATTATGGTTACCGGATTATCAGGGAGATCTACCTGAAAAGCGGCCAGGAGTTCGAGCTGAAGGAGCCGACCCTCTATTCTTCGCTGCGCCGCCTGGAGGCGCAGGGGGCCCTGGAGGCGTACTGGGGCGAGGAGAGTCGGGGGGGGCGCCGGAAGTATTACCGGGTCACCGAGGCGGGAAAGGTTCTTTTCAAGGAAAATTACAGGGCATGGCAGGCGGTCAAAAATCTGATCGACCGCCTCGTAGAGGGCGTGGAGGAGGGCGATTGAGATGGAGGATCTGAAAAAATACGTTGACCGGCTCTTTGCCGGCCACAGGGAGACGGAGGAATCGAGGGATCTTAAAATAGAGATCCTGGGCAATCTTGAAGACAGGCTGGCCGATTATCTCGCTGAAGGGCTGCCCTACGGGGAGGCCCTGGCCCGGGCGAAGAAATCCCTGGAAAGTGTTGATGATCTGCTCCCGGATCGAAGGGCGGTCTATATAAATCGCTTCAAGGTGGAACTCATCCAGGCGGCGCTGCTCTACACCGTGATCGCCTGGGTTCTGACCATTCCGCTGCGGATTACCCTTTCCGGCATTGTCGTCAACACCCTTTTGCTGCCCCTGGCGGCAGGGCTGGGGATTGTCTTCCTGATCCTTTCTTCCCGAAAGGATGAAACCTATCTCGATGCCGCCGCCCCGCTGGATCAAAAAAGGCTGGGGCGGCAGGGTAGGACCGCCTGGCTGATCTGGGTTCTCTTCATCCTGGTCACGGCGGTGTTTACCACTTTGAAGTACTTCGGCAGCGATATCTGGTTCGGGCGGCCCCTGTGCGTGGATGGGCCATACCGCCTTGCCCAGATTGCCATCTCCTACGCCCTGCCCTTTGTCAGCATCATTCTGCCGCTACTTTACACCAAAGCCCGCACCCTGGTGCAGAAATACGAGGTGGATCACAGATGAAAAAGCGAAACATCCTGATCGTCGCACTGCTGCTTCTCGGCCTGGGGGCCCTGGCCCTGGTGGAGGGCTATATCAAGCCGGAGATGAGAAGAAAGGAAGGGCTCTACCTTGCAGCGCAGGGAGAACCGCTGACCCATGATTTCGGCAGACTGCTTGAATTCAGGAGCAGTTACATGGGCGACATTTCCAACCTGGCCAACCTGAATGCCAATCTCCCGCTCGGTGAATTCCCGAGGACATTCGAGCTCTATCCCGAGGATTTCACGGCGGAGATCAACTACCAGGGCTCTCCCGCAGCCCTGGAGGCGGGGCTTTTCAACCGGGCGCTGGTCTACAATGCCACGGCCAACTTCACCCTCATCGGCAACCTGGAGACCCTGATCCTGAATTTTGAAGGGATTGCCTATACCATCTCCCGCAGCGCTGTGGAAAACTGGTACGGCGTTGATCTTGCTTCCCTGCAGGATGGGGAGAAATGGGCTGAAAAGGTGCAGCGCCCCCTTTCCGACGGGGCCTATGTAAACTCCTTTATTGCTGAAAATATCAAATAGCGGGGGAGCAGTCTCCCGATGCCGTTGCTGAAGCAGGGCCGGAATGGCAAGAAAATCGTAAATCTGACACAGCATGACACATGTGTGCCTGTTTTCTCGTTGACACCTATGGTAGAATATTGTTATGCTTCCAGCAAGATGAAGCAAGTCAGCGCGAGCCATCGAAAACAGGCAGGTGGTTTTTCTTGTCCCGGAACAGGCCGCTATGAAAGAAAAGAGACGAAATGTTGAAGGCAACAATAACGGTGTCCCCGATGTGAGATTTGCCATTGTGGGCATCGGCGCCTCGGCAGGAGGGTTGACTGCGCTGGAGTCCTTTTTTAGCAGTTTGCCCGATGAGTTGGGAGAAAAGATGGCTTTTGTCCTGATCCAGCACCTGCCCGCCGATTACAAAAGCGTTCTTGGCGAGCTGCTGGAGAGGTTTACAGCTTTGAAGTTCTGCCAGGCCGGTGATGGGATGGCGGTGGTGCCGGGCGTTATCTACACCGCCCCGCCAAACCGGGATTTGATCCTCAGGCAGGGCCGGTTGCATCTGACAGAACCGGTCGCCGCCCGCACAAAGCGTTTTCCCATCGACGTTTTTTTTCGCTCCCTTGCTGCTGATTGGAAGGATCTATCCATCTGCATTCTGTTTTCAGGCGGCGGCAGCGATGGAACGCAGGGGCTGAAAGCAGTCAAGGGCGAGGGCGGTATGACCATGGTCCAGGATCCTGCCACCGCCGAGGCCAAAAGCATGGTCAACAGTGCCATCGCCGCCGGTCTGGCCGATTATGTACTACCCCCGGCAGAGATGCCTGGACAGCTGGCCGGTTATCTCCGGAGTGCTTTGTACAAAAATTTGCCACAGGTGGAATGTTTGCCGCCTGCCTTTGTCGAGCCGCTGGGAGGGATTCTGGCGCTGCTGCACACCAGGACGGGGCATGATTTTAGCGGTTACAAGCAAAGTACCATTCTGCGTCGTGTTGAAAAACGCCTGGCAGTCAACCAGATCGACAGCCTGGCGGGATACCTGCGCTATGCGCAGGCAAACATGAAGGAAGTGCAGGCGCTTTTCAGGGAGCTGCTGATCGGGGTAACCGGTTTTTTCAGAGATCCGGAGGCCTTCGAGGCCCTGAGCGAAAAGGTGCTGCCGCAAATTTTTACCGGGAAAAAACCGGGGGAGCCCTTGCGGGTATGGGTGGCCGGCTGCTCCACCGGGGAGGAGGCCTATTCGCTGGCCATCCTGATCAAGGAACATCTGGAAAAACTGCAGCAGCATACAAAGGTGCAGCTCTTTGCCACCGATATAGACGGCCGGGCCGTGGAACAGGCCCGGCAGGGCTTTTATCCTGCGGGCATTGCGCCGGACATCGCTCCTGCGCGGCTGAGGCGTTTTTTTACGCTGGAGGACAACGGCGCCGGTTACCGGGTCCAGAAGGCGATCCGGGAGATGATCATCTTTGCCGAGCACAGTGTGAACAGGGATCCGCCTTTTTCCAGACTGGACCTGATCAGCTGCCGGAATCTGTTGATCTATCTGAACAAGGGGCTCCAGCGGAAGGTGCTGCATACTTTTCACTATGCGCTGCTGCCGGAATCCTTTCTCTTTCTGGGCACATCTGAAACAACGGGCGAGAAAGATTATTTTGTAACGGTAGATCGGAAATGGAAGCTCTATCAGCGTATAAAGGGCCTGCCTTCACAGCTTCCCAAACCGGCGCTTCCTTTGAGTTATCAATTCTCCTATACAAATCCATATCCCGCCGCAGCTCCGCCCGAAAGCGATGCCGGCGGCCTGGGCAAGGTGCTGGAAAGCGCGCTTCTGCAGGATTATGCTCCCCCCTGCGTGGTGATCAATCTGCATGGCGAGATATTGTACATTCATGGCCGCACCGGCAAGTACCTCGAACCGGCTGCCGGTTCCATGAGCCTGAATATCCTGAAGATGGCCCGGGAGGGCCTGAGAAATGCGCTGGCTGATGCCATCAACCGGGCGGTGTTCCAGGGCAAGCCGGTATCCTGTCCCGGTTTACGGGTCAGGGCAAACGGAGCGATTGCCACGGTGAATCTCACTGTCAGGCCCTTTGAAACAGGGCTTCCGGATAATCCACAGGCGCTGCTGATCATATTTGGGCCGGCGCCGCCAACGACAAAGGATGATGCCGGCATGGGTACCTGCCCTGCAGAGGAGTGCGCCTCCGCTTCAGGGGAAATTGCCGCCGCCCTGGAACGTGAACTGCAGGACAAGGATGAATACCTGCAGAGTGTTATCGAGGAGCTGGAATCATCCAACGAGGAGCTGCAGTCGACCATCGAAGAATTCCACGCCACCAATGAAGAACTGGAGACCTCCCGGGAAGAGCTGCAGTCCGTTAATGAAGAGCTGGTGACGCTGAATGCGGAGTTGCAGGCGAAAAATGAAGAGCTGCTCCATATCAACAACGACATGAACAACATGCTGGCCGGTACCGGGATTGGCACCGTCTTCGTGGACCACGATCTATGCATCAAAGGTTTTTCTCCCGCCGCAACCAGGGTGATCAATTTGATCCAGGGAGATCTGGGACGCCCGGTCAGCCATATAGCCTCCAACCTGGCCGGTTATGATCGGCTGGAGCAGGATCTGCAGGATGTTCTGGATACGCTGGTGCCGAAAGTGATCGAGGTAAGGGCAAAGGATGATGAATGGTACCGCATGAATATAATCCCCTACCGCACCATGGACCATGTTATTGAGGGCGCGGTGATCAACTTCATCAATATTACGGACTCAAGGGAGCTGCAATCCGCCAGCCGCCTGGGCGCGGTTGTTCGCGATTCCCGTGACGCCGTGATCGTGCAAGATCTTGAAGGGCGGATCCTGGCCTGGAACCCGGGTGCGGAAAGGATGTACGGTTGGACGGAGGCGGAGGCGCTCCGGATGAACAGCCTGGATCGGGTTCCGGAGGGCAAGATCGATGAGGCACAGGAACTGGTCCAGAAACTGATCAAAGGGGAGGTGCCTGCTCCCTTCCTGACCCAACGGCTCACCGGCAGCGGAAAAGTTGTAGAGGTATGGGTGACCGCAAGCATCCTGCTGGGCGGGAACGGGGTCCCCTATGCCGTTGCCACCACCGAATATTGCCCGGAACCTGTTCCAAAAAGGGGGAAGTAAAATTGAAGGGGAAAGATCCGGCCCGCGAACCGGGTGAATTGCGCATGCAGGCAGAAAAGATGCTGGAGGGAAAGTGCAGGGCGGAAGCCGGGGATGAGGGGGAGGCTCAGCGGCTGCTTTATGAACTTCGCGTATATCAGATAGAGCTGGAGATGCAGAATGAGGAGCTGCGCCGGGCCCAACTGGAACTCGAAGAATCCAGGGACAATTATTTCGATCTCTACGAGCTGGCCCCTGCCGGTTATCTGACGCTGGACCGGCATGGGCTGATCCGGAGGGCCAATCTCACTGCTTCACAGCTGCTTGCCCTGGAAAGGGAGGCGCTGCTGGGGCAACCCCTGACCCGTTTCGTTGCCGGGGAGAGCCGGGATAACTATTACCGGCAGTACAAGAAGCTGATGAAAACCGGCGGCGGAATAACCTTTGAGGCAGGGATGATCCGGTCGGACGGGGAGCGGCTCTGGGTGCAGCTGGAGATGGCGGCAACCGGCGCCGGTGCAGCGGGATTTATGGATTGCCGTATCGTGATCATCGACATTACGGCGCGCAAAGAGGCAGAGGAGGCCCTTGCCGCCGCCGTGGAGGAACTCCGCCAGGCCGACGCCCAGAAGGATGATTTTTTGGGCGTTCTTTCGCACGAGATCCGCAATCCGCTGGCTTCGATCATGCTCAGCCTCACATTGCTGGACAGGCTGGACCCCCTTGATGAACGCTCGATCAAAGCCCGGGGGATCATGAAGCGGCAGGCGGCCCAGCTTTCCCGCCTGGTAGATGACATGCTGGATGTGACCCAGATCAAGCGCAACAAGATCGAGCTGCAAAAAGAAATGATCGCCCTGGATGAAATCCTGCATCAAACCGCAGAGGATTACCGGGCGGCATTTAACGAAAAAGGAGTGCTTCTGGAGGTGCAGCCACTTCCCGAGGGTCTGTTTGTCCATGCCGATGCAGCCCGCCTGGCCCAGATTGTGGGGAATTTGCTGCATAACTCGCTCAGGTTTACCGAACCGGGCGGCTTTACCAGGCTGAACCTGGCCGGGGAGGGCGGCGGCAGGTGGGCAAAGATCAGTGTGGCTGACAGCGGCATCGGGATGAGCAAAGAAATGCTTAAAACTGTTTTTCTTCCCTTCAGGCAAGCCGATGTCTCACCGGCTCACGGCACCGGCGGCCTGGGCCTGGGACTGGCCCTGGTCAGGGGGCTTGCCGAGCTGCACGGCGGGGAGGCCCGGGCCCACAGCGACGGGCCGGGCAAAGGGTCGCTGTTTACCGTCAGACTGCCCCTGTCCGCCGAACCGCGGGACGCGGCATCCGGGGCCGGGACTGCTGTTGCGCGAGGCGGCGGCGCCTTGCGGTTGCTGGTGATCGAGGATATCAGGGATGTGGCCGACAGTCTGGTGGCCCTTCTGAAGGAGGAGGGGCATGAGGTAGAGGTTGCCTACAACGGGCCGGCGGGCATTGCCAGGGCCAAAGTGTTCCATCCCCATGTGCTGCTGTGCGATATCGGGCTGCCCGGCATGGACGGTTATCAGGTGGCCCGGGCTTTTTGCGCCGATCCCTTGCTGAAAGATGTGTACCTGGTGTCGCTGACCGGCTATGCCAGGCCCATGGATATCGAGAGGGCAGGGGCAGCCGGCTTCAATCAACACCTGGGCAAGCCCGCCAACCTGGAGCAAATCAGAANNCCTGCGCCGGGTCAGGGTTTTTCGCGGTTCTGGCCATACCCCGGTCCCCAAAAACCCAAAACAGAGGATAATCGGGTCAAAAGCGGCTGTTGGTGCCGGATCGGGGGGGCGTGTACGCGGTGGAAGGATTTATATTTGCAGGGGTAGAAAAAAAAGAGATAGCAGTTCAGACCCTTGACCAGTAATATGGAGCCAGGAACAGGTGGCGGCTTTCAAAAAAAACGGGAATGGGGTATACTGCATTTAATTTAAATCAAGTAGGAGGGCGCGGCAGCAAATTGATTACCAATAATGTACTCGATCTGATTGGTCATACACCGATGATAAAGCTTGAAAAGATGACGGGCCTTAATGTCTATGCCAAGGCGGAGTTTTTGAATCCCGGCGGGAGCATCAAGGACCGTGTGGCGAAATTCATGCTTGAAGAGGCGGAAAAAAAAGGGGCTCTCCGGCCCGGGATGACCATCATGGAGCCCACTTCGGGCAATACGGGCATCGGCCTGGCGCTGGCCGGTGTGCAGAAGGGCTACCGGGTGGTTATAGTGATGCCGGAGAATATGAGCGAGGAGAGGAAAAAGATCATCCGCGCCCTGGGCGCCGAACTGGTGCTCACGCCGGCGGAAAAGAGCATCGGCGGAACTGTCGACTATGCAAGAGAACAGTCGTCAGGCGATTCTTCCATTTTTGTGCCCCAGCAGTTCGAAAACCCGGATAACCCCATGATTCACTACCTGACCACGGCCCGCGAGATCTGGGAGCAGATGGAGGGGCGCGTGGATATATTTGTTTCGGGTCTGGGCAGCGGAGGCACACTCTGCGGCGTGGGCCGGTTTCTCAAGGAGCGCAATCCGAAAGTTCTGATTATAGCCGTTGAGCCCAAGAACGTCTCCGCGCTTCTGGGCCATGAGCCCGGGTTGCACAAGATCCAGGGCATCGGCGACGGCTTTGTGCCCCCGGTGCTCGATACGAGCCTGGTGGATGAGGTGATCGAGGTCAGCGATGAGGACGCCATAGAAACTGCCAGGTGCCTGGCAAAGATGCAGGGGCTTCTTGTGGGCACCTCCTCCGGCGCCAATGTGTGGGCTTCCACCAGGGCTGCCCAAAAACAGGGTGAGGAGAAGATGGTGGCCACCATCCTGGCAGACAGGGCGGAGCGCTATTTCAGCACTGCGCTGATCTAGGGGATCTACAGTTCATTCAGGGAGTGAAAGGATGGGTAATAAAGATTTTTACAGAGAGCTGACGGCACGCTTTACAGATTTGATCCGCGAACATGACCTGCTGAATGAAAGGATCGAGGTGAGGGGCAGGATTCTTGAACCGGGCGAGGCCATCGGGACCCCCAAACGCAAAGATTTCCCGCTTCTGAAAGGCAAAGAAAAGCTGATGGAGGCTGTGTTCAGGGGAGCGCGGGGGCAGGCCTTTACCGATATGCCGGAGAATTTTGCCGGAACACTTCATGAAATTGTGAACAGGCCCCTGGAGACGAATTACGACCGGGCCGTGCTCATATCGAGTCTCAATGCGGTATGCAGCTACCTGGGAGCAACTCCGAACAGTGTCCATTGCAAAAATGAGGAGCCGGAAGAATGCGCCGGCGAAATGGCTGCAGCGATAGAGAAAGAGTTCGGTTCACCGCGCATTGCCTTCATCGGATATCAGCCGGCCATGATCCAGGAACTTGCCGGCCGCTTTACCATGCGGGTGCTGGATCTGGATGAGGACAACATCGGTTCGGTGAAATACGGCGTAAAGATAGAAGACGGTAAATCCGCCGGCGCTGAAATACTTGACTGGTGCGATCTGATCGTGGCTACGGGCAGTACCGTTGCCAACGGGACCATTACGGATTTTCTCATTGGCAAGCCGGTGATCTTCTTCGGGACGACCATTGCCGGCGCTGCCGCCCTGATGGGCTTGAGAAGATTCTGCGCCAGAGCCTCGTGAATCGGGAAGGGAGTAGACCTGCTTGAAAAAACTGCCGCCCTGTTTGCCGGTACGGATCTGAAAAAGGCGATACAAAAGGAATTTTGTGCCGGGGCAGGATAATAAACGGTAAATGTCGAAAGGTAGCACATCAGCAAAGAATAGGGGCACGGCAAGGGCCGGCCCCCGCTAGAGACGCTCCGAGCCTTCACACCTAAACTAGAAAAAGCAAGGTGCGCAGGCCGTCAGGGTGCAGCGGGAAACCGCTACGCCTCCCATTATTGGAAAGGAGTGAGCTATGAAGAATAAAAGTATAAACCGGAACTGTTCAGTTTCCGGTTTTGTTTTTTTGGGGGGCCCCGGTTCGATCAGGAGGGCCTATGGAGAGGGGATCCCCTGTTACCCTCTGATGTGAAGAGGGGGGTATCTAAGAAAAATATAATGGAGGTTCACAAATGACCAAAAAACAGATTTTGAAGCTGATCGCGGTCCTCGGGTTGATCGCCCTTTTGATGGTGGCG
>MTKW01010203.1_pt1 | contig 11582 bp, 10 predicted proteins | sample 1042761 | NCBI WGS metagenome assembly MTKW01 (sample SAMN06205366, study PRJNA360243) | anaerobic digester metagenome | biome: Wastewater treatment plant; feature: Anaerobic digester sludge; material: sludge; isolation source: anaerobic digester fed with sludge from wastewater treatment plant ...
TTGGATAGAGAACAGTTCGCGAAATTCTAACAAATCCCTGCTGGGCAAAAACTATTTTTTCACTAGGTTCAAGGGTGCGGAAAGTCGGATCCATGGAGAACCAGGCATTAAGCGCGGCAAGCTGCAGACGGCAGATGAAATTGGAGAAACACTGCTGAATGCAATTTTGGAGGACGGTCCCTATGCAGAAGGGGATGAGGTTGCGGTTCTGGTTAACGGCCTAGGCGCCACTCCCCAGGAGGAGCTGTATATCGTCTACCGCAAGGTCGATGAAATCCTTAAAGAGCGCGGCATTACAGTGTACCATACCTATGTCGGTGAGTTCGCAACATCCATGGAAATGGCGGGTATGTCCTTAACCGTTATGAAACTCGATGACGAACTGAAACGTCTCTTAAGTGCACCCGCCTATACTCCTTTCTTTGCTCAACCTCAATTGTAATGGAGGGTTTACAGTGGCAATCAGCCTTAACGACATTCGCGAGCAGTTTGCTAAAATAAACGCGACGATGGAAGAAAACAAAGAACTGCTGACCCAGTTGGATTCCGCAATTGGCGACGGTGATTTAGGACTGACGATGACAACCGGCTTTGCTGCAATAGTCAAGTTCTTCGAGGGTGACGTCGGTCCAGATATCGGCAAGACTCTCATGCAGGCGGGAATGGCGATGAACAATGCCGCTTCCTCCACCATGGGCACTCTGCTGTCTTCGGCTATTCTCCGGATGGGTCAGACTGTCCGCAACAAAACAGAGTTAGATGAGGCGGACTTGGTGGAAATGTTTAAAGCCGGCATTAAGGGCATCCAGGAACGGGGCAAGGCCGAGGTAGGGGATAAAACCATTCTTGATGCTTTAGTGCCTGCTGTTGAAGCCTTTGCTGCCAGCATAGAAAAGGGAGAGGGCACCAAAGAAGCATTCAGTCAGGCAGCAATAGCCGCTGAACAGGGATTTGACGGTACTGCAGAAATGGTTTCCAAGCACGGCAGAGGCCATTATTACGGTGAAAAGTCCAGAGGACACAAAGACCCAGGAGCGGCAGTGGGGATGCTGATCTTCCAAGCATTGCGAGACTGAAACTAACACAACAATATGAGCAAAATTTAGGAACACCGGTGCTGTCCGGTGTTCCTTTTTCTGCTCCCTCAGCTCCTCCCGCAGCAGCGTTTGAACTTCCGGCCGCTCCCGCAATGGCAGGGGTCGTTGCGCCCGACTTTTTTCCTGGAGGATGAGGCGCCGCTGTCGCTGAGTACCTGCCGGCTTAGGTCTGCCGGAGTGTGCCCCTTTAAGACCCAGAGAGGTGTGTTGTTGTAACAGTTGAACAGCATATGCGCCAGTTTAGTCACTTCCCGCTCAGAGCCCAGTTCGAGAAACTGTGCTATACCAGGCAAGATCTCGGTAGGCGGCAAGTCGCTCTGGAAAAGGCCAAAAAGTGACTCGATCAGTTCTTCTTTCCCTTCTTTTGGCTTACCGCTCAGTATAAAATCCTCGAGGTCCTGCATCTCTGCNNTCAAGTTCGCGGTATTTTTCGCGTTCGCTGAGCACGTACTGGAGTTTGAGCAAACGGCTGTCTGAAAATCTTTCGCCGTCCCAGTGGATTTCCCAGTTAAAGGGGCCTGTCTCTGCCACAATGGCTGCGATCTCCAATGCATCCAGGGGTTGATCCAGCAGGTGGTTTAGGAAGTGCGCCATTTCTTCAGGAGTCAAAGTCCCGTAATAGTGAAGGAGCCCTTTAGCTAAGCGAATCAACTTCGTGTTGAACTTAACGCGTTCTTGAAACGCGGCGTCATCGATCATTTCGAATACTTGCTGAATTTCCTTGGGGACAAGCAAAGCGCCAGCCCAATAGCCTTCCTGGTTAACTCGAATGGCAAAGCCTATGTTTTCCTCGAGGAAATATGCTTCAACATCAGCGGGGCTGTCAGGATCCAATGGGTAGTACGGATCTTTTTCACTGACTATGTGATCCATCAGATCGTAGGTTGGCTGATCCCAGCACACCATTTTCTCTGCCACACCTACGGTCAGATGTGCTGTAATTTTGGCTGCCAGTTCATTTTTAGTCAGTCTGCTCACTTTGCGAATTCCCTGTGTCCTGCAGATTTCAAGCAGTTCTGCCTTTTGTGTGTTGGCGCAGTACATACCATAAAGGCACAGTGAGACTCTGAAACTCTTCTGTCAAATCCAGCATCCTTCCATACTGTAATCAAACACGTATTGGCCGGGGTTGTCTTTTCCAGTACGAAAACTCAGGATTCCAGAAACGGAACCAAGCCTTAAGTTCATCATGCTGCGGGTGCTTTGGGTCAAGCATTATCTCACGAAACAGCAGAAACCCGGGCACACCCCCAACATCCTCCGGCGGCGCCTGACCACTTGCCTCCAGCAAATAGGGTGACTCTTGATCATAGTTTTCCAGAACCTGCAGAAGTTCAATCTCATGTACCCAGTTATCACCCATGTCATAGGTGTAAAGCATGGATTTATGTTCCGGAAAAACGTCTGACAGGGTATATTTTTCCTGCAACACTGCTTCTGGGTGGAGTTCTAAGGTTTCCTCAAAAGGAACAAACATTGTAATCAGCTGTTCTGAGTTGTCGTAGAGCCTGAAGTCATAAAGGTGCCGGTTTTCCCAGTCAAATACTGACTGCAAAACTTTGTGCAGCTGGGAAAATCCTATGTCGGCTGGCACTATCAGCCGCCGTGTTGCTTTGTAGACTTCTAGATCAAGGGTGACCAGCAGTTCAAATGCCCGGAAATTATAAAGGGGCTTGCCAGTTAGTTCAGTTAGGGATTGGAACATAGCCTGATAAGGATAAAAATTTTCCCCTTGGTTTTTTCTGACGCTGTAATAGTTGGCATTAATTCCCACCTGATCGCAAAACATATCCTCAACCCACTCATACTCCCTGCCCACATGTAATGCACATTCCAATCCGGCGCGGGTTACCCACGCGGCCCTCGAGCGGTCCTTGTTTTGTACAAACTCCACATCGCCTGCTAACCGCATATACTCTTCAACAATTTCCGGGTTTACGTTCATGGCCAGCAAAGTACTTCTAATGGCTTCTTGCATGATCTCCTCTGCATAGTCCATCTCTTCGCGGGAAACTTGATAAACAGCCACAGTGAAGCGGGTAGCGTTGTTTACCAAGACCAGCATGTCCTCACCTTCGTCGGCCCAAGCATTAGTCCAGTTTGCAGTCCAGGAGAACAAAGGGTTGGCTTCTTTTTGTATTGCGGAAGGCTTAAGACCCATGGCGTCAGCCAGTTTCTTTGTTAATGCAATCTGCAAGTTCTCACCACTTTCTTTCTGTTTTTTGAACGGCAGCTTCCGCAGAGCGTGAGTGGCTGCCTTTTGTTATTCTGCATAATGTCTCTGAAGCCTGTCGGGCAGCTGCGATTTAAAGTAACCTCTGCAGCCAACTAGAGATAACTCGCAGCAAACTAAATATAACATTATGCAACTTGTATAATTAAATGAAAGAAAAGCTCACGACTCTCTGATACAATGTTAGGTGCAAACCAAAAACAAAGTGTCCAGGAGGAGTCATGAGCCAAGTCTATTGTATCAGAAGAAGAAGAAAAGGAAAACACCTAGAATATGTCGATCGCCAGGAACTGGAACATTTGGTCACCCAAAATATTAAAGCATCTAAAAAGAATAAAAAAACGCAGCAAGAGTTGGCAGTACTCTTGGGTGTAAGCCCCTCCACGATGAGCAGGGAGCTAAAGAGAGGCCTCATCGTATTGAGAGACAGCGAGTGGCGTGAGTATGAGAGCTACTCAGCAGATGTGGCGCAGGATGATTATGACAAGAAGGCGACTCACAAGGGGCCTGGCCTAAAAATAGGTAATGACCATGCTTTGGGCAAACACATAGAGGATAAGATTCTTAAAGAAAAATATTCTCCAGACGCTGTAATCATGGAGATTGAATCAGGAAAATATGAANNCAGGAAAATATGAATTCGAAACGACGATTTGCACCCGGACAGTGTACAATTACATTGAGCAGGGGATATTTGCCAATATAACAAATAAAGATTTGCCCCGGGGGGGAAAGACTCAAAAGAGGAAGTACAGGCGAGTCAGAAAGGCCCTCAGCAATGTTGGCGGCAAATCTATCAGTCAGAGGCCAGAAGAAGCAAATAAGCGTCTTGAATACGGGCACTGGGAGATGGACTGCGTTGAGTCAGGGAAGCGCAAAGGGCGGAGCTGCTTGCTGGTGATGGTAGAAAGATTAACTCGGGAGACGATTATGTTCAAATTGTCATCCCAGACGCAAGATGAGGTTCAAAAGAGGCTAGACCAGCTCGAAAGAAAGATGGGGAAAAAGCGATTTGCCAAGAAGTTTAAGAGCATAACCGTGGATAACGGCGGCGAATTCTTGGATTGGGTCAAGTTGGAAAAATCCTGTTTCGTACAAAAAGGAAAGCGAACGGCCATATACTATTGTCACCCCTATAGTTCATGGGGACGAGGCAGTAATGAACAAAGAAATGGGCACATACGAAGATTCATCCCGAAGGGTAGTGCAATAAGCAAATACACCAACAAACGGATTAAAGAAATAGAGGACTGGCTAAACGCCTACCCTAGGCGAGTGTTGAACGGGCTGTCTGCTATGGACAGACTAAAGCAACTGGAACTAGCGAGTTAGCACTGGGACGATCACTGATCGGAAACAACCTTCATTGTTTAAGAGGGGAAATGAGAAAAATCCGTTTCATTTAGAGTTGCATTTCTCACCAAATATAACATTATAAAAAAATACTTGACATTGCTTCGGGCATATTTTACACTAAGGGTAAGTGTGGTGAAACGATTCACCACGTTGGAGGTGGGTTATTGGCTAAGCGTACTACGATCAAAGATGTAGCACGGGAGGCGGGGGTTTCGGTTACCACCGCATCTTATGTACTCAATAAGAACCCCAAGGCCAGAATCAGTGCGGAAACAGCAGAGCGGGTCCGCAAGGTGGCTGAGCGCATGCATTATGTTCCCAGAAGTTCAGCCCGAACGATGATAAAGCGGGAGTCCAAACTGATTGGGGTGATCATTCCCCAAACCGGTTCCCGCAGCAGGCTGATGTTTGCCAACCCCTTCTACGGAGAGTTCCTCAGTGCGGCGGAGTATGCCATCAGGGAGCAGGGCTATCATGTCCTGCTGTCCGGCACCGGCCCTAATCAGGACTATTCCCAGGTGGCCCAAATGCGTGAACTGGACGGGATCATTATCCTGGGCACCTACCCCTGCGATTTTCTCGATGAGATCAAAGAAACCGGCATCCCGGCAGTTTTGGTGGACGCCTATGTTGATGATCACTATTTCCATACCGTAGGCAATAACGACCGCTACGGCGGCTATATTGCCACTAAGCACTTGATTGAGAAAGGTCATAAAAAGATCGCCTTTGTCTCTGAAAAACTGAGGGAGAAGGGCGTCCACGAACAGCGCTTCCAAGGGTATTGCGACGCTTTGAAAGAGGCCGGTCTGCCCTTGCTGGAAGAGCACCTGTACACCTGTGACGTATCCTATGAGAGCTGCTACAGGCTGGCGGCGGACTATGCCAATAAGAACAGCGGCGAGACAGCAGCCTTTGTTACAGCCGATATCATGGCCATGGGCTTTATTAACGGCCTCACTGCCCAGGGCTGGTCCATCCCCGATGATCTGTCGGTAATTGGCTTTGACGATGTACCCCTGGCCACCATGTGCCTGCCCAGCATTACCACAGTGCGCCAGGACATCACCGCTAAGGGCATGATCGCTGCGGAAACCGTGATTGAGGCGGTGAAGGGAATTCCCAAGAAGGATACGATTCTGCCCCTCCATGTCGTGGAGCGGGACAGTGTGAAGCCTATTCTTTAAAGAAAAGAGGGAGCCTATGCAACTTGTACACATGCCCTGCGGCACCCATTACTTCAAAGACTTTGGCTATGAGCGCTACCCTTACCGCCCGCTCTTAGGGGAACAGGTTGCGGTGCAGCTCATGGTGGAAAACGCCGCTGAAGACGTGATCCCTGTCCTCACCTGGGAGGTGGACGGCACTCCCATGCCTGAGCTGGCTGGGGCAAAAGTGGAGCATGATGGAAACAGGCTGTACTTTCGCTTTGAGCTGGGCAGCTTCGAGAAGCTGTCCACTGTCTGCTATCGGTTTGCTGTCCAAGGTGAGGCTGGGCCGATTGTTACTAAGGATTACTCTTTTGAAGTGTTGGCTGAAGAGGCTCTAGGCGAGCCCCTTTCGCTCCTGCGGGGCTATGATTTTGCCTATGCACTTTTTGCAAGAATTACGCTTGTCTTTGACTGGTCCGATTCGCTGCGGGTCTACACCCTCGATCCAGTACATAAAGTAGAGGGAACTCCTGTCAGTTCTGTTCAGGCAGAAATAGCGGAAGGAATCTCTTTGGCCATCGAAACCGCGCCCTTTTCTTGGTCGGTGAAACGTTACACCGAAAAATTGACAGGTGCTGCAGGAGGCTCCTATCGCCTGCTTGTTGACGGAGAAGGCTCGGTGCATCGCCTAAGCTACAGGACTGACCTTGCCTGTGAGCACTTGTTTGGCTTTGGCGAACGCTTCGACCAGGTAGATCAAAAGGGCAGCGAACTTCTGGTCCGGGTGGTGGAACACTTTACCCGCCAGGGCAGCAACAGCTACCTGCCGATTCCATTTTTCCTGACCGAAAGGGAGCTGGGCTGGTTTTCCCCAGTTCAGCATCGCCTCTGGGTTGACGCCCGGGACGGGCTGCAGTTAACCTTCGATACTCCCCAAAGGGGGATCTTGACTGAAGAACGGTGGCTCTTTGGCAAGCCCCAGCAGCTTATCGCTAAGCTCCATGACTTGACCGGCCGGGTTAAGCTTCCGCCTAAATGGGCCTTGGGGATCTGGATCTCGGGCAATGGCTGGAACACTCAGAAAGAAACGCTGGAACAGCTCCAGGCCCTTGAGGAGCATCAGCTGCCGGCCACTGCCATTGTGCTTGAGGCCTGGAGCGATGAACAGACCTTTTGTATTTTCAACGATGCCAAGTACGAACCGTTGGATCAGGAAAAACCTTATTCCTACACGGATTTCACCTTCCCCGAGGATGGGAAGTGGCCTGATCCCAAGGAAATGGCGGAAGAGATTCGCAAAGCCGGCCTGAATCTGGTGCTTTGGCAGATTCCAGTGATTAAGTATGAGTGGGGCGGTCCAGGTCCGCAGCTTCTCAGCGATGAGGCTTACGCCATCGAAAAGGGCTACTGCGTCCTGAATGATGACGGTTCTCCCTACCGGATTACGGATCATTGGTTTAGAAACAGTCTGCTCTTGGATTTTACCAATCCTGAGGCGGTGAAGTGGTGGTTCGGCAAGCGCCAATACCTCCTGGATGATCTGGGCGTTAAGGGCTTTAAGACCGACGGCGGAGAGTTTCTCTTTGACGATGCGGCAGTCCTCTACAGCGGAGAGACAGGGGAGACCGCTCATAACCTCTATCCTGTGCAGTATGTCAAGGCTTATCAGGACTTTTTGGAGGAAAACGGTGTGGAGGGAGTGACCTTCACTAGGGCAGGCTTCACAGGTGCCCAGACCCAGCCCGTCCATTGGGCCGGAGACCAGCTCAGTGAGTGGAGTGAATTCCGGGCCCAGCTGACAGCAGGCCTGTCTGCAGGGATCTCGGGGATCCCGTTTTGGAGCTTTGACGTCGGCGGCTTTGCCGGGGATTTTCCCAGTGCCGAGCTCTACCTGCGGTCTGTGGCTATGGCGGCCTTCTGCCCAGTGATGCAGTGGCATTCCGAGCCCAGGCACGGCCAGTTCTACCACACCCGACGGGAACGCTGGATCAATGATCGCAGCCCCTGGAATCTGGCTTCGCTCTACAAAGACGAAAGCATTATCAGCATCTATCGCCTCTATGCCAACTTGCACATGAACCTGATGCCCTATATCTATCAGGAGGCAAAGCACTGTGCCGCAAGCTCCAGGCCCCTAATGGCCCACATGGTGGTGGATTTTCCCGAAGATGAAAAAGCCTGGACTGTCCATGACCAGTATATGTTTGGCAGAGACCTCCTGGTTGCCCCGATTACCGAGGAAGGGGCGGTGCGCAGGGAGATCTACCTGCCTGAAGGCCTTTGGCATGACCTTTTCCTAGGCGGCACCATTGAAGGCGGCAGGACAATTGAGTACGACTGCCCTATGGAGCGCATCCCGGTCTTTGTCCGGGACGGCGCTGTGCTAGCCGTCAACCTGGCGGATTCGGGCCTGATGGGCTCCCAGTCTGAGGAGGCGGGAGTAGGCAACGACTTAGGCAGTTATAAGCAGCTGGCGTTTCTCTGCTTTGGCCGGGACAGCTTTGAGTATGCCGATGATTTGGGCGTTCAGCTTTCTGCTGCAGCTGGAAAGGTCAGCGGAACAGGCATTTCAGAGGTGCTTCTAGTTGACTGCAGCACTCTGGACGCAGCTGGCGGAGTAAAGCTCTTTGAACGGTATCTGGCCGCGAAGAAGGCGGCGGTGGAGTAGAGAGGAGGACATTATGGGGAAGAAACTTACCATCTTTTTGTTTCTGCTGCCCAGTCTGGTTGGCTTGGTTCTGTTTTCCATCATCCCCATCGGCACCTCTCTCTATCTGAGCCTGACAGAGTGGGATGTGATCGGAGGCCCGCCAAAATTCCACGGGCTGAAAAACTACGTGCAGATTCTGCAAAGCGAGGAAATGGGCAGGATCCTGGGGAACACCCTCTATTTTATCGTCCTTTACATTCCCCTGATCCTGACTGTCTCCATTCTGGTGGCGCTGCTGCTGAACAATCCCTACAAGGGAATCGGCATCTATCGGACCATCTACTATGTCCCAGTATTAACCTCCTGGGTGGCCGCGGCACTTCTCTGGAAGTGGCTGTTAAACGCAAGATACGGGGCGGTGAATGCCATCTTAGGCTGGTTTGGGATTCAAGGGCCCAGCTGGCTGCAGGACAAGGCCTGGGCCATGCCTGGTGTGGTGCTCTCCAGCATTTGGAAGGATATGGGCTATTTCTCACTGATCTTCCTCGCCGGTCTGCAGGGCATTGACAAAACCTATTACGAGGCGGCGGAGATTGACGGCGCCAGCTCCTTTGCCAAGTTCCGGTACATTACGCTGCCCCTTGTGACGCCCACCCTGTTTTTTGTGATGGTGATCTGCATTATCAACTCCTTCCAGCTCTTCCCCCAGGTGATGGTGATGACGGAAGGGGGACCGGGAGGGGCGACTCAGGTGTTTGTGGAGCGGATTTACAACTATGCCTTCCGCTATTACAAAATGGGTTATGCAGCGAGTCTGTCGTGGATCCTCTTTGCCTTTATCTTTGTGGCAACCATAATTCAGCTGAGAATGCAGAAAAGGTGGGTGCACTATGACTCGTAGGCTTCTGATCAAGAAAGTGTCGTTCTATCTCTTCGCTTCATTGATAGGCTTCTTTAACCTGATACCTTTCTTTTGGATGGTGTCAACCTCCCTCAAGGCTAGGAAGGCATTGGCAGTCCTGCCTGTGCAATGGATCCCTGAGGAGCCGAGTTTTGAAGCTTACCAAAGGCTGTTTCAGCTCTTCCCCTTTGCCCGGGCGATCTGGAACAGTGTGTTTATCTCGGTAACTACCACAGTTATTGTTGTTGTGTCAGCCTCCTTGGCTGCCTACGTCTTTGCCAAGGTGCCCTTTAAGGGCCGGGAAGTCCTGTTCACGCTGTTTCTGATGACCATGATGATACCGGGGCAGGTGACCATGATTCCAAACTTCCTGGTCCTGCGCTACTTAGGTCTTTTAAACACCTACCTTGGTGTGCTGCTGCCCACCATTTACAACGCCTTTGCCACATTTTTGCTGCGGCAGAATATGCGGATTATTCCCGATGCCTTCCTGGAAGCGGCAATTATTGACGGGGCAAGCCACTTTACGATCTTTTCACGCATTGTGGTTCCTTTAAGCAAGCCCATTTTGGCTGCCCTATCGGTAATTACCTTCATGGGTACCTGGAACGACTATCTCTGGCCCTTGATTGTGCTGACGGATCGGGCCAAAATGACTTTGCCAGTGGGCTTAGGGCTGTTAAACACGCAGTACGGCAACCAGTACAACCTGTTGATGGCGGGGGGACTGATTTCCATGGTTCCAATTCTGCTGCTCTACTTTTTAGCTCAAAAACACTTTGAACAAGGTTTGAGTATAGGGGGGATCAAAGGCTAAAAAATTTGTTTCAGTCGGGTAGGCAACTAAAACAAAGAAGTGGAGTGAAAACGAATGAAAAACCTAAAACGCTTTATGGTGCTGTCGCTCTTGCTTGTTCTTTGTCTGTCGTTTACAGCGTTTGCCCAGGTAGTAACCATTGACTTTCTCAACTTCTCTTCCAGCGGTGACAATGAAGTCCATTTGGAGAAGATGCGGGAAATTTTCGAAGCACAAAATCCTAATATCAAGGTGAACATCCAGACCATCGGCTACGGCGACTACTTTGTCCGGCTGATGACCAGCGTTGTAGCCGGCACTGCGCCGGACGCCTTTGAGTTGAACTTCGAAAACTTCGCAGCCTACGCCATGAAGGGGACCATCATGCCCCTAGAAGAGTTGATGGAAAAAACGGGCTTTGACACCTCGGTTTCTGATCCGAATGCGCTGGCTGCCTTTAGAAGTGACGGGAAGCAGTACGGTCTGCCCTTCAGCTTCTCCAACGTAATTGTCCTGTACAACAAAGACCTCTTTGATCAGGCCAATGTGCCCTATCCAAACAGTGATTGGACCTGGGCGGATCAGCTGGACGCCGCCATTAAGATCCGCGCTTTGGGCGAGGATATCTTTGGAATCTTCCAGCCCATCCAGTTCCATGAGTTCTACAAGGTCGTCAGGCAGAACGGCGGCAGGCTCTTCAATGCAGATATGACTAAGTTTACAGTAAACACGCCGGAGAACGTGGAGACTCTTCAATACATGGTGGACCGGGTGCAAAAGTACAATGTGATGCCCACCGAAGAGCAGCTGTCCGGCATGGGAGATTGGGACCTGTTCGCAGCGGGACGTTTGGGCATGCTGGTTACCGGCAGTTGGGCCTTTCCCTACATGATGGAAAACTGCGACTTCGACTGGGATATTGCAGTAGAACCCGGGAACACAGCCAAGGCAACCCACTTCTTTGCCAACGGCTTGGTGATCAACAAGGATACCGACAAAGCAGAGGCAGCATTTGAATGGATCAAGTTCCTCTCGACCAGCAAAGAAGCTGCTGAGATCAGAGTCCAGGCCGGCTGGGAACTTCCTGCCGTAACCCATCAGGAGATCCTGGATCTCTATGCAGCCACCACCCCGCCAGAGAGCAAGTCGGTGATCTTTGAATCCCTTCAGTACCTGGTTACGCCGCCTGTCATTGAACAGTTCGGCGAACTCTCCGATATTCTCGGCCGCCACCTTGGCGATGCCCGGGATGGTTTTGTGACACCGCAGGAAGCCTTGGATGCAGCCCAGGCTGAACTGGAGAGCCGGATTACGCTCTAGTGCAAAGGCTAACTACAAAACCCCTGCTTCAGCTTTTGCTGAAACAGGGGTTTTGATGTGAGAAAGGTCTCTAGATCC
>MTKW01001763.1_pt1 | contig 11577 bp, 11 predicted proteins | sample 1042761 | NCBI WGS metagenome assembly MTKW01 (sample SAMN06205366, study PRJNA360243) | anaerobic digester metagenome | biome: Wastewater treatment plant; feature: Anaerobic digester sludge; material: sludge; isolation source: anaerobic digester fed with sludge from wastewater treatment plant ...
CCAACGGCGCTGATGGCGGCTCACTACGACCGAATCATAGCGGTGGCGCCCCGACTTCGGGACGATCTTGTGGCGACATACGGCGTGCCACCGGGCCAAGTGGAAATCATCGCCAACGGCGTGGATACCGAGCGGTTCTATCCCGGCCCCGAAGCAAACGCGCAACAAGCCATCTTTGTGGGTCGGCTGGAAGACCTCCAAAAAGACGTTTTTTTGCTGCCGAAGATTCTGGCCTGCGCCCGAAAAATCCATCCAGAAGCCCATTTGACCGTGGCGGGCGCCGGCCCGGATGCGGACCGCCTGCGCGAGCGCTTTCAAAAGGCGGGCCAAGAAGGGCATTTTACCCTGCTGGGGCAGGTGCCGCCGGCAGAATTGCCGGCAGTTCTCCGTCATTGCGGAACCTTCATCCTGCCATCCCGCTTCGAGGGTTGTTCCAACGCCACACTGGAGGCAATGGCCAGCGGTTGCGTGCCTCTGCTTTCCCGCTTGCCGGGAATCTCCGACCATCTGGTTGCCGAGGGACAATCAGGTTTCCTGCTTGCACCCGGCGACTGGCGCGGAATGGCTGAAGCGTGGGGCCGCCTGATGGACTCCGAAGAGACGTGGCGCCAAATGCGGCAAGCGGCCCGGGACAAAATGACCGCAGCATTTTCGCAAGAGCACATGGGCGCCAACTACGCCCGAACGTTTGCCGACGTAGTGGCCGCGCCCAATCGGCGTCCACCGCCGCGCCCGTTAGCCGAATTCAAGATTCACCCCGGCCTGGGCCCCACCTGGCGCCGCTGGATCCCAGAACGTGTCAAAAAACAGCTCCGCACCTGGGCCGCCCGCTTCGGGTTTTCGCCGTGAACGAAAATATTCAACTGAGAGCGCAGTAATAAACACCGCGCGATATCGCGTCTCACCTGGTTAAAAAGACCGAGCTACGGCGAGCGCCTTACCGTCGCCAAAATTGGCTCGTTTGTCGCGAACGTCAAGGTGGCTTGGCGCTTACATTTCATGGCAAATTCCCCAATTCCCATCCACCCTGATTCACAAATTGACTTCGGAAGGCGCCATCGGTAGCTTGATTGCAATGAAAATTGCCCTTCTCGCTTCCACATTTCTGCCCACCATCGGCGGGGCGGAAGTGGTGACACACAATCTGGCCATTCATTTGGGGCGGCTGGGGCATGATGTGCATGTGATCACGTGGTGGGGCAATTGGATGAAGGTTCGGGGAAAACTGCCCTATCCGGTGCATCCGCTGTTGCCACGAAGCCACTCTAATGCGGATCAGAAACGCCTACACGCGGAAGGAATTACCCGATCTTGGGTTTTCCGCCAGGTAGATTTTCACCACTGGCGAAAGACATTTGACGTGCTGAACATCCATACAGCTTATCCCTTTGGGCCTCTTTGCGCCAACCGATTGGCAAATAGGCATATCCCAAGCGTCATGACCTGTCACGGATGGGATTTGTTGTTCGATAGCGCCATGCGACACGGCTTGCGTTGCAATCCCGTTTTGGGAAAGGCGCTGGTCGAATCAATCCTCGCATGCGATCAGGTTACAGCCCACAGCGGTATCATGGAAACGGCCTATCGGGAAATCGGAGTGCCGTCGGGAAAAATTACCCGAGCGCCCAACGGCGTGGATGTTGCTCGGCCGTTATGCGTTTCGGATGCCAGCCGCCGCTTGCGTGAGGAGCACGGAATCCCTCCCACTGCGCCCTTGTTGCTAACTATCGGCAGAAACGTGATTTTTAAGGGATTTCGCTTCATCCCCGATATCCTGCAACGGTTAAGCGATGTTGGTTCTCCTGTCTGGTGGGTTGTGATTGGAGCTGATTCCGAACTGCTACAGTCTCTTCCCGGAGTTGCGCAGATGCAGGGGCGACTGATCACGCTCCCCGCGTTCGCCATGGCGGCGGACGGTTGTTGGCGGGAACAACTATCCCACATGCCGCCCGATCCCCTAATTCAATGGTACCGGACTGCAGATTTATATGTCCATCCTGCCTTGCTGGAGCCATTCGGCAATGTGGTGGTGGAAGCGATGGCGGCAGGCTTGCCGCTGGTCGTGACGGACGGTACCGGCGCGGCGAATTGCGTGGAGAAAGCCCGTTGTGGCTTGGTTGTCCCGCGCGGCAATGTTCAGGAGATGGCTTCGGCCATCCAGCAAATGCTGGAAAATCAAGCCTTGCGACAGGAAATGGCTGCCCGGGCCAAAACCGGAGCCGCAGAATACGACTGGCCGCTGATTGCTCGACGGTATGTGGCGGCCTACGAAGCAGCCATTGGCCGCTCAACGACTGGGTGATCTTTCGTCACGTAGAGACGTCAATCCGGGGAATTGGATGAGGCCGGCTGGCCGCTGGCCACACGCTCTCGTTTCCAGGTGATGCCTTGGCGGATGACTTTGGCGGGAGAGCCAACGGCCAGGACGCCGGCGGGGAGGGAGTCGGTCACGATGGAGTAACCGCCCACGACGGTGTCCGGCCCGATGGTGCAGCCTTTCAGGACGGTTACGCCCCGGCAGAGCCAGACGCGGGGCTGAATGGNNCCGCGCAACTGACAGTGCTCGGCGATACTTACGCGGAGATTTTCGCCGACCACGATGATTTTCAGGTCGCGCAAGCGGCAACCGTCGCCGATGGTGACAAGGTTGTGCCGGCCTTCGATCCGGATGCGGGTCTGCGTCAACAGGGAGCGGCCGATATGAATTTGGTTGCCGGCTCCAAATACGCGAGTGCGATTGCCGCCGAGATGGCGATTCCATATTCGCAACAAACCGGACCGCACGAGGATGGCTTTGAGTCTGTTTTTCATCATTTACGTATCCATGGTTCGGAGTTGTTGGCATGGCCGAGGCGACACAAGGAGAGTAGCCGACGAAGGGGTTGCGCGCAAGGAGGGGTTTTGCGTGAAGAGAATCCCATCCGTGATGGTTTTCCACAGTGTGGAAATTATTTTTCCATGGTGTGGAAAAATCGCAATAAGCCTTTCCATACCATGGAAAAATCAGTCGGCAAGCAGGGCGGCGGCGATTTGGCGGGCGGAGTAGATGGCGCGTAGACCGGGCTTGAGAAGGGTGCCGTCGTCCAGAATTCGGATTTGGTGGGGCTGGAAGCCTAGTTTTTCCCAGTCGGCAAGCAGGGCGGCACGGCGGGTGTCGTTGGCGGGCGTGCTTTGCAGGTCCAAAATGAGGGCGGGTTTTCGACGAATCAGCGTTTCCTGCGATATGCGCGGCCAGGAGCTGCTGATGTCGGAAAAAATGTTGTTGCCGCCGGCTTTTTCGACAATTTCGGAGAGGAATGTGTTGGGGCCGGCGGTCATCAGTCCGCTCAAATCGCCGGGGCTGTGGTCGAGAGCGATAAATACGGGGATTTGCGCGGGCGCGGTGAAGGCGCGGAGGTCGGCATCCATTTTTTCAAGTATGCGCTGTCCTTGTTGGGGAACGCCCAAAGTTTCGGCGAGGACGTGAATCATGGCGCGTAAATCGGCGAGGGTTTCCAAGGGCAGGGTCACAAAGGGAATGTGTTGGGCGGCGGCAAAGCGGCGCAGGGATTCGGCACGGCCTTGGGCAAGGATGAGGTCGGGCTGAAGGGCGAGCAGTTTTTCGCGGTTGGGGGTCAGCGCGTCGCCGATGATTGGTTTTTGGGCGGCGACGGGAGGCCAGTCGGTGAAAGCGCTGACGCCGACCACGCGGTCGCCGCAGCCGAGGGAAAAGACGATTTCGGCGATGGCGGGGGAGCCGCAAATGATGCGGCTCGCTTCGCTTGTGGGGGTTGCAGGTTGGGTCGGCGGCTGGCGTGTGCAACCGAACAGACCACTCAAACACGCGCAAAGCACGCATGCTAACGCGTGCCGCCAGCTTGTCGCGGCGCGGCGGGCCGCGCGGCGGGACGGGAACTCTTCAACTTGATTTAAGGGGTTCATTTTTATTATGATGTTGAGTTCAATTAGAGTTAACGTCAAATAGGAAAAGAGGTTCATTTATGCGCATTAATCCTTTTGCTGCCCTGCGTCCCCGCGTGGATATTGTTGGTCAAGTGGCCAGTCCGCCTTATGACACGGTGGACTCGGCGGAATCGGCTGTGCTGGCAAAAGACAATCCGATGTCTTTTCTGCACATCAATCACTCGGAAATTGACTTGCCGGCGGGTACCAACCTGTATGCCGAGGAAGTCTATGCGAAGGCCGCGGAGAACTTCCGCGCGTTTCAGGAGAAGGGCTGGCTGGTTGATGAGGCCCGCCCGCTGATGTATCTGTACGCCCAGACGATGGGGAACCACACGCAAACAGGGCTGGTGTGCTGCTCGCACATTGACGATTACATCAATAATGTCATCAAAAAGCACGAATTCACGCGGAAGGACAAGGAGGACGACCGCACGAAGCATACGGCGACGCTCAACGCCAATATCGGCCCGGTGTTTCTGGCGTATCGCGATGTGCCGGAAATCAGCGCCGCGCTGGATGCCGCGCAACAGGCGTCCACGGTGCTGTACGACTTTGTGGACGAGCTGAATGTGCGCCACCAGGTGTGGCCCGTCAACGACCCCGCGCCAATCGTCAAGCTGTTCGCGGAGAAGGTTCCGGTGAGCTACATCGCCGATGGTCATCATCGGTCGGCTTCCGCAGTGCGCGTTGGCGCGGAGCGCCGGGCGGCGAATCCCAACCACACGGGGCAGGAAGAATACAACTGGTTTCTCACGGTGATTTTCCCGGCGTCCACGCTGCAAATTTTGCCGTATAACCGGGTGGTGAATGATTTGAACGGCCGCTCAGAAGAGGAGTTTCTGAACGAAATCCGGTCGCTTTTCACGGTGACGGAAGATGCGCCCCCCAGCCCATCCGCGCCCCGCCAAATCAGCATGTATCTTGGCAAAAAGTGGTATGGCCTTTCCTGGCCGGAAGACCCGGCGGCTAATCCGGTGGAAAAACTGGATGTGAGCAAGTTGCAAAACACCGTTTTGCAACCGTTGCTGGGAATTGACGACCCACGCACCAGCCAGCGCATTCAGTTCATCGGCGGCATTCGCGGCCCGCAGGAATTGGTTCGCTTGGTGGATGAAAAGGGCGCGGCGGTCGCGTTCTCGATGTATCCGACCACGGTGGACCAATTGATGGCCATTGCCGATGCCGGTCAAGTGATGCCGCCCAAGAGCACTTGGTTCGAGCCCAAGCTCCGCACGGGACTGCTCTCGCATCGGCTCGATTAGGGAGACTCGCGCTGCGTGTCCTCGCGCCTGCCCAGTTGGTTCCGTCGGCCGCTCCCGCCGGGAGGCACGGGCGGGCGCGTCAAGCAGTTGCTGGCGAATTATGCCGTGCATACGGTGTGCGAGGGCGCTCAATGCCCCAACCGCCCCGAATGCTGGCACCACGCCACAGCCGCCTTCATGATTTTGGGCGATGCGTGTACGCGCGATTGCCGCTTTTGCGCGGTTCCCCACGACGGTTCCCCGCCGCCACCCGACCCGGCTGAGCCAACCCAGCTTGCCGCGGCGGCAGCCGACATGCAGTTGCGGCATGTGGTCGTTACCTCGGTCACGCGCGACGACTTGCCGGATGGCGGTGCCGGGCAATTCGCGGCGACGATTCACGCGTTGCGCGCGCGAATCCCCGGCGTGACGGTGGAAGTGCTGATTCCCGATTTCCAAGGCGACCGGGCCGCGCTGGATATTGTTTTGGCGGCGCGGCCCGACATTTTGAACCACAACTTGGAAACGGTGGCGCGACTGCAGAAAATCGTTCGCCCGCAAGCCGACTATGCCCGTTCGCTGGATGTGTTGCAGACAGCGGCTCAGGCCGGCACGCGCATCAAATCGGGACTGATGCTCGGAATGGGCGAAACAGAAGCGGAAATTATCACGGCGTTGCGTGACTTGCGCGCAGCGGGGGTGACGTTGCTGACGCTGGGCCAGTACTTGGCGCCTTCGGCGGCGCACCATCCGGTGGCGCGCTATGTGACGCCGGAAGAATTTGACGCATGGGGCCATCAGGCGCGCCTGCTTGGGTTCACCTCCGTGGCATCCGCGCCACAGGCGCGCTCATCGTACCATGCGGAAGAACTATTCTTTGCAGAGGCCGCGCCGTGAACCGCCCGCCCCCGCGCATTCTGATTTGCTACCTCGTGCGCAACAGCGGGCACCACGCCGCGGCGCGCGCGATAGAAACGGCCATCAAAAAAATCAATCCGCAGATTGAAACCCGCTGCCTGGATTTGCTGGAAACGACGCATCCGACGTGGAGCGCCATTGTGCAATATGTGTATATGTCCACCATTCGGCGCACGCCGGAATTGTGGGAGGCGCTGTACGACAACCTTTGGTTCGACTGGCTGACGCGATGGATTCGCCCGCTGGTGCAGCGGGGCAACAGCCTGCAATTGCGCATCCTGATGGATGCGTTTCAGCCCGACGCCATCATTTGCACCCAGGCGCATCCCTTTGCCGTGCTGACGGCATACGCCCACCGCCAGAAACAGCCGATTCCTCTCTGGGGGGTGGTGACCGATTTTCTGCCCCACCGGTTCTGGTATGTGCCCCCGCATGAACACATCCACTATGTCGTGCCAACGGCAACCGCAGTTCAGCGCCTGATGATTCTGGGCATCCCCGGCGAGCGCATTCACACGCTGGGCATCCCCACGCGAGCCGATGTTCTGGCCAAACACAAGTGGACGATTACGAGCGAAAACGGGCGGCGCGTGCTGGTCATGGGCGGCTCGCGCGGTCTGGGCGCGCGCTATGCCACCATCCGCCATCTGGATCGCAGCGCCGCTGATTTCACGATTGATGTCGTCACCGGCACCAACCGCCGCTTGCGCAAAAAACTGGTGGCCGCGCGGCATAAATTCAAGCATCCCATCCGCATTCGCGGCTATGTGCAGGACACCATGGCCGTCATGCGTCGCGCCAGCCTGTTAATCGGCAAGCCGGGCGGGCTGACCTCCGCCGAAGCCATGGCCACCGGCACGCCCATGCTGATTATTCGTCCGCTGCCGGGGCAGGAGCGCGGCAACACGGAAATGCTGGTACGCCACGGCGCGGCCATTCACTTGGATCGGGATCGCGACTTGCCGGCCGTGGTTTCCTCGCTGCTGGCAAACACCAAGCTATTGAACTTGATGGCGGACCGCGCGCGAGCGCTGGGCAAACCGGACGCCGCCCACGAAATCGCCCGCACGGTGCTCGCCGCCATCCCGACGGAGACTCCGACACCATGAAATACTGGCTCTATCGCTTCACGGCCTGGCTGATACGCCTGCTCCCGCGCAAGGCCGCCTATTGGATTGGCTTGCGCATCTGCGACTTTGCCTATTGCATGAACCATCGCGAACGAGGCGCTGTCCGTGAAAACATGCGCATCATTTTTGAGCATCAGGGCATTCATCCCTCGCAGCATATTTTGGATGGATACACCCGCAAGACCTTCCAATATTTTGGCAAATATCTGGCCGACTTCATTCGCTTTCGCGCCGTCTCGGCCGAGGACGTTCGCCAACAGGTCAGCATTCGGGGCTTGGAGCATCTGGAAGCCATCCGAAACTCCTCGCGCGGCGCCATTTTACTAACCGCCCACTTCGGCAATTGGGAGCTGGGGGGGGCTTTTGTCGCCGGACTGGGCATTCCCGTCCACGCCGTGGTGCGCCCGGTGGCATCGCCTTCACTTGAGCGTATTTTCGACTTTTTCCGACGGCAGCGCGGGCTGAAAACCATCCCTTTGGAACACGCCGGCATCGGCATCCTGAAAGCCCTTCGACGCAACCAAACGGTGGCTCTGGTCGGCGACCGCGATTTCACCGGCACCGGCAAACCGCACCTCTTTTTCGGGCGGGAAACATCCCTCCCCCGCGGAGCCGCCTGGTTTTCCCTGCGGACTGGCGCGCCCATCTATATGGGCTTTGTCGCCCGCGCCGCGGATGACTCCTTCATTCTGCTCATGCACCCGCCCATTGATCCAAAAGTACTGACCACGGAAGAAGCCATCCAAGAGCGGGTGGCCGCCATCATGGAAGACGCCATTGCGCACGCCCCTTGGCAGTGGTTCATCTTCGATCCCTTCTGGCCCGAGCGACCCGACTCATAACCACGCGGCCACGCGGAAACAGTGGCCAAACGAAAAGCATCGGGCTATCCTGCCCACCCATGACGCCTCTATTATTCATTTTTGATTTGGATGGAACCCTGATTGATTCGCGCGCGGATTTGGCGCTCGCCACGAACGCGATGCGCGCCCTGCACCAGTTGCCACCCCTGCCCCTCGAAACGGTTGCCTCCTTTGTGGGCGATGGCGTACGCACGCTGGCGATCCGTGCGCTGGAAGGCGCACCCGTGGACCCGGACTTGGCCGCCCGGCAAATTTCAGTCGCCTATGCAGAAAACTTGATTGTGCACACCACGCCCTACCCCAGCGTGGATGAAGGCTTGCGACGATTGCACCGCGCCGGCCATTCCTTGGCGCTGGTGACCAACAAGCCCGGGCCGCACACCCGGCGAATCGTGGCGCATTTTGGCTGGACGGAATTGTTTAGCGTGATTCTCGGCGGCGGGGACACGGAAGAACTGAAACCCTCGCCACTCCCCTTGCGCACGGTGTTGGCCCAAACCGGATACCCGCCNNCCAACCCTGACCTTCCCCGATTTCCGCTCCTTCACCACCCACTTTTGCCCGCCATCCCCCGCCAAACATGGGTAACGACGGCGTGGTGCAGACTCAGGCCCGACGCCGGGAGAGCACTGCACACACCATGGCCGTCAGATAGATGGCGGCGGCCAGAAGATATAGAAAGCGGAATCCGAAATACATGGAATTGTATGCCAGTACTGGGAAAGGGCGAGCACATCGTGCCCACCTTGGCGGGGAGACAGTGAAGGTGGTGAGGCCGGAGGATCGGCGCGCCCAGGAGTTGTCCCTAGCACCCCCCCGGCGGCGATGGAAGCCCAAGTGCTTCGCCTGTGCCGACAGACGGAATACGGCGCCGAACGCCTGCTCGATTGGCCTCATGAAATCCGCGCGGCAATACTCAACGTCGCATCAGAACATGCTTAATGTTTAATCTTAAGGACGAGATAGAAGAGGGGCTTGAGAATATGCCACCAATCGATAAAAGGCCGGATGTGAGAATAATTGCTGCCACGCCGATTAAACAGACTTCGTCTATTGGCCGGATAAATTTTTGAGACAGGCACCTCGACATAGCGATACTTTTTATCGGAGACAACCTTATAGAACAGGTACGTTTCCAGACCATAGGTATCCAGCCAGTCTTGCTCCACTTGGATGGCGGGGTCATCCAAGATGGACATCCGAATGGCCCGAAACCCTTCCAAGGCATCCGTGACACGTCGGCAAACCAGCACCGACATCAACAGCGCATGCACCTTGACCATGATGAGCCGGAAAAGCGGTGTGTGATCCCGACGGCTTCCCGGCAAATAGCGGCTGCCCTGCACGTAGTCCGCCCTTCCCTCTGCGATGGGTTGCAATAGCCGTTCAGCCTCGGCGGGATCGTTCTTGTTGTTGCCCGGAACGATGGCCACCGCCGTATAACCGCCGCGGCGGGCGTACTGGAAAACGTTGCGCAAGGAACGGCCAATGCCGACGTTCTTTTCCTGACGGAGCACGGCAAAGGGATATTGATCCAGAATCGCATCTGAACCATCTGAACTTCCGTCTACATGAACCAGAATATCGTATGGATAATCCTGCGGGATCCGCGCAATCAGATTCTTCAGATTTTCCCCGTTGTTGTAGGTAAGGATGGCGACAAGACATTTGTTTTTCACGGCATGCGGGCTTTCTTTTCAAAGGTTAGTGGTCCGCGGACAACCAGATCATCGAAACTTCATGGCTGGAATCCATTGACGCACCGGATGACGGCATCTACCTGCTCGGGCGTCATTCCAGGCCACATTGGCAGACTTAAGCAGGTGTTGGCAATCTCTTCCGTAATCGGCAGCGAACCTTTGGGCAGGCCCCAGACAGCATAAGCCTTCTGCAAATGCGGGGGTATCGGATAATGAATCATGGTTTGCACGCCCTGATCCGCCAAATGCCGTTGCAACAGGTCTCGCCGCGGATGGCGCACCACGAACAGATGCCAAACGTGGGATTGCGCCCGCGGCGGGGTCAAGAGGTCAGGATCGTGCGCATTCGGCAGAATGAGATCCCGTAGCCGAATGCGGGCGCAATACTCTGCCGCGATGTCGCGGCGGCGCTGATTATCCGCCTCAACGTGCCGCAACTTCAGGTCAAGAAACGCCGCTTGGATTTCATCGGTACGGCTGTTAAGTCCCCGGTAATCGTTGACATATTTTTCGCGACTGCCGTAGTTGCCCAGTGCCCGAACCACTTCCGCAAGGCGGTCGTCCCCGGTCGCCACCGCGCCGGAATCGCCCAAAGCTCCCAGATTTTTGCCGGGATAGAAGCTGAACCCGGCGGCATCCCCCAATGCGCCTGTTTTCCGGCCCCCGGATTCCCCCGGATTCGCATAAACAGCGCCGATGGCCTGTGCATTGTCCTCGATGATTTTAAGGCGGTGGCGCCGGGCCATCGCCTCCAGCTCCCGGCTCCAGCAGGCCCGGCCGTACAGATGCACCACCATGACCGCTTTGGTGCGCGGCGTGATTCGCGCCTCGACCAAGGAAATATCCAGATTGTAGGTATGGATGTTCGGTTCAACCAAAACGGGCTTGAGGCGGTTGTCGGTAATGGCCAATATGCTGGCAATGTAGGTATTGGCCGGCACAATGACCTCATCCCCCTCCGCCAGCACCCCTAGTTCCAAATAGGCTTTCAAGATCAGCCGCAAGGCATCCAGTCCATTGCCCACGCCGACGACGTGCCGGACGCCGAGGAACTCCGCGAGATGGCGTTCAAAAATCTTCGTTCGTTCGCCCAACAGATACCAGCCCGAGTCAATCACCTCAGCGGCAATCCTCTTGAGATCCTCGGCATGGGCGGCGTTTACCGCTTGCAGATCGAGAAACTTGATCATGGTAGCTGCGGCACCCCCTCCACGATCCGGTACTGCCGGCCCGCCTTGTCCTGCAGCTTCCCGTCCAAGAGGACTCCGTCTGCGGTGATGTAACCATGTGGCCGGGCCGGATTGCCGACCCAGAGCGTGTAGGGCGGCACGCTTTTGGTGACCACGCTGCCCGCGCCGATCATCGCGCCGGCGCCGATGACAACTCCCGCAAGAATCGTGGCGTTGGCGCCTATGCTCGCGCCTTCCTCCACCACCGTCTCCACATAGTGTGCCGGATATCGCTTGGAACGTGGTGCCAAGTCGTTCGTAAAGGTGGCATTGGGCCCGACAAACACCCGGTCCTTCAGCCGCACTCCATCCCACACTTGAACGCCCGGCTTCAGGGTGACGTTGTCGCCGATGATCACATCGTTCTCGATGAACACATGGCAATTCACGTTGCAGTTCCGACCGATGCGAGCGTGTTCCAAGACTACGCAAAACTGCCAGATGCGAGTCCCCTCACCGATGTGGCGGGTCTGCACGTCGGCCGTGGGATGAATGCTAGGGGGCATGCTTATAGCGGATGAATTCGTCATAATCCCGGATGTAGTCCTGCT
>MTKW01024589.1_pt1 | contig 11567 bp, 9 predicted proteins | sample 1042761 | NCBI WGS metagenome assembly MTKW01 (sample SAMN06205366, study PRJNA360243) | anaerobic digester metagenome | biome: Wastewater treatment plant; feature: Anaerobic digester sludge; material: sludge; isolation source: anaerobic digester fed with sludge from wastewater treatment plant ...
GTATCGACGCCGAGCACCTTCATCCCGTTGGCGGCCAGGACGCTCGCCGTCGGCAGACCGATGTAACCCAAACCTACCACGCACACGCTATCGAATGACATCAGCTGAGTTGCTCCTTCTCGCTAGTTCGCGGACCCATTGTAGCGCACGCATCCACCCAGGGCTTGGAATCCACGGGAGCGGGCGCCGGTTCGAGCGGTGGCGCGCCGTCAGAAAGAGACTGTCGACTACGCGAGGCCGGTATCGAATCTACGCGTAGGAAGTCCCGAGGGAGGTCTGACATAGCCACCGAAAGGCAGATTGTGGCGAACCTTCGCAATGGGCACCGGCGGCCCGAGGACGCGGTGGGAAAGGTTAGGCCGAACCGCAGCGCGCTCAAACACGGGATCCTCAGTCGGGAGCTCACCGAGAAGGGCGAGTCTGCCGAGGAGGTGGCCGAACGCATTGAGGCGCTCCGACCGGACCTCCGCCCGGTGGAGGAGCTGAAGTCGGCCCTCGTCCACCGGATCGCGGGCTGCATCAGGCGGCTACTGCGGTGCCACGAGTGGGAGTTCGACCGGATGTACTACCACATGAACGACCACGTCATTCTGGCCCAGCGCTACTGTCAGGAGTTGCACATGGAGTGGCTCCCCGGCCAGGCCTTCTCGATGGCGACCAACTGGCGGGCGCTGACGTTCCGCCGCCTCGACTGTCACGAGAAGGCGATCGAGGGGCGTATGGGGCGATCAAAGAGCTGGAGCAGCCTCAGGCAGCTCAGGGAAGCCGAGCGGATGGCCCCGACGGGGCCCTGGGTGAGGAGGAGCGAGATGGCCAGCGGCAGGGGTAGAGAGGTGCGGGGCGAAACGGCACAGCGATGGATCGCGCGCTGGGCCGAGAAAGCGGATGCGAAGCTGGAGGCGACCAGGTTCTGCGGTCGGCTGCTGACGCGGGCGGCGGTGCTGCTGGGTGAGGATGTGGATGACCTAGCGGCACTGGTGGAGCGGCTGCAAGAGGAGTTAGCCCCCGAAGGGGAATTGGAGCGCTGGCTCCTGGACCGCATTGCCGGCTCGCTGTGGTGGCTGCGCCGGGTGTATGTCATCGAGGCGGGCCTCTATAAGAACCAGATGTTGGGCTTCGGGCACGGTCGTCCGAAGATCGGTACCCATCGGCCGGAGATCCAGGGGATTCCGGCGAGAGCCTTTGGCAATGAGTGCGGCAACGGCGTGGCGGTGAATCAGCTTCACATGTACGAGAGCGCAGTGGTTGCATGAGCTGCAGCCGCCGCAGGCGGCTCGTGGCGGCCACTGGGGCGCGCCCGCCGCAGTGGACGTGACCCTGGAAGTGGGGTGAGTGGCGAGACTGGGCCGGGGGCGAAGAAGCGACCGTGCCGGGGCAGTTGAGTGCCCCCCTCCCTCCCGTTGGGAACCCTTCCCCGCAGCGATGCTTGGCTTCGCTCCGCTTCGCCGCGACATGCACGCGAGGGAGGGAGCAGGGCAGGGAGGTTGGCCGGACCTGGGCCACAGAACGGGGACCGGGTAGATGCAGGCGACCGAATGCGCCCGGCGTGCATACAGCGGATCCGTCTAGCGAGCCCGTGGGACGCGCGAGTACGGATCGTGAACGTCGTGAAGCGTTACCGCGTGTGCTTATCGGCCACGTCTATCACGGCATGGACAACGTCCGCCACGTCCGCATCAGAGAGGCCCGGGTGGAGTGGCAGCGATATGGCGCGCTCGTAACTGTCGAAGGCGATGGGGAAGTCATGAGGGGACCAGTGGTACTTGCCTGAGTAGTACGGATGGACGTGGATGGGAATGAAGTGGACGGATGTGCCGATGTTTCGAGCAGCTAGCTCTTGGATGAACTGCGCTCGATCGATCGTCAGGGCACTTGTGCGAAGGCGGAGCACATACAGATGCCAGGCGGTGGTGACGTAGCTCCGCACCGTGGGCACCTCGAAACATTCATGCTGCGAAAACGCTTCCGTATAGGCCGCCGCCACTTGATGGCGACGGCGCTGGAACCCCTCGAGCTTCCTGAGCTGCCAGACGCCAAGTGAGGCCTGAATGTCGGTCATATTGTACTTGTAGCCAGGTGATACGACTTCGTAGAACCAACTACCCGAACGGGCATATCTCTGCCAAGCATCGCGGTTCATCCCATGGAGGCTCAGAACGCGAGCCTGTTCCACTAGGTCGGACGCGCCTGTGAGCATGCCACCCTCAGCAGTTGTCAGGTTCTTGGTCGCATAGAAGCTGAAAGCCGTCAAGTCGGTGTCGCTGCCGATGCGGCGACCGCGGTATAGCGCTGGCAGCGAGTGTGCGGCATCCTGGACCACAGCGATCTCGTGCGGCTCGGCGGCGCTATGTATCTCATCTAGATCAGCTGGGTGCCCGGCCAGGTGAACGGCTACAATGGCCTTTGTCCTCGCTGTGATTGCCGCGTCAACGGCAGCAGGGTCTATGTTCAGCGTATCCGGTTGGACATCGGCCAACACCGTCGTCGCGCCGACGTGCTCTATAACGTTTGCCGTGGAACAGAACGTGTACGGCGTCGTGATCACCTCATCACCCGGGCCAACGCCAAGCGCCGCGAGAGCGAGGTGGAGCCCTGCTGTGCACGAGGCCAGTGCGAGTGCAGCGTCGGTACCGACGTAGGTCGCGAACTCGGACTCGAAACGCTTTGTCTTTGGGCCGGTGGAGATCCAACCGGAGCGAAGAGTATCGACGACCTCAGCAATCTCCTCCTCTCCTACCATGGGCGGAGAGAATGGAAGGTATGCCGTTCTCAGAGCGGGTTGAGTGAACCTACGCTTCTCTGAGGGACCGGATGGGGAGGCACTTGACATGGTTGATACCCCTTAGCTGGGCAGTCTGCCTAGAATGTACTGCAGGTCTCGTTCGAGTCTGACTCTGTCTTCGTCCTCCGCGCATACAGATTCATCTGCCTGTTCGCTGCTGCGGCAAATGAGTTCACCAGTGTGAAGCCATTCCTGGCATAGAAAGCGTTCACGCTGTCGTTGTCTCGGGCATCGGTTGTGAGATACACGTAGTCCGCGCCTGCCTCGGCTGCGGCATCGACGAAGTACCCAAGCAATCGTCGTCCAAGCCCTGTTCCCGCATGCACGGGATCGACCGCGATCGAGGCAAGCTCGGCAGCGGTGCCCTGCCACGGTGCCTTGGCGGCCTGGCCACCTCGCACGTGCCGGGCCGCGTGAATGATGCGAGGAATGGTTCCTGGATGCCGCAGGGCACCAAGCGCGACGGGCACCGCGAGCCGCCACTTGCACCTGGCGATGGCAGCGTAGAACAGGTCAGGCTGAAGGAAGCCCGAGACGAAGCCAAGGATGTGATGATCCTCCGCGGCCACAGCTAGGATGGCTCCTGCGTGAGTCAGCGTGAGACCGTAGTACGCACGCAGGAACCGATCACCCAGGGCGGTCAGGAAGAAGCCTCGGAATGCGCGGGTGTGCACTAGAGCGATAGCGCGGAGATCCGCCTCACGGGCAGCTCGAATGCTCACATGGTGGCTCTGCCCGTGGTCGCGCTCCAAGGTCATGCCCTGCTCTCGCCAGCAGCCACAACCTCACTCAGACTCTGGTGTAACGCACCAGCTGCAGCTCTCGGGGTGTGAGTGGCTAGCATCGCGCTCCGCCCGTTCGTGCCCATGCGGGCGAGCCCGGACGGGTCCCCCTGGGCTTGCCGAATGACAACCGCCAACGCATCTGGGTGTCCTGGCTCCACGCAGATGCCAGAGCCATAAGAGCGGACCAGGCGCGCCACTTCCGAGTCGTCGCCCACGATGGCCAAGCACGGACGCCCTGCGGCCATTACACCGAATAGCTTGCTGGGGACTGCAAGGCGAGATACTCGAGGATCTAGGGTCACAACAGCCAGGTCGGCGCACGCCAACACGCGAGAGATCTCACTACTGGGTACCCGGTCGATGAAACGCACAGTTGTGAGTCCGCGCGCCTGTGCCGTCATCTGGAGCGCTCGCCGGTGGCTTCCGTCCCCTACTAGGGCGAACGTAACCGCCGGCTCGCCACTCGCCTGTAGGATCTCTGCCGCGTCGAGTAGGTCTTCTAGCTGCTGCGCCTCTCCGACATTACCGGCGTAAAGGACTACGAACCCCTCAAGCCCGAGCTTGCACTTGGCTACCTCTCCAGCGCCAGGGGGCATCTCTGGGGGGGCTTGGGCGATCGGGCTCACTATGTCTATGAGGTCCTCGGGCACTTCATAGGTCCCGGCAATGTGCGACCGCATGCATTCGCCCAGCACCTGGATGCGTACGGCTTGGTGTAGCCATGTCTTCTGCAAGTTGGAAGCCGCGCGCGCCAACCACGAGGTGCGTGATATGGTCCCTAGCGCTATTGCCATATCGGGGAAGAGGTCAGCGATCATGTAGGCTACCGGTATCCTGTGTCGACGCGCCCAGCCTAGCAGCCATTTCGGGAGTACCGGGGGGTCAGACACCACAAGGACAACATCGTAGTCAGGAGGGATACGCCGAAGTTCGGCGCCCACTCGACTGGCGAACCACGCGCCGCGGGCAAGCCGTAGAGGCGCTCGCGGATGCTTGGTGCGCGGGGCATTGACCCGCGTTATCCTGATACCATCCCACAGGTCGCGGCGCTCGTAGCGCGCCTCGGACTCAGCATAGGAACGGTTGCCGCAAATGACATGTACCCGCACCTCGGGGTAGTTCGTGACGAGAGCATGCACGATGTCCGAGGCGAAGGTCGGTCCTGTTTGGTCCGGGTAGAAGTACTCCCGGGCGTACAGTACCCTCATCCCACACCGCCCCACACCATCCTCCGCACGTAGTCCGTGTAGCTCAGGATGATCCGGAGGACCTTGTCGGACACGTTCGGCATCGTGTAGTCGGACACCTCGCGGAGGGTGCGGTCGGGATTGCGCTTCTGAGTCTCCAGCACCGCGAGTCCTTGCAGGACGCGATCCAGGCTCAGGCCCACCATCATTGCCGAGCCCTCCTCCATCGCCTCGGGCCGCTCGTGGGCCTCGCGGATGTTGAGAGCGGGCACATTCAGGATAGAGGCCTCCTCGCTGACCGTGCCGCTATCGGAGAGGACGGCACGGGCGTGAAGCTGAAGCTGGACGTAGTCCGTCAAGCAGAAGGGCTTGTGGGTCTCGATCAGCGGCGGCAACTCGATGCCCTCGGACTCCAGCCGCTTGCGGGTGCGTGGATGTGTGGTCAGGATGATCCGCAGGCCGTATGCCTCCACCAAACCGAGCAGGACTTCCACGAGCCGCCGGAACTGCTCGGGCGGGTCCACGTTCTCCTCACGATGGGCGCTCACGACGAAGTAGCCCCGCTCGGGCAGGGCCAGTCGCTCGACCACATCCGAGGCGAGGATCCTGGGCATGTAGTGGTGCAGGACCTCGTACATGGGGCTGCCCGTCTTGATGACCCGGTCGGGCGGCAGGCCCTCGCGCAGGAGGTACTCCCGGGAGATGCTACTGTAGGGCATGTTGACGTCGCTGATGTGGTCGACGATGACCCGGTTGATCTCCTCGGGCACCCGTTGGTCGAAGCACCGGTTGCCCGCCTCCATATGGAACACGGGCACCTTGCGCCGCTTGGCGGCAATGGCGGCGAGGCAGCTGTTCGTGTCGCCCAGGACCAGGAGCGCCTCGGGTCGGACCTCCTCGAGAACCGGATCCATACGGGCGATGGTGTTGCCGATCGTCTCGGCGGCCGTCGCCCCTGCCGCCTCGAGGAAGTGGTCGGGCCTGCGAAGCTCGAGATCCTCGAAGAAGACTTGGTTCAGTTCGTAGTCGTAGTTCTGGCCCGTGTGGACCAGCGTATGGTCGGTGTGCTCGTCGAGGATGGCCATCACGCGGGATAGACGGATGATCTCAGGACGGGTGCCGACGACAGTCATGACGCGGAGACGGGTCATGGGAGGGCCCTCGGGGCGGGTTGGGGGGCTGCGCTAGCCCCCAGATGGTGACGAGCGGAACCGGGGCGGGAGGTCGCAAGGGCCACCCTCCCCCAGGGCTTCGTCCGGCTTCGCTCCGCCTCTCCGTGACATGCACGCGAGGGAGGGGCTGGACCGGGCGAGGGCGCAAAGGCAATCACCGGATGGCGCTCAGAGGTCACGGAGCACCTCGCAGTAGTGGGTGTCGGCGCTGCTGGGGTCGAACACCTCGCAGGCCCAGAAGAGGGTCACCATGCGGCCTTCGCCCACGTTTTCGATGGAGTGGGTGTAGCCGGGTGGGATGTCGACGACGCGGTACTCCTCGCCTCGGACGCGGAACTTGATGATCTCGTCGCTGTCGATCCGTCTCATGCGGATCAGGCCTTCGCCGGCGACGACAAGGAACTTCTCGGTCTTCGTATCGTGGTAGTGGTTCCCCCGGGTGATGCCTGGCTCGGTGTAGGACACGAAGACCTGGCCGAAGGGTGGCGACTTCACGAACTCGGCTAGGCTGCCGCGTGGGTCGCTCCGTTGCTCGAGGGCGTAGACCTGCTCGCCGTCGGGTAGGTAGCTGAGGTAGGTCGCGTAGAGACACCGGGTCAGCGGGTCGCTCGCGAAGTCCGGGACCCACAGGGTGGAGCGCGACTCGCGGAAGCCGCGCAGAGTCTCGGCAAGGCACCCGAGGGTGATCCGGTGGGTGGGCTGCACCGTTCCCCAATGTACGCCCGGTTCGCGGTCTTCAGTCACTTCGGAGACGAAGGCGGCGACCACGTCGTCGATGTAGGCGAGTTCGAGCTCGTGGGACTCGTCGCTGATCGTGATGGGCTCATCGCGGGCGATATGGTGGCAGAAGGTGGCAACGACTGAGTTGTAGTTCGGCCGACACCACTTGCCAAAGAGGTTGGGCAGCCGGTAGATGCTGACGGCCGAGCGAGTCCGCTGGGCGTAGCCCTCAAGCGCCTCCTCGGCACGCCGCTTGCTCACGCCGTATGGGTTGTCCCGCTCCGCCTGGATGCTCGAGGAGAGGACGATCTTGGGAGCCCGGCCTAGTGACTCGATGCGTGCGATGATCTCCTCCGTGAAGCCCGTATTGCCGGTCTCGAACTCGGTGGGGTCCTGAGGTCGGTTCACGCCCGCGAGGTGGAAGATCACCTCGGCCGCTGCAAGCCCTTCCTCGAGCACCGCGGGATCGCCGCCGAGGTCGTAGCCAAGGGTCTCGATCCCGTCAGTCCGCCCGAGGGTCGTGGTGAGGTTGCGTCCCACGAAGCCTTCGGAACCAGTTACCAGGACACGGGTCAACTCCGCCACGCCCTTAGGTCCTCCTGTATCTCCGGTAGTCGCTCGATCATCCCGGCGAGTTCGACCGGCTCCAACTGCCTCGCGTTGTGTGAGTGGTAGTCCTCGGCGAGACTCGTCTCCGGCCGGCCTTCGCTGAAGTAGGCCCCATAGTTCAGGTCTCGGTTGTCCGCCCGGATGCGGTAGTAGTCGCCCAGATCCTCGGCTCGGACTGTCTCCTCGCGCGTCACGAGGGTCTCGTAGAGCTTCTCCCCGTGGCGAGTGCCGATGACGTGGACGGGGTGCTCCGGCACCCACATCAGCAGCTTGACGGCCTCGGCGAGGGTGGCGATGGTGGCCGCAGGCGACTTCTGGACAAAGATGTCGCCCGGCTCGGCGTGCTCGTAGGCGTAGAGCACGAGGTCGACGGCATCGTCGAGGCTCATCATGTAACGCGTCATGTCCGGGTCCGTGATGGTGAGGGGCGTGCCCGCGCGGATCTGCTCCATGAACAGAGGGATCACGGAGCCCCGGGAGGCCATGACGTTGCCGTAGCGGGTGCCGCACATCATCAGCCCATGGGCGGAAGCGATGCGGGACTTGGCGACCATGATCTTTTCCATCATCGCCTTGGAGAGGCCCATGGCGTTGATGGGGTAGACCGCCTTATCGGTGCTGAGCACGACGGTTCGCTTCACGCCCGTCTCAATGGCGGCCCGCAGGACGTTGTCCGCGCCTACGGAGTTGGTGAGCAGGGCCTCCATGGGGTAGAACTCGCAACTGGGCACCTGCTTCAGGGCGGCGGCGTGGAAGACGAGGTCGGCCCCCGTCATCGCGTCGACGATGCTCTCGTAGTGCCGCACGTCGCCGATGTGGTAGGTGATGGGGGCACCGGGGTACTGCCGGCGCATGTCGTCCTGCTTCTTTTCGTCGCGACTGAAGATGCGGATCTCGCGGACGGCCCTCGTCAGGAACCGCCGGAGCACGGCGTTGCCGAAGGAACCCGTCCCGCCGGTGATCAGGAGCGTGGCGTTGTCAAGCATGTAGGATTGGCGCCTTCCGTGAGCGTGAGGAGAGGCCAGTGTTAGAATGCACGCACACCATACCACATCGGAGGCCACAACCGTGCGCCGAGACCGCGAGTGGAAGCTGTTCCTGGACCTGTGCGCGCCGCTGTCGCACGAGATCAGCGACCTGCCCGAACCCAACGAATGGGCACGGATGCTGGGCCGACTCGAGCAGACCCGCTTCGAAGCGTTGGCTTACCACAACCTGCGGGCACGCGGACTCGACGATGCCGTGCCGGAGCGAGTGATGGCGCAGCTTCGGGCCGCGAATGCACAAGCGCTCGCGCGGTACCACCTGCTCGGCGAGATGGTCTCGCCGCACCTCGAGACGCTCGCCCGCGAGGTCGATCTCCTGGTGCTGAAGGGCACCGCTTGGGCCCATACCGTCTACCCCGAACCGCACCTTCGCCAATCCGGCGACATCGATCTGCTGGTCAAGGAGGCGGACCAAGCAGCAGCCGGGCGGATGCTGGAGGGGAGGGGATTTCACGGGAGACGCGATCCCATGTGGAAGGATCATGGTCCGGCGTACTCACTGGCCTGTGGCACAGGCGGGACCCTGTACTTTGAGCTCCACCCAACCATCTGCCGCCCATCTCAGTTTCCTCACCTCAGGGATGTGCGCACCGAAGAGCAGACGGTCGAACACTCAGTCTGGGGAGTGCGGGTGCGTCTGCTCGCTCTCGAGATCAACGCACTGCACGTTCTGTTCGAGCTGGCTATGGAGTACTGGGTCGGCGGCTACGCACGGTTCCTGGTGGACACGGCGCACCTGTCAGCCTCGGAGCGCCTTGACCGTTCCACGTTGGACTCCCTAGCCGCTCGCACGGGGGTACTAGGCATCGATCATTGCTGCCGCGCACTGCTAGGGGTTGCTCGCACACGCGCGCCGCACCTTCTGGCGAGGCTAGGTACCTCAGCGTTCGCGGCGGGCATCTCATCGCCATGGACACGGAATGGACGTATGAGAGGGAGCGTGGCGGCGCTATGCTCTGTGGCGCTCTGGGGCCGTTGGGACGACCGTCGTCGGTACCTAACAGGATGGGTGCGAGGCCTAATCCCTCGTGCTCGCCGAAAGGCGCATCGCAACCCCGTGGTAGTCAGCTAGCTCTGGATCTGACTGAGGAATAGCTGTCGGTTGAGCTCGATGGCCTCCGTGATCAGCGGATGGCTCTCGATGTACGAACGCGCTCCCTGCCGCCACGCGCGGTGTTCGTGCTCATCCATGTCGACAACGCGCTGGATGGCCTTCGTGAACGCCTCCGGCTGGTCGAGAGGCAGGTCCCATCCTGCCTTTGCCTTCTCGAGCCCCCTCCATGGCGTCTGATCACTGATCAGCACGGGACAACCCGCGGCGAACGCCTCGGCCGCCGCGTGGCAGAAATTCTCGCCGAGTGTGGGCAGGACGAACAGGTCGGCCTGGGACAGGATGCCGCTCACTTGGTCATGGTCGACCGGGCCGTGGTAGGTCAGAGTCACATTGCTCGGGAGAGCCGCAAACGCTTCCTGGCACTTGGCCCAGTAACCGGAGTCGTCAATGGCGCCGTAGATTCCCAGGCTGATCGTCCCCTTGAGCCCATGCATTAAGACCGCCAGCATCGCCAGGTTCTTCACCGGAGCAACACGCGATGTGGTGATAAGCCGCGCTTGGCCGCATGCCTTACGCTCCGCCCTGCTGATCTGGGCAGCGGGTGGAACGGGGAAGATGTCCGGAGCGAGAAGAACCCGTGCACTCGGGCCTACGCCTCGCAGTATGTCTGCTGCCTCGGCCATGCTAGAGGCCTGCCAGGATACCCCGGAGTGTAGCGCCAGGGCCCTGGCAAAGAGACGATAGCCGCACTTCTTCAGGTGTTTGGTGCTCAGAGCGCCGGGCGCCAACTCCCCCCGCGGGGCGATGAGGGTGCAGCATCGGCGAACTAGTCCCAGCCGGCGGAGCAAGAGTGGCGCGATCGTAAACGCCGGGCTGAAGAAGCTGTTGAGGTACAGGATGTCGTAGGGCGTGCGGCGCAGAGCTTGGGCCAGGGTCCATAGCCTGCGAGGTCCGGGACCGACGTACATGGCGGTGTAGCGGCCTCGCTGCAACCATTGCTCGCGAGCAATGCCGCTGTACGGCCCGGTGTCACCTAGGTCGCGGTCCGCTGTAGCAATCACGAATTCGAACTCCGCGTTGAGGCAGGCTACGAGGTTGGCGAGGGACCTAACGGGTCCCCCCGCCTTGTACCCTGGCTCGAACGCGGGAGTCAGAATGAGTACAATCATTGGGCGGAAGACCCTTGCTAGCCGGACTGTGGTCGCTATTCTGAGGCTGGTTCCGTTGTGAGAGCGAACGCGTGGCCGCGATTATGGGGGGGATCAGTATGCCGATGACCTGACCGATCCGGTTGCCGTTTAGCACAGGCATCCCCAGCCCACCCAACGCTATGAAGACACCGATGACAACTGCCAGCGTCCCTTCGGGCGTCCGCCGCACTCGCCGATCGAGCCCGCGCAAGACGATCAAGCCCAGCAGGACGAAGTAGGCCGCTACCATGGGTATGCCACCCGCAAGCATGTAAGCGAACGCCTCGGAGTCCAGGGCACCGAATCGCTCCGATCCGCCCTCAAGACCATATCCGAACCAAGGCGAGGCAGAGATCACGGGCAGGTGACGGGCGGCTGTGCCGTAGTCCGTTCCAAAGCGGTTCGCCGTGAGGCTGCTAGCAAGGGAGGAACCTCCTGGCTGCATCCGGTCCTGCATCTGTGTGATGGGGTTGTACTCGCTGAGGCCCAGAGGGCCGACAAGAAGCGCGATTGCGAGACCCCCACCGGCGAGGGCATAGACTGTCCTGGCCGAAGTAGGTGGGAGCACCATATACAGAGCGCTCAGGACCATCCCGACGTAGAATGACTTGGACTTGGCTAGCGCGCCTCCAATCACGATGGCAATCGCGCCAAGGAGAAGCCCGGGGGTGATCCCTGTGCGTTTCGACGCCCACATCGCCAAGAGCAGAGCGACCGAGTACGTCAAGCCTGCCTCAGCCGGCTGCCCGAACACGCCCATGTAACGGCCCATGGTAGCCGAGGCGGCTATTACGTCAACAGAGGAGGACGCCCAAGTTCGAGACGGTCGCCACGGCGCCAGTAGATCCTCCGGAAGCTCCCCTACAGTGGCCGACCACAGGGCGATCATCGAGTTCACGCTGAGAACCAACAGCAGCACGCTTACACAACCGCGAAGTGTGCGGTAATGGTCAGTGGCAGGGGTAGTGCACCCATATTGCGGGACAGTGAGGGTGCGGTTTTGTTGGGAACTGAGCCGGGGG
>MTKW01001343.1_pt1 | contig 11563 bp, 10 predicted proteins | sample 1042761 | NCBI WGS metagenome assembly MTKW01 (sample SAMN06205366, study PRJNA360243) | anaerobic digester metagenome | biome: Wastewater treatment plant; feature: Anaerobic digester sludge; material: sludge; isolation source: anaerobic digester fed with sludge from wastewater treatment plant ...
GGCGATCATGCGGCGGTGCGCGCACTTCGGGCTTGTCGCGGTTTAGCGGGCAAGGTATTGTTGGAAGAGCCGGAAAAAATGTTTTCGGAACACGAGTCGGATAAGAAGAAATCGGCGGGATCGCCTGATAACGAACAATCTCAGACTATTTACTTCTATACATTCCGTTCGCGAGAAGGAATAGCAGCCATAGCGATCAACATCGGTACAGATCCTCAGGTTGTTGCGATTCAGGGTTTCGATGAACAAGAGGCATCGTTTGAGTTGTATGACTATCGAGGCATCGTAATCAGCGAAGGCGTCAATCAGCCTGATCGCGAAAACTTTACATTATTGCCTGGCGGTATTTTAGTATTGAGGCAAGGGATGTCGATTCCACCGAAATAAGTGCCGTATTGCATTGAATGGGTGGACGGTACGAGGTCGATGGTCCAACTTCAATTATATATGCACATTGTGGTTGATATGGCGGTGACAAGTGTGAAGGGTTACGCATGGAGGAAAGAGACGGATGGAATGGCTTGATATCATCAAGAGTATTGTTTACGGAATTGTAGAGGGTGTGACGGAATGGCTTCCGATTAGCAGCACGGGACATCTGATCCTGCTTGAAAGGCTTCTGCCTTTCAAGGCTGGTGAAACTGCCGCGTCGAATGGTCGTTTTTTCTCTTTCTTTCTGATTGTCATTCAATTGGGCGCCATTCTCGCTGTCGTTGTGACATTCTGGAGGGAGTTGTGGCCTTTCCCGAGGAAGAGGACTGCCACGCCTGCGACTAGTCGCGGCGACCTCGCTCCATTTCGTCTGGGCAAGACACCTTTTGTCGTCGATATGCGCATCATACGCCTCTGGTTGATCATCTTGATCGCTTGTGTCCCTGCCGCTATCATAGGACTTCTCTTTGATGAACAAATTGAGGCGGTCTTTTACAATCCGTGGACTGTCGCTGTTATGCTGATTACAGTCGGTATCGCTTTCTATCTCGTCGAACGATGGCTGATAAAGAAAAAAAAGAAACCGCGGATTGATAGTATTGAGCAGATCGATTGGCGCATCGCACTGATCATCGGGCTGTTCCAAGTCGTAGCCGCCGTTTTCCCCGGGACATCGAGATCGGGTGCGACGATTCTCGGCGGACTATTGATCGGGATGAGCCGTTCTCTCGCGGCGACCTTTACGTTCTATCTTGCCGTTCCCGTGATGTTCGGGGCAAGTTTGCTGAAACTATTAAAAATCGGTCTTAACTACAATCTGATTCAATGGCTGTCGATTATTGTTGGCATGGGGGTTGCCTATCTTGTGTCGATTTTGATTATCCGCTTCTTGTTGAACTACATCCGCAAACGCGATTTCCGGCTATTCGCTTACTACCGGGTGGCGTTGGGGTGCGTTGTGCTCATCGCTGCGTTTGCCGGATTTTTTAATTGAGCACTATCAGAAAACCACTTAGAGGTAACGACATGAGGACATTCTCACGAGAGGATTTCTTTGAGGCAACGCGAGCCATCCCATTGCCTAATCGCGAGCGCGAACGGCGTGCAAAGTACCGCTGGAACTCCCTCTGTAAGCCGATCGGCTCTTTCGGTGTATTGGAAACAATGATCACACGATTGGTTGGATTGTCGCCCGGCGATGAACTTGAGGTGAAACCGCGCGCCGTCTTTGTGTTTTCGGCTGATCACGGCATTGTCGCGGAGGGAGTCTCGCAGACGGGACAGGATGTTACCGCCCAGGTCGTACGCAACATCGCAGATGGACGCGCAACGATCAATATCTTAGGCAGAAAGACCGATTGTCTCGTTATCCCCGTCAATGTCGGCGTCGCTGAACTCGAGAACGATTATCCCGGTGTCGTTCATACGCCCGTTATGCCAAATGGAACAAATAATTTCGCTTATGAAGATGCCATGGGTGAAGAGGAAATGATGATGGCTATACGCATCGGCATGGAGTTGGCGCTGAAGGCTGCCTCTGAAGACTACAAGATATTGATCGCCGGCGAAATGGGAATTGGCAACACGTCTGCCGCAACGGCGATGCTTGCGGCGCTTACGGGACGCCCGGCATCGGACTTGACGGGAAGAGGTGCTGGGCTGTCGGACGATGGACTGCAACGGAAAATTCAAGTCCTGACCGATGCTCTCGCCATGCGTGAGGTCGATCGCTACAACGCCTTTGAAGTGATGAGAAAAGTCGGCGGTCTTGAGATTGCCGCGATGGTCGGTTTCTATGCGGGTGCCGCCATGACGGCAACTCCCGTCATCCTCGACGGATTGATCTCCCTTGTCGCTGCATTGACGCTTGTTCGACTCGTTCCGGAAGCGCGTTCCGTCATGTTCGCGTCACACCTTCCGGCGGAAAAAGGCGGCGAGGCGGCACTTCGCGAATTGGGGCTCGATCCCTGTCTCGGGCTTAACATGAAACACGGTGAGGGGGCGGGCGCTCTCATGTTGCTACCGCTTATCGACTGTGCTCGCGCCGTTTATCTCGAATCACTAACATTCGACGAGGGCAGCGTTGAGCCCTATGAAGTGTACGATCAGTCGTGGTAACTCTCGTTATCGGAGGCGCGCGAAGCGGCAAATCGGAGTTTGCCGAACAATTCGCTTCGACGAGGCGTAATAACCGCCTGTTTTATGTTGCGACGCTACGCCCTGCGGGGGATAGAGAAAATCTTGAACGCATTGGGAGACATCAGACCATACGAGCAGCGCGCTCTTTCGAGACGGTCGAGCTGTACACGCCTGATGATCTCGACCATTGGTGTAATGAGCTGAACTCAGATGGCAAAGCGGTTGTTCTGTTGGACTGTCTCGGCGTTATGATTTCGCAGGGGAAGTACGTCGAAAGCGATGGCGGTCAGTGGGTGGAGCTTGAGAACGAGACGGTCGAATGCGCCGTGATGAGCGCATTGGGAAAGCTCGCACGGAAGACGGAGGATTTAATCATTGTCGCGCCCGATATCTTCAAGGCGAAAGCTCCCGATCCATCGACTGATCGCTACATGCGACTTTTAGGGAGCGTGTTACAATCAATTGTAGAGATACTCGATTCATCCGTCGTTGAAGTCGTTGCGGGAATACCTGTCATTCGGAGAGACTGTACGGGCGCTTTGAATTCATTTGCGGAGCGGATAGGAAGCTGATAGCGCATGATCCGCTCGATAAGACCGAGAATTTCTCGTTACGTGAAATGGAAGTGATGAACGCGGGATGAGATAGAGATGCGGAAGGATAGTGGGATAACGCGAACCTCAGACCGGACGAGAAGAAGCAGACCCAGACTGTGGAGGAGCTTCTGCTTGGCGATGTCGACGTTTACCGTCATTCCTTTCCCGCAGTATGCATTTCACCCTGTGTATTTGTCATGGTCTCTCGCATTCTTTCCGTTTGCAGGATTGGTGGGAGCCGCACTTGCCGGAGTATCTCTTTACGTTCTTCGTCTATTGGGCATGAGTATCTTTTTTCGTGCAGTCACCGCGCTAGTCGTGCTCATACTTTCTTCAGGCGCGATCCATCTTGACGGTTTCGCTGATACGTGTGACGCGCTCTTCTCAAGGCAAGATCGTCGGGTGCAGTTGAAGATTATGCGCGATCCGCACATCGGCGTCTATGCCGTGATCGGAACGATGCTCTTGCTGCTGATGGCTTTGGCTGCATGGACAGTGATCTTGGCAACAGGGCGGACGCTTCTTATCCTTGCGTCTTTACTTTTCGGTGTTTTCAGTCGTTCGCTGTCAGGGCTTTATAGCGCGTCGCTTCCCTCTGCCAGAAGAGAGGGAATGCAACACGCCTTTCGTGAGAAAATGCCGAGAAAGGCTAAAGGATTTCTCGTTGTTATTCTCTTGCTCAGCGCTCTTGCAGTAGTCGCGTCGGCACATTGGAGCGGGGTTATAGCGGTAGGGTTGTCGTTTCTTTTGTTTCTGTATTTTTGCCGTTTTTCCGCAAGGGCATTCGGCGGTGCGACGGGAGATCTCGCCGGATTCCTCCTATCCGTGACGGAAGTTGGCGGATGGGTTGTACTTTCTTTGATGTACGCGTTGCCGACCTGGTACTGATCGACGCTTACAAAGAGTACAGACGAAATACGGAAAGTTACAATGGACTCATGACAAGGTTACTCGATGAACCACGGTTAGGAGATGCGGAAGTATGGAAGACTACGGAACACTCACTTTCATAACAGGTGGCGCTTACCAAGGCAAACTGCGCTACGCTCTTTCTCTCTTCGCGCCTCATCCGGTTGCTGTGATTGAAGGCGACGCGATCCCAGAGACTTGGTTTTCAAAGAGCCAGGATCCCCAAGGCGTAAGTGATATTGGAACCATACGCATATTATCGTCGGAGGAAAAACATGGCGAAGGAGACGCGGACGGTAACGCTTTTGATACCGTTATCGTCAATCACGTTGAGCGATCCGTCGGGACGATCAGGACTTTAGCTATGACTCCTGAAGAAGCGCTCGAAAACCTTCTTATGAACTTTAAACATTCGAATCAGGTTCGCAGACTGATTCTCATAGCCGACGAAGTCGGTTCAGGCGTTGTTCCACTCGGGGAAGAAGCGCGGCGCGATCGAGAAGATGCCGGAAGATTAGCCGTCGCATGCGCCTCGAAAGCGTCGCGAGTTGTGCACGTATTGGCAGGTGTTCCGCTTATTATCAAGTAGGGTTGTAATCGCCCGCAAATATGAATGTGCTATATGGAACGGATCGCATGATCCGGATCGACTAATTCGAGAAATGTAGAAAAATGTCAGGGTCGGCGACATGTACACCGACCCTGATTATTTGTCACTGGGCTATCGTGACGGAGTGATGCGATGAGCGGTCGATTGCGCTGAGTTACACCTCCGCAGCCAGACTGCGTTGGTTGATTTGCAGATATGCCACGACTGTCAGGTTCATGGCGATCTTGAACAGCGCCACAGCCCACATGCCGACCACGTCGAGCAGGATGCCTGCCACCGCCATGAATACGATCATGCTGATGGGCTGCATCATGTTCAGCCCGCCGATGGCGGCTCCTGTCTTATCGCGCGGGGCAATCTGCGTAACGATCGCGTTGGGGACGGTCGTTTCGCCGGCAAAGCCGATGCTTATGAGTATGGCAGGCAGCAGCATGAACATGCTGAAGGGGTTTTTGCATATCGCCATGAGCGCAAAGCCCGCTGTCGCGATCAGGCAAGAAACCTTCAGCGTGCGGATTTTGCCGATGCGATCCATGCCGATGGCAAAGAACGGGAATGCGAACAGGCTCACGACACTACTGAGTATAATGGGAAGCACCACCTTGGCAGGCGCCTCGGAGGCGGCGAGACCATAATCCGCGGCGGATTTAGTCGCCCACGTCACGAGAACAGCGGTGATAACCATGATATCGGTACGTGTGCAAAGCGCCGCAAGGTAGCTCGCACGCATCGCTTTGCTCTTCTTTAGCAACGGCACCACATCCTTAAAGCGTGTCTTTTTCGACTCAACGGATGGTTTGCGATTTTCCCTGAGGAAAAAGAACGTCACGATGAAGCCTATCGCTGCTACGGCGATGCTCACATAGAAGCCCGCCCTTACGCCCATCCGTGCGATGATACTGGAATAGATGCCGTTGGCGAATATGGCCGCTATGCCGTTTGCCATACTGTAGGCGGTCATACCCTTGCTCTTGTCGCGCGCGGAGGTATAGTCGGACATCAGCGCCATCAAGGTTGAGTTGGTCATTTGGTTGGTCACGCCGACGATCGAGCGTGCAAAGAGCGCGAACGCCGTTACAATTGCCAACGAAGCCGCCGCGGGAATTAGCGCGGGTGCGAGCAGATAGATGACGTTGCCTAGCAGTATGAACGCAAAGCCCGCGCCGATGACTTTTCTGCGACCGATGCGGTCGCTCAGCGCGCCCGTGTACCCTGCGAAGAACAGCATCATTATCTGCGCGACATTGGTCATCAGCGTACTTGTTTGCCCGAGCGAGGCGACCGGCAGACCGACGACCTCGGTCAAATAAGGCGATATGAGCACGGAGTTGGCGGAACCGAACATGGCAGAGAGCATGATCGTAAAGAACAACAGTTTGAAGTCGATCTTGCGCAGCGTGCCTGAAACCGACAGACCGAATATGGAATAGCGTTTCTTTTCGCGCCGGATGGCAGAGTACTGTTTTTTCTCATGCGGTGCGACGTGCCCCAGATCAATGTGTAACTCAGTTACCTCGCCAGCCGTTACGACCGTTTCGACGGCGCGTTTGTCCTTCTTGCCTGTGCGCACAAAGTAAGTGCCTGCGGGCAGATTGGAGAAGAGCGCCACACCGTTTTCATCCGACGCGAGCGTATCGCGTATGCCCGGCACATCAAAGCTGAAGAGGTACAGTTTGCGGAAGGCGGCAGGTTTACCGTCCTTGTCAGCAACCTGCACACGTAGTGAAGGTACAATCGGCTCATTGAGCGACACCGCATTTGGCGCGCCGTACTGTTCAAGAAATTTACAGGTTTGCCCCACGGTGTAGTACGCCGTGTCCTCGGTAAACACGTTGACGATCACGCTGACGGTCGCGGTGCCGTGGCGGCAGAGCGTATTATTGTCACCATCCTCCTTGCCGCTGTGATCGCATGCGATTTCAAAGCAACGCTCAGGTGTGAACTCTTCCGTTTCAGCGATCAGGCTTTCAAGCCGCTCAAGGCGGCGAAGGGAGGAAATGTTGGCATTTTCATTGAGCTCAACACTGTTCAGCGCGGCGAAATCCTCATCAAAGTGGTTAGTAAAAGCGATGTATGAGACATCGTCCCTGAGTGATTTTGATTTGGATACGCGCATATCACGGCTACGCAACTGTAAATCCACGGCGCGATTTTCTTTAAAGCTACCGATGAGGAAGCGTACACCCTGATGCGCGAACGTGCCGCCCGCGTCGAGATGTGCGCGAAACATGGTCACGGCCTCGTCAACAGTCTCGCACTTCGCCAACACTTCACGTGCCATGATGAGTCCCGGCAGACCAACCGTCGCTCCGCGGTTCGGACGACCGACGTTGTAAGTAATACATAGTTTTTGGTCGTTGATGCCTAGTCCCACGCCCACGTTGCCCGGTGAAAAGAAGGAGAGAAATGCGTGCTCGCCGGTATCGGGCAGATAGTGCATCAGTACACCGCCCTCCGCTTGCGGAGGCGCGTCGGTGATATGAGTCATGATGAGTTTTTCGGGTGTAAGGAAGGCATACGCCGAGCAAGCTTCGGGTTCGATGTGTTCCGTTGTTTCCGAGAAACGTGCTTTCTTTCTGAGACGGTCGTCCTTTTGTTTCTGTACGATGTCGTAGCCGATGTTCCAACCCATCACGGCTTCCATCGCCTTTTGGTAGTCGCAACTGCGCAGTGCGGACAGCTCGTCCGCCATGCCGTGCATCTGTTGCTTGCACGATTCAGGCATGTACTGCTCGATCTCACGGTAGTATGCCTCGAAGTCTTTTCCAGTGATGCCGAATATCATGCGGAACAGATTTCTGCTCTGCATAATCTCGTCCGGAAAATTGCGCGCCAGTTGCCGACCAATCTGTTCCCAGTTTCCGGAAAGCTGGATGGCAGTATACTGCCTCGTTACGGGCTTGTCCATTGTGTTCCTCCTATTCATTTTTGTTTGGTGATAACGGCGGATTTATGGTCATGTCTTACGACGAATAACTGTGTTTTACACATTATAATATCACCTTTACCGATGAGAATTGCGAAGCATATTCGTACTGACTACAAATATGTGCCATGACGAATCAAAAATAATGGACATGAAAAGAGAGTATTTGACATTCGACTAGCACGCCCCAAGCTATATACGTGATGGCGGGAAACCTTTTCATCTTGCAGGTTTGCGATGGCAATCCGCGCTTCTCACTGTCCAAGTTACTTTGGCATTCAGCTCGTGCATAACCAGCATAACCTGACGTGTAACTGCGATTTGACATTACCCAATTCTACAGGTAAAATCATCTAGCGTCGTTTTTTAGGCGTGTTATGGCGGTATAGCTCAGTTGGCCAGAGCATTCGGTTCATACCCGGAGTGTCACAGGTTCAAATCCTGTTGCCGCCACCAGTTAAAAGGCCCGTTGGTCAAGTGGTTAAGACACCGCCCTTTCAAGGCGGAGTCACGAGTTCAATTCTCGTACGGGTCACCAGACTCGGGATTTTAGCTCAGCCGGGAGAGCACCTGCTTCACACGCAGGGGGTCGTCGGTTCAAGTCCGGCAAATCCCACCAAAGACGACATTCAAACATCGTTGACGCGTATATGACGCGTTCTCGATAAAAGAAAAGCCGGAGAGTTTGTCAAGTTTCGTTGGTTTTGAGATTTCTCTCTCCGGCTTTTTTTGTAAAAAATTAACACGCCAAATTTGACGTGTCTGGTTCTTCGCTTCATAAGTTTTTTAATTTCTATGCAACCGGAGTCAACAAAAAACTTCTCCGGCGCCTACCAATGTTGCCGATGGCAGCCAACTGACCCACGCGAGATCGCAGAAAGGCAATCCTCTGTTTTTCGGGAGCCGCTGATTCAGACCGTGCAGAGCACCACAAGGCGGTTTAAATTGTCTAAGTCCAATCTTTCTAAAGACGATAGATACTATTGTTTTTGCGAATCATCACTCTTTAAAAAGTTCTTTTAGAATTTACTAATTCAGCTAATTCGCAACAAATATACCATTGTTATTTGTCGTTTTCTTTTATCTTGTTCCAAGCCTCGATGGCTTCTTTTTCGGTAATTATTTTCCTAATCTCTTCTTTCATAAACGATCTACTAGTAAACCGCTTCACTACCTCTTACAATCGTCGTCTCTTTCATCTTTCCTTTCTCGGTTTCTATTTTAATTGATTGTCAGTCTGGATGATTCATCTGCCTAATCTCATGTCTTGGCGAGATAAACTATTTTGAAGCCACAATTATTGTTCACCTCTGCACTTAAGTGTTTAAGTGTGATCGTAAAATGCGTTTTGCCGATCAGCTGGTTTTTATTATCGCTCAATAAGATTGCTTTTTCAGTCTTATTGTGATAATATTAAAACACTTTAAGGGAGGCAGAGTACATGAAACATTATTCGCATATGTTGGAACTCGGTTCTTTTAGTCGATCAAAGCTTGCGGAGGCACTTAATTGCCCTGATGCGACTGCCGCAACAATATTACAGCAATACCAAAAGAAGGGATATATTCAACGTGTTCGTCATGACTTTTATGTTGTGATGAGCCTTGAAAGCAGCCAGCCGCTCTTATCTCGCTATGAGATAGGCAGCCGACTTTTTCCGGATGCCTGTGTATCACATCACAGCGCATTTGAAGTTTTCGGGTGTGCCAATCAGGTATTCTACGATACTTATGTAACAAGCGCTCATCGTTTCAAGGATTTTACGTTTGATGGGGTAACATACCGTCGAGTTGCTCCGAAAGGGAAGCCCAACACACAGATGGTTGGCAATATAAAAGTGACAACACTTGAACAGACAGTGATCGATAGTATACAGGCAGTTGAACGAATAGGCGGACTTGAAGAGCTTGTACGTTGTCTCATGATGGTGCCTTCATTGCGGAGCGAAAAACTACTTTCAGTTCTTGCTTCATATGAAAATGGATTCCTTTACCAGAAAGCCGGTTATCTGTTAGAGCAATTAAATGATGCCCTATTATTGCCATCTTCATTTTTTAATGAGTGCGCGACACATATCTCGCTTGCAAACCGTTATCTTACACAGGCTCGCGATGGTTACGTATATCATGAGAAATGGCGCTTATATGCTCCAATCAACTTAGATAAAGTAGTCGATAAAGGAGTAACGTATGATGTTGCAATTTAACCGAGCAGTTATAGGGAAACAGGCAAAACAGTATGGTTTTGTGAGGGATACATTTGAAAAAACATGCCGACTTATTTCAGTCCTAGAATTTATTCAACAAGATGAGTGGTTGGCAGAGCTTTTATCCCTCAAAGGCGGGACGGCTATAAACCTTACCATATTTGACCTCCCGCGACTTTCTGTGGATATTGATCTAGATTTTTCGATAAACGTTACGAAAGATGAGATGCGGTACAAAAGACAAAATATCTCATTAAGACTTGCAAAACATATGGAGAATTCAGGTTATCGGTTAAGTGATAAAACAAGAAAGCATCATGCTCTGGATTCATTTGTATATGATTACGTTAATGCCGGCGGTGTACGGGATAATCTAAAAATCGAAATTAACTACATGCTCCGTTGTCATGTTTTGCCTTTGACAATACGTAGCATCAATCTTCCATGGATGGAACGAGAAGTTTCTGTACAAACTGTAGCTCCAATCGAAATTTTCGCATCTAAAATTGTTGCGTTGTTAAACCGTGCCGTTCCAAGAGATCTCTTCGATATTTACAACATGTTATCCTGTGAGTTGATTGAGCATGATAATCACAATCTTCTTCGGAAATGTGTCATTTTTTATAGTGCCATTAGCTCCCAATCCTCGCTGATTTACTTTGATTTTGAAGAAATAAAAAGTATAACCCAGTATAGAATTAAAACGGATTTACTACCTGTTCTCCGGCAGGGAAAATATTTCAATGCGGAACCCGCTCAAGATATGGTTATTGAATACCTTGATAAGCTGCTCGTCCCAACCGACGGTGAAATTGAATTCTTAAACTTGTTTCAACAAAATATATATCGTCCTGAGTTGATATTTGGAGATACGGATGTATCTCGCCGAATTATTAATCACCCGATGGCACTTTGGAAATGCAGAGATAAGTTGGCACATGATTTTCCCATCGATAAACATAATCAAGGGTCGAAGGAGGGAGTTCATCGTGACTATTAATGATTTGTTGAGTCAACGAAACATGTCGAAATATCAATTAGCTAAGAACAGCAAGGTGCCTTATACAACGGTAAATGACATTTGTAACGGGAAGACTAATCTTAAATACTGTAATGCTGATACGGTATACCGGCTTGCATTGGAGCTTGGTGTCACGATGGAAGCGCTTCTTGCACCCTGTTACGAAGAACGCCCTTCCTTTGAGTTGTTCAAGAGTCACGTCTGTCATCGGCTAAATCACCTTGGCGACATTGAGTTCATTCGCCAGACAATAGAGAGCGACATCATTCGCGATTATTTTGAGAAAAAATGGTATCCGGAGAGTCTATATATGCTAGCCATGGTCGATTATGTTAGCCGAGTGAACGATGTGATGCTTTGCTCGGATTACGATGATCTGAGGGAATATCGGTTGTCGGAGACGCTCTTACCTTCTAGCATTATTGCGTTTTCCTCTGCCACAAAGAGCGACGAAGTGACGAACGAAGCACTGGCAAATGCCATTCCGGAATTCCTTCGATTTAACATCGTCGAGAGCGAGGTAAGGAACGTTGTCTAATCAGCCTCCGGCAAATCCCACCAAAGACGACATTTAAACATCATTGACGCGCCATAAGACGCGTTTTCGATAAAAAGAAAGCTAGAGAGTTTGTCAAGTTCCGTTGGTTTTAAGAAGTTTAAGAAGTACTGTCAAATAATGTTCGCAACTTTGGACTCCTGTATGTAAGTCGTAGTTGTTGTTTTA
>MTKW01005127.1_pt1 | contig 11563 bp, 10 predicted proteins | sample 1042761 | NCBI WGS metagenome assembly MTKW01 (sample SAMN06205366, study PRJNA360243) | anaerobic digester metagenome | biome: Wastewater treatment plant; feature: Anaerobic digester sludge; material: sludge; isolation source: anaerobic digester fed with sludge from wastewater treatment plant ...
AGAAAAAAAATAGCAGAGTTTTTAAAAATGTGCATTTCTCAAGGCTTTTATTTCAAAGAAGAGCAACTTCCAGCCCGCTATGGACGCAGTAAAATACTTTCAATTGTCAAAACCGTCAATCAAAAACTTATTGACTTGGCGGAACAACTGCTTTCTGAAAACCGGGATTCATTGAAGATAATGGCATTGGTGGATGAAATTCGAGGTCTGCTGTTGGATCTATATAGTTGAGGTGGTATATTGAATAACTTATCACATGCCTATATTTTTTTGGGAACTGAAGAGGAAACGATGGTACAAGCTTTGAAACTAGCCCAAACTGCCAACTGTGAAAATAGAGAGTTAGCTCCTTGTGGATTCTGCAGCACATGTCAAAGAATCGAAAGCAAAGTTCACCCTGATTTGGTTAATGTATATCCAGACGGAGCTTCCATTAAAATAGAACAGGTAAGAAAACTGATATTGATTTTGACGGAAAAACCCGTGGAAGGCACTAAAAAGATTTATATATTGCATGAGGCTCATACCATGACACTTCAGGCTCAGAACGCTCTGTTGAAGAGCCTGGAAGATCCCATAGCCGAAAGCATTGTTATATTGCTTTCAAACAACCTGAAACAATTGATTTCCACTGTTGTGTCCCGATGTCAGATTAGAGATTTTTCTAAGCTTGGGCTAAAGCCCACTCTTCCGGTAAGCTTAAGGCAAAAGATTGCGGACATATTACTTCATACCACTCAGAAAGGCGAGATTATTGAATTTGGAGTGTATGTAAAGGAGCTTTCGGATATTGATGAAAGGTCTGAAGAAATACTGGAATTTGTTATTTCACTGTATAGAGATGCATTGCTTGTAAAAACTAATAGCAGAGCAGCATTAATAAATAAAGATTTAGAACCCGTAATTTATAAGCTTGGTTCAAAGCTCTCCGTAGGTACCATTCTTAAGGCCTTGGATCTTATCCATGAACAATTGAAGGCTGTAAAATCCAGGGGCAACAAGAATCTGATTTGGTACAATTTACTTATGGGCCTTGAGGAGGTAGTTTAATTGATAACGGTTGTAGGTGTAAGGTTTAAAAAAGCCGGAAAGGTTTATTATTTCAACCCCGGAGGTCTTGAGCTATCCGTAGGTGATAAAGTTATTGTGGAAACAAGCCGAGGTGTGGAATACGGTGAAGTGGTGACCGGGCCTAAGGATGTGAGGGAAGAAGATATTATTACACCCCTTAAAGATGTAATGAGAGCGGTTACACCGGAGGATGAGGATGCAGTAAGAGAAAACCGGATAAAGGCCTTGGATGCTGAAAAAATAGCCATTGAAAAAATAGAGAAACACGGCCTTGATATGAATTTGGTGAATGTGGAGTACACCTTTGACAGAAGCAAGTTGATTTTTTATTTTACTGCAGACGGCAGAGTGGATTTTCGTGAGCTGGTAAAGGACCTGGCAGCAGTCTTTCGCACCAGAATTGAACTTCGTCAGATTGGCGTAAGGGATGAAGCCAAGATGCTGGGCGGCATCGGACCTTGTGGCCGATGTATCTGCTGCTCTTCATTTTTAGGTGAATTTGATCCGGTATCTATTAAAATGGCGAAACAGCAAAACCTGTCACTAAACCCCGTTAAAATATCAGGGCTTTGCGGCAGGTTAATGTGCTGTCTCAAATATGAAAGTGAATCATATGAAGACAGTACGGTTAAATATCCCAATGTGGGGAAAAAGGTCATAACCCCCGCCGGTGAAGGAACAGTGATTGCTATATATAAACCTAAAGAAACCGTTAGCGTTCAAATGGATGAGAACAAAGATGTAATAGAATTTCCGGTAGAAGAAGTGGATACAGATGAATCATGAGTATTGACTGAACAAAGGTCATCATATATTATATAAGTTAACCCTTATGGGTATATCCTCAAAAAGGAGGGATTCCTTTGTTTTTTTGGAATTACACTATGATAATACTACTTCCCGCCATGATACTGGCTATATACGCCCAAGCCAAAGTTACAACTACCTTCGAAAAATATCTTAAGGTTCCTGCTAAAAGTGGTATGACAGGTGCCGATGTAGCTCGGCAAATATTAAACCAGAGCGGTATTTATGATGTATCCGTCCAAATACAGGGTGGAAGGCTGTCTGACCACTATGATCCCAGGCGCAAGGTCCTAAAACTTTCCAGCGATGTATACAACGGCAGATCTCTGGCGGCTCTCGGAGTAGCTGCTCATGAATGTGGTCATGCCATCCAACATGATGTGGGATATGCACCGCTGGCCTTGCGAAATGCCATTGTTCCGGCAGCCGGTATCGGATCACAAATGGCCTTTCCCTTATTTTTCATGGGTCTTCTGTTTAGAGCGGATACCCTTATGATGCTGGGAATACTGCTGTTTTCCATGGCGGTGTTATTTCAAATCATCACTTTGCCTGTGGAGTATAATGCCAGCAATAGGGCAGTGGCGGTTTTAGAAGGTCATGGATTTATTGACAGAAGTGAAATAAGACCGGTGAAAGCAGTGCTCAGTGCAGCAGCTCTTACTTATGTAGCTGCTACATTAATGGCAGTCATGCAGCTTTTGCGCCTTTTGGTTTTAGCAGGAGCGGGCCGAAATAGAAGATGATTTAGGATGAAACCCCACAGTTAAAAACCGTGGGGTTTTGATTTTGGTTTCAAAGCAGGAATTTAATAATTTACGTTGAATCTTATTTTAACAGCTTATAACCTGGGGGTACAAAACAATGAGGCAATTATCAGTGGGGATTATCGGAGCCGGTAAAGGTGGTACAGCTTTAATAGAAACAATGGAGGATTTCGATAACATCAAAATTGAGGGGATTGCCGATATAAATCCTTCGGCTCTGGGCTTAGAACTGGCTGGGCAAAAGGGCATAAGATGTTTTAAAGATCCTAAAGTCATGATAAAAGAGTGTGACTTTGATGTGGTATTTGAGGTAACCGGAGACGAAGAACTGGTCCGAAATCTGCAGGATGAAATACCCGACTTGACTGCCTTGGTTGATGCCAAAACGGCTAGTATTATGCTTACAATTATTCGGGACAGGGAAGAGCTATTAAAGATAAAAGAAATCAAGGAGCAGCTATCGATAATTTTAAACTCGGCTCAAGAAGGCATTCAGATGGTGGATAAAAACGGCATAATCCAATATGTAAATGAAGGATATACGCGCATAACCGGAATACCTGCCAGCAAACGCATCGGCAGCAATGTGTTTGATGTTTCCCCCGATGGGGCTTTGGCAGAGGTTTTAAAAACAGGCAAGCCCTGCCTTGGTACCCCCAATAGAGCTGTGGGCTCTAATGCCGAAGTCATCTCCAATGCCTCGCCTGTCATTGTCAACGGCAAAATGACAGGTGCAGTGGTGGTATTTCAGGATATTAGCGAAGTGATTCGACTGACCAAGGAACTGAGGCGGTCCACTTCTGTAATTGACGGCCTGAAAGACGAGATTAAAAAAATGAACGAAGGCCAGGGCCGTTTTGAGGACATTATATGTCAAAGTCCGGTGATGCAAAGTATAATTAACATAGCTAAAAAAGCCGCCGGAGAAGATTCTACCATATTAATAACGGGTGAAAGCGGTACGGGTAAGGAACTCTTCGCAAATGCTCTTCACGGAGAAAGTCCCAGAAACAATAAGCCCTTTATTAAGGTAAATTGTGCCGCTATTCCTGAAAGTCTCTTAGAAAGCGAACTTTTTGGCTACGAGGCAGGAGCTTTTACAGGTGCGGGAAAACTTAAATTGGGAAAATTCGAACTGGCCAGTGGTGGCACGATTTTTCTGGATGAAATCGGGGATATGAGTCCGGTGCTCCAGGCTAAAATCCTTAGGGTGATTCAGGAACAGGAGATAGAGCGGGTAGGCGGTTTTCGACCCGTTAAAATTGATGTTCGTATTATTTCCGCTACCAACCAAAACCTATTGGAGCTAATTCGTAAGGGCCGTTTCCGGGAGGATCTTTACTTCAGACTGAATGTTATCAATGTCCACATACCACCCCTAAGGGAAAGAAAGGAGGATATCGTAGCATTAGCTGAAGTATATATCAGGGAATTCAACCGTAAATTTTATAAAAATGTCAAAGGTTTAACTAATAAAGCTCAGGAACTGCTGCTTGCTTATGAGTGGCCGGGCAATGTGCGGGAGCTAAAAAACATTTTTGAAAGGACAATTCTCATGGCCGAAGGGGAGTGGATTACCGAGGATTTATTGTTACCTTATTTTGATAGATTTAAAAAAAGATCCAGAAACAAAGGAGGAATTTTACCTATTGAGGAGATGGAGCGCAGAATGATAAAAAAGGCTCTTGAGGAATACGGTATTAGTGTTGAGGGTAAGCAAAAAGCCGCTAAGGCATTAAAAATCTCCTTAGCCACCCTTTATAACAAAATGAAGAAATATGAGATTAAATTATAAAGGAACTAATATTTAAAATCTAGAAACCACATTCTAAATTCTGGAAAACCACAGCAACCTGTGTTTTCTAAATATTTCATCGGAACTACTCGTCAAGACTTATAATAATTAGAAATTCCATATACCAATAGGCCCTTTAAGCCTGGAAGAGGGCTCATATTTTTTGGCATGAGAATTGCATATTATTTATTGATATAAGTAGAATATGAAAGGGGTACCTCCATGCAGTCAACAGATGTAGTAGTAATCGGAGGTGGAGTTATAGGCTGTTCTGTGGCATACCACCTAGCAAGAAGAGGAGTATCGGTGACACTAGTGGAGAAAAGCGATATTGCTTCAGGCACTTCCGGTGCCTGTGATAAGGCAGTGCTTCTACAATCTAAAAATCCTGGTTTACACCTAAAGATGGCGTTGGAAAGTGTAAAACTATTTCCCGGCTTACAAGAAGAATTAGATGTGGATATAGAGTTTAAAAAGGACGGCGGCATGATCGTCATCTATACGGAAGAACAGTGGAAAATAATGGAGCAGTTTGTAGAAAGACAAAACAAACTGGGCCTTGCAGTGCAACTGCTGGGAAAAGATGAGGCAAGACGGCGGCAGCCGGCTTTTGCTGAGAATATTGTGGGTTCAACATACAGTCCCATGGACGGTGAAGTGAATCCGATTTATCTAGCTTTAGGTTTTTTTAGAGGGGCTAAAAAATACGGTGCAAAAACAATGCTTGGCACTGAAGTTAGGGGAATAAAACTGGAAAAAGGTCGGGTATGTTCGGTAATCACGGACAGAGGGAACATAAATACCAATAATGTAGTCAATGCCTGCGGAGTATATGCTCCCTTTATTGGTGCCATGGTGGGACTTGACATTCCCATAATACCTCGTCGAGGGCAGATTATTGTGACAGAACCGGTGGCTCCGTTGATTCATGGGGATGTGAACTGTGCTAGATATATTACTGCCAAATTCCGGCCTGAACTACTGGGCAATGATGAATCCGCCCGGCTGGGTGTAGGACTGTCCTTAGGACAAACCGAAAACGGCAATCTATTAATAGGCGGAACTCGTGAGTTTGTAGGATATAGTAAAAGCACTACACATCGAGCCTTGCGTGCAGTCTTGAAACATGCGGTAAAATTGGTTCCGGCTTTAAAAGGCATAAATGTTATCAGAAGTTTTGCTGGCCTTAGGCCTTACACTCCGGACGGTCTTCCCATTCTTGGAAGGGTGACCCGGATAAAGGGTTTTTACATGGCTGCAGGCCATGAAGGTGACGGGATTGCTCTTTCAGCAATTACCGGCAAGCTCTTATGTGATGTAATTACTTATGGTACAACTTCGCTGGATATAGACATGAATAAACTTTCATTAGAAAGATTTAAGGAGGAAGATATAGATGTTTTTCGGAAGAGTCATAACTGCTATGGTGACGCCGTTTGATGAGGAGTTGAGGATTGATTATAAAGCCCTGGAACAATTGATAGAACATCTTTTAGCAACAGGGACGGATACTTTGCTGGTGGCAGGTACTACAGGTGAATCACCAACCCTGTCTGACGATGAAAAACTGGAATTATTTAAAGCCACCAAGGCTATTGTCGGGACAAGAGCAAAGATTATGGCAGGCACAGGCAGCAATTCAACATTACACAGTGTTGAACTATCAAAAAAAGCGGAAAAAGTTGGTGTGGACGGTTTGTTGTTGGTTTCACCCTACTATAATAAACCCACTCAAGAAGGTCTTTATCAGCATTTTAAGTTAATTGCTCATGCAGTAGATATCCCTGTAGTGCCTTACAATGTGCCCGGCCGAACGGCGGTAACTATTGAACCTGAGACCTTGGCCAGACTTTCACGGATAAAAAATGTGGTAGCGGTGAAGGATGCGGGAGGTGACCTTGACAAGACAAGCAAAACTCGGGTATTGGCACCTGAGCTCGCAGTTTACAGCGGTGATGACAGTCTTACACTGCCAATGCTGGCATTAGGGGCAAAAGGAGTCATCAGCGTTGCATCACATATAGTAGGCAGTGAGATACAAGAAATGATAACAAGCTTTGAAAAAGGCCATACCAAAAAATCTGAGCAAATTCATTTAAAACTCATTAACATATTTAAAGCCTTATTTGTAACTACCAACCCAATTCCGGTTAAGGCCGCTCTAAACTTAATAGGTATTCCCGTAGGAGGATTGCGCCCGCCCTTGGGCTTGGCAGATGATAACACCATGGCAGCCTTGGAGAAAACTTTGAGGGAACTGGGAAAAATAGCGTAAAAATGGGAAAAATTAGCAGTAGGTAACGGCTCCAAGTTTACAGCCGTTACCTATACAATTTAAGCGATATATTATTTTTCATAACCCGGTAAATTCAGATTTCGAATATTAAACCGTTTAATCCAGAAGCGATTCAAAAGAAAAGGAGGTGAAATTTTCGGAGACTTCTGTTTTGGGAAAACAAACAATAATTAAAAAGGAGGTAGATTAATGAGTCTTACTGCTATTGTTTGGACTATCACGGTAATATTTTGTCTCATTTTCCTATGGATATCTCTTAAGGTTAAAGATGAAGCCAGTCAAAGTTTTTCTAACTATGCCATTGCCGGCGGAACACTGCCCTTATTTCTAATTCTGTTCACAGACATAGCTACTATCATGGGAGCCGGTAACTTTATAGGTCATGCAGCTCAAGGTTACCAAATAGGTATGCTGGATATTCCTTTCATTATCGGAGAACAAGGATCAAAAATTATTTTTGCTATTATTTTTGCAGGCCTTGCAGGAAAATTTACTTACAACACCCTCTCAGAAATGATGGACGATCTATTAATTAGGGATAAAGTTACGCGGGGTTTAGTAGGAGTTCTTACAGCATGTATTATGATTGCATGGGTGGGAGGACAGGGTAAAGGTATGGGAGATATTTTCGCTGCTTTTACCGGAGCCAATCCAATTCCTATTATAATGTTATTCAATGTGGCTTTTATCGTATATACATTTTTAGGCGGAATATATTCAGTTGTGTGGACAGATTTCTTACAAGGAATTATTGTAGTAGTCTTTGCTTTCATATTCTATGGTTATGCCCTTGCTCCGGTCAATTTTTCTTTGAGTGTTCTGCAGCAAAAACTGGCCGAGGTTGGTGCTGCGGAACTTGGAACCATAAGCAATGTGCCCTTTGGTGTGATTTTTAAGAACTTTATTACAGGGTGCTTTGGAATTCTTGCTGCTCAAATATACTGGCAGCGATGCTTTGCGGCTAAAGACGCCTCCACCGCCCGTCGGGGTATGTTTATCAGTGGTGTGGCCGCTGTCATATTTGTGAGCTTGACGGCAATGGTAGGTATAGTGACAAAAACATTAAATCCTGCACTAGAAAATCCAAACCAGGCCATGCCATGGCTTATGATGAACTACACACCCACTTGGGTGTTGGCAGTAGTATTCACTTTGATTCTGGCAGCGGCCATGTCCAGTGCTGACTCCAACTTGAATTCAGCGGCAATCATTCTAACCAATGACTTGATAAGACCATTTGCTCCAAATTTGACCGATAGACAACTTGTCAGATGTGCCCAGTATATAACCATTATAGTCGGCGTATTTGCCACATTGGCAGCCATCTATTCAAGTAGCATCATAGGCCTCTTTTCCAAAGCTTATACCATGGCCGGCGGCGGAGTAGTGCCAGTACTCTTGGTAGGTCTCCTTTGGAAAAAGACAGGAGAACCCTTTGAAATGGGAACAAAAAACAGTCGGGTTACCCCTTGGGGAGCTAGACTGGGCATTATAGTCGGTTCAGTTGTTTCCCTTTCACCACTGGGAATTCTTTGGGGTGTTGCCATTTCAGCTGTGGTTACCATCATTGTATCTCTTGTGACTCCTGACGTACCCGAGAGCTCATCACCAAACATCAAAGCATAAAAACAGGGTCATTTGAACATAAACCCGCAACTTGAGCAGTTCACCGACTGTAAAAGCTGCTGGGCAGCCTCTCTTTTCGGGAAATATTCCGTTTAGAGAGGCTCTTTTTTTTAAACAAATCGGGAGCATGGATGAAGAATCAAGGTAATGAATTTCCGATCTTTGTCCATAATGGATGGGATAAGGATGCCAAGCTGCACGGAAACCGGCTCAAGGACGGCTAAACTTTTGTAATAAACAGCTTGAGGAAAGGTCTGTCATATTCGTCAAACCGGGATCAATTATACATTAGAATAAAACACATAATAGACAGACAATACAAAAGGCATACAGAGCAGTCTAGAACATATACAATCAGTATAATAATTGTTAATAAAATCAGCCTTTGATATAATGGAATTACTATTTTACGGCAGAGGCGAAGTACAGTGGACAAATTTTTAAAATACCCCGGTGAGCGTATAGATGATTTATTGTGTAATGGACTAAAAATAATTCAACACAAAAACTCTTACCGTTTTGCCATAGATGCAGTACTGCTTGCTAACTTTGTAAAGGCGGGGAAAAAAGACAAAATAATTGATCTGGGCACCGGAAGCGGCGTGATTGCACTGCTAATTTCAGCTAAAACCGATGCTGAAGAGATTGTAGGAATAGAGATCGCTCAAGGGGCTTTCGACCGGGCTGTAAGAAGTATAAAGATGAACAGACTCCAAGAAAGGGTGAAAATCATTCATGGCAATTTAAAGGAGGCTGTCAATATTTTCGGTAGGGAGAGCTTTTCAGTGGTGGTTACAAATCCACCGTATATGACAGTAAAGGAAGGAAAAATCAGTCCAAATCCTGATTTAGCCATAGCCAGACATGAGGTGGCCGCTGCTTTGCAGGATGTGGTTAAGGCCGCCAGGGGACTTTTGACCTTCAGCGGCCGATTTTACATGGTGTACCGGACTGTCAGATTGACAGATGCCATATATGAGATGAAACTCCAAGGCTTGGAACCTAAAATCTTGCGTTTCATCCACCCCAGAGCCGGGGACAGCCCCAATTTGTTTTTGCTTATGGCCCAAAAAGGCGCCGGTCCCGGTTTGAAAATACTACCGCCTCTTGTGGTGTACAATAATGACGGCAGTTATACCGATGAAATAAAAGAAATATATTTTGGAAAACAATCGGAGGTTTAAAATGTTAAAGCAAGGCACTTTATATCTGTGCCCAACTCCAATCGGCAACTTAGAGGATATTACCTTAAGAGCTTTAAGAATATTAAAGGAAGTGGATTTGATAGCCGCTGAGGATACCCGGGTAACCATAAAACTATTAAACCATTTTGAAATCAAAACACCCCTTACAAGCTATCATGAGCATAACAAAAGAACCCAAGGTCCTAATCTAATATCTTTTTTACAAGAAGGGGAAAATATAGCTCTTGTAACAGATGCAGGAACTCCCGGCCTTTCTGATCCGGGGGAGGATTTGGTGAAAGATGCCGCTAAATCAGGTATAAAAGTGGTGCCGCTGCCGGGAGCAGCGGCGGCCATATGTGCACTGGTAGCTTCAGGTCTTAGCACCGAACGATTCGTATTTGAAGGTTTTTTACCTAAAAAAGCTCGAGACAGAAAGCAAAGACTGGCGGAATTGATTACAGAGCAACGGACTTTGATATTTTACGAAGCACCTCACCGTATGATAAAAACTCTTAAAGCACTACAGAACACTTTGGGAGACCGAAGGGTGGTCATTGCCCGAGAGATGACCAAAATCCATGAAGAATTCATTCGAGGAACCATAAAAGAAGTGATGGAAAGGTTTAACTGCGAGCCTCCACGAGGTGAGATGGTCATTGTAGTAGAAGGTGCAAATTCTGAGCAAAAATCCAGCCAAGTATGGGAAAATGGTGTAATTGAACACGAACTTTCAAGAAGAGATTTGATAAATAAACTTCAATCAATCATGCAAAAAAAAATGACCGAAGGTCTTACTAATAAACAAGCTCTGAAAAAAGCCGCCGTGGAATTAGGGCTTTCAAGGAACCAGGCTTATGAGTTGTTATTAAGGGGAAAATCCAGATAAAGCAAAAAGTGGCTCTGTTCAAGTCAGCCAACATCTCACATTGATGTCATACTAACCGACATATTAGTTATAGATCAAATTTGCAGAAATTTTATATTGACAAACTTTTAATTGTTAAGTATACTAAAGTTAGAAAAATAAAAACAATTTTCATAGAATGAAAATAGAGGGGATTATGAACACAAAGAATGATTATACGATCCAGTCAGTGGAAAAAGCATTAAAAGTGCTCCAAGTGTTTAATAGCGACAACTATAATGATAGCAAATCGTTGACACTTATGGAGATATGTGAGGAAACCGGTATTAATGCCAGTACTGCAATGCGAATTTTATACACTTTAAACAAAAACGGGTTTGTAGCTTTTGACAGCAATACTAAACAATATAGTTTAGATATCGCATTGTATCGTCTTGGTATGTCTATGTACAATTCAATTGATGTACATAATGTAGCACAGCAGCATATGAAGCCATTGGCAGATGAGACAGGTCTTGTAGTCTATCTTGCTAAAGTGGACTATGTTAATGATGAAATTGTGGTAATAGACAAAGTGTTTCCGAATACTGCAAACACTTGGCCTCAGATGGCAGCACGAGCCGGATATATTTTACCACTCCATTCGTCCGGTATAGGCAGACTGTATCTGGCTGAACATACAGACGACGAAATCCGTGCTATTTTGGCAAAAAAACAACTTACCAAGTTTACCGATAAGACTTTAACTGATGTAGAACAAATTTTGAAAGTAATTGCAGAGATCAGAAAAACCGGGGTTGCTTACAGCAACTGTGAAAATGAAGAATATATAGGATCAATTTGCGCTCCGATTAAAGACTATGAGGGTAAAATGGTTGCAGGAATAAGCTTAGGTGGCATTAAAAATATTATTTACGGAAAAAATAAAGATAAAAACCAAAAAGCTTTATTAAAAGTAGCTAAGCAGATTTCTGTCGACCTTGGGTATAGATAACCCTTTTATTTTTTTTAATTACTAAATGAAAGTGGTTTTTACTGTATAAAAATATATTTTTTTCCAAAGCTCCACAATTTATGTCAGCTGGATGTAAGATTTTCATACTTAAGTCTTATATAGTTGTATTTATATACAAATTATTCTTTATATGT
>MTKW01036014.1_pt1 | contig 11541 bp, 10 predicted proteins | sample 1042761 | NCBI WGS metagenome assembly MTKW01 (sample SAMN06205366, study PRJNA360243) | anaerobic digester metagenome | biome: Wastewater treatment plant; feature: Anaerobic digester sludge; material: sludge; isolation source: anaerobic digester fed with sludge from wastewater treatment plant ...
GCACCTTGTTGAATTTCATCGACAATGTATTGTCTGTTTATAAGAAAGTTCATTGCAAATCTAACATCTTTGATTGCTAAAGGATTGAAATATTCTTTATTACCGACTTTTACTGTGTATGGGGCAGCGTTTGGTACAGGATTAAAAAGCAAAGACCAAGAGCCCGAAGGAATAGAATAGATATCAAGTTTATCAAGAGTAGATTGAGGTAAAGCATTGATAGTAGGAGCACCTACTCCTGAAAAAAAGACATCAACGTTACCTGCGGCTACATCCTGTATAGCGACGTCTTCTTGCATTCTAACATCGAAATAAACTTTATCTGGCATAGGTCCCTTTTCTGCAAAAGAGAAAACAGAAAGCAAACAAACTAACACAATTAACAAAGTACTTACTTTTTTCATGAAATCCCTCCTCTTCAAAATAAATGAATTTCCTGTCTTCTGAAATTAAATACGTTATTTTAATGTATTTCAAAAGACGTTTTATGCCCATTGTATTCAACAGACCAACTTTTATCTGAAAAATTAGAACTTTTTCAGACATCCTTTAATATTATATACTATTTTAAATTAAAATGTCAAATAAAAGAAATTCGAATAAAGTAAATAATAAGTTATTATTAACAACTATTCCTAAAGAGTGAAGAAAATTTCAATTAAATTTAATTGAGTTAACATAGGAAAAAAATTTCAAGTATAATTTTTATAGTTTTTCCATAATTGAATAAATCTTTCCTTGATTTTCTTCTCATAACCAATGTCTTTTGGATGATAAAACTGTGTTTTTTCATAAGTTTCAGGCATGTAACTTTCTCTTACAAATCCACCATAGTCATGAGGATATTTATAATTTTCTCCAAATCCTTGCTTTTGCATTTTTTTATTGAGAGGATTAATTAATTTTTTAGGGATTTCAAAATTACTTTTGTTAATAAAATCTTTAGCTTTTGAATAAGCTAAGTAAGAAGAATTAGATTTAGGGCAAGCACATAGATATAAGGTTGCTTCAGATAAAGGAAGATAACATTCAGGATAACCAATATGTTCGGTTGCTATCATTGCAGAAACAGCTATATTTAAGGCATTTGGATCAGCTAAACCTACATCTTCTGCAGCAAGAATTACCATCCTTCTTGCTACATAAAGTGGGTCTTCCCCACTTTCTAACATATAGGCAAGATAAAGAATGGCAGCGTCTGGATCGCTGCCTCTTACACTTTTAATGTATGCAGAAATAAAACTATATTTTGCATTTTTGTTATAGTTTAGTTTGAAACCTGTAAAATCAGATAGAAATTGTAAGTCTATTTCGTTTATAGAAGCTTCTTTAGCTGTTTCAATTAAATTGATTATTCTTCTTAGATCTTTTCCAGCATAATCAACAAGGGCTTTCTTTGCTTCGTCGGTTATATTTATATCTTTATAATAATCTTTAATTCTTTCAAATAAAAGTTCATAATCTTTTTCAGATAATTCTTGGGTTTTAAAGATTAAAACTCTAGAAAGTAATGCAGGATTTATACTTATAGCAGGATTTTCTGTTGTAGCTCCTATGAGTGTTAAATCTCCTGTTTCAATACTTAATAAAAGTGTATCTTGTTCAGCTTTGTTCAATCTATGAATTTCATCAACAAACAGTAATTTAGGTTTGGAAAATAGATTATTTTCTTTTTCAATTATACTTTTAATAGTTTTTTTTCCTTCTAAAGCCCCCGAAATTGTATAAATATCATACAATTCTTTAATCTCGTTTAGAAGTGCTTTAACGATAGTAGATTTACCTGTTCCAGGTTCACCATATATTATAAAAGATCTGATTTTCTTATTTTTTATCCAGGTCTTAAGCACTTCTTTTAATTTTTCATTTCCTAAAATTTCATCGATGTTTTTAGGGCGTATCTTTTCATACAGAGGTTCTATACCATTCAATAGTGTTTTTCACTCCTTTTTTTAAATTGAATGAAGGCTGCCAATTTAAAATCTCTTTTGCTTTTTCGTTTGAAAGCACACTTACCTCTAAATCTCCAGGTCTTTTTTGCTGATAAATAGGAGTTTTTTTGTAATTAATTTCTTCTTTCATGATTTTAAAGAGTTCATTTATACTTGTTGCCTCATTGGTTGAGATGTTAATAATTTCGTTTTTTGCACGATCTAAAGATAAAATATTAGCTTGTATGACATCATAAACATGCACAAAATCTCTTATTTGTTCACCAGTACCATAAATTGTAACTTCTTGATTATTTAGCATATTTTCTGTAAATATAGCAACAACACCAGCTTCACCTTTTGGAGTTTGTTTAGGCCCATATACATTTGAATATCTTAATATAGTATAATCAAGAGAAAATTCCTTTGAAAAAAATTTTATGTAATGTTCACAAGCTAATTTTGAAATAGCATATGGACTTATTGGATTTGGACAATAATCTTCTGTTGTGGGAATAGGTGCATTTTCTCCATATATAGCACCACCAGAAGAAGAAAAAATTATTTTTTTGATCCCATATTTTACGGATAGAGACAATATATTTAAAGTTCCTAAGATGTTTATTTCTGCATCTTTCTTTGGGTTCTCAACAGATTCTGGAACAGAAATTTGAGCAGCTAGGTGAAAGACATAGTCAAAATGATGGGTTTCAAAAATGATATCCATAACTTTATAATCTCTAATATCTTGTTGATAAAATAAAGCTAACGGAGATAACAAATTAATATTGCCTGTTGAAAGATTATCAACAACAACTACTGAATGCCCTTCTTCTAATAATTTGTCTACTAAATTTGAACCAATAAAACCAGCACCACCAGTAACAAGTATTTTATATTTGCTTTTATCCGCCATGATAACCTCCAATGATTTATCAGTAATTTTTATATAGTTACAATATACAATTATAATTTTCAGTCTTAATTATAACATGTATTTAACTTATTATTGAATTCTTATTTTTGTTATATACTCCTCTATTAAATTTCAAAAAGATATTTATGTTAAAAAAATCTAGAAACAATACTAATTTTGTGTTATAATTATTTAATAATTGTTAAAAATATTAGAAGTAGTTGTTTTGTTATGCATTTCTGTTCAAATACATCGGGATGTGTTTTTTATGGATGCTTTGGAATTTAAAAATAAGATACAAAAAATAGATCAAATTTATAGAAGTATAAGTCTATATTCACCTAGTGTAACTCATTTTCCCACCCATGCAAGTGTTTTTTTACTTGCGACCAGTCCCTTTAAAGATGGTTATAAAATAGTAGAATTGGGAAGTGGTATTGGTCATGTTTGTTTAGCATTATCAAAATTAGTAGAAAATAGTTTGATTTATGGAATTGAAGTTCAAAAGGAACTATATTTAGCATCTTTAAAAAACAAGCAAAACAATTATAGTAAAAATGTGGAGTTTTATAACTTAGATGTAAAAGACATAAAATCATTTTTTTCATCAGAATATGCTGATTTAGTTATTTCGAATCCTCCACATTATTTTGATGGAATAAAAAGTGATAAGACAGACAGAAGAGTTGCTAGATCTGCAGATGACTTAAATGTTATGGAAGAATTTATATATGCAGCAAAATATCTTTTAAAGAATAAAAGATTAGGGTGCTTTGTAATTCATCCATCAATCTTATCAGACGTCTTTATAATTTTAGAAAAAAATAATTTAGAACCTCAACACATGTATATAGGATATGGTAATGAAAATAAAGAGGCTCAACTGATATCATTGATTTTTAGAAAGAACGGAGGAAGAAATTTTGTTATACATCCTCCAATATTCTTTAATAATTTCAAATAGATTTTGAAAGATAACGTATCCCCAATTTCTTTGGTCAAAACACAACAGACTTACTTAAAGTAATTCATAATTAATAAGGTTTGCCCTTGAAAAGGTATAATTGAAAAAATTGAAACGTCTAACAAATTAATGTTTTAGAATTTCTAAAGTGGGTACAAAATAATTTTACATTTGAGGAGGTGTTGTTTTGGCTGAATATGAAGTATTTGATCCAGTAGATCCTAATGATGAGTTCAAAGAATATAGCAACGATAGAAAACATAGGTGGCGAAATATAATAATTCTTGTTATTATAATCGCTGTGGGAGCTTATCTTCTAACGGGGGTTTATCAAGTTGGCCCTTCTGAAGTAGCTTTAGTTAAAACCTTTGGTGCATACTCTTCAACAACTGGTCCTGGCATACATTTACATCTTCCTTATCCCTTTCAATCACATGTTATCGTAGATGTTAGAACAATAAATAAGATTGAAATTGGGTTTAGAACCACAAGTTCTGGCAGAACTACTTCTTATGTATTCGTTGAAGAAGAAGCGGAAATGATTACAGGAGATCAAAATATAATAAGTATAGAAGCTATAGTGCAATATAGAGTTAGTGATCCCGTAGATTATGCTTTTAATGTAATTCAGGGAGACGATTTAGTAAAATTAACTTCTGAGAGCGTTTTGCGAGAAATGGTTGCGTTATTAGAGTTAGAAAAAGTTTTAACTACAGAAAGAGATAAAGTAGCTATGGAAACTGCAAGAAGAATACAAGAAATCATGAACGATTATGAAGCAGGTATTCAGATAGAAAATGTTTACTTACAGGATGTTACACCACCTGATCCCGTAGTTCCTGCGTTTGATGATGTTAATAATGCTCGTCAAGATCAGCAAACTTCTATAAATGAAGCCCAAAGATATGCAAATGATGTAATTCCTCGTGCTGAAGGAGAAGCAGTAAAAATTTTAAACGATGCACAAGCTTATGCTTATGAGCAAATATCTAAGGCTACTGGCGAGGCTGAACGATTCAGAATAATGTTAGAGGAATACCGAAAGTCAGAGGAAATAACAAAGAACAGATTGATTTTAGACTCTATACAAAAAATGCTTGAAAATTCAAAAATAAAAGTTATATCTGAAAAAGGAGATACCTTAAACTTCATCAATATAGCTGAGGTTATGGGGGATGATTGAGATGACGAAAATGACTATTTGGGCAGTTACAATAATAATTGTATTTTTAGGGCTTTTCTTTGGATTAACATCTTTTTACATAGTAGAACAAACTCAACAAGCAGTTGTACTTAGATTTGGAGAGATTAAAAATGTAAGAACCGAACCTGGCGTTTACGTAAAAGCGCCATTCATCGACAATGTTGTCAAGTTTGAAAAAAGATTTATGATTTATGATATTCCAGTAGAAAGAGTCATTACTTTCGATAGACGTACTGTTCTAGCAGATACTTATGCAATATGGAGGATAGAAGATCCTAAAAGATTTATAGAAACATTGGGAACTATGGAGGTAGCAATGACAAGGATAGACGATATTGTTTATTCTCATGTTAGAGATGTAATAGGCACCTACTCTTTTTCAGAAGTATTATCTATACAAAGGCTTAAAATATTAGAAGAAATAAAAAAACGTAGTGTAAACTCTTTAAAAGATTTTGGAATTAGTATAATAGATGTTAGACTAAAAAGGACGGATCTACCTCAAGAAAATACTCAAGCTGTTTATGAAAGAATGAAAAGTGAAAGATATGCTATGGCAGCTCAACTTAGGGCTGAAGGAGAAAAAGAAGCTCAAAAAATGAAGGCAGAGGCTGATAAAAAAGTCAGCATAATAAAATCAGATGCTCAAAAAGAGGCTGAAATCATAAGAGGAACTGGGGAAGCTAGTGCTACTAATATATATTCAGAGGCATATTCACAAGATATGGATTTTTATGAATTACAAAAAATAACTCAAATTTATAAAGAATCATTTGAAAAGAGTATTTTGGTGATTCCAAACGATTCACCTTTGTTAAAATATTTCTATAATATGAAATAACCGTTGAGATTTTAGTATACACAAATAAATTATGGATTATTTTGAATTTATAATGGGTTAAGGGCGGAGCCCTCCCTCTTTCTCAGCTATAAGTACTAAATAAAGTTGCACTTATTAATAATCGTTTTTGAATTTTTAGTGGGTTAAGGGCGGAGCCCTCCCTCTTTCCCAGCTATAAGTACCGAAGAATTTAAAGAAATTAAAAGATAATGAAGATTAGAAGTTGGTAAGTATTTTGTAAAAAAATCAAATACGAAACTTATATATATATTGCAGATTTTAGAATTTCTAAAGGGAGGGTTTTAAACTGAATGTTTTAGATCTAATAACTCTTAAAGAAGTTTATAAAAAAAATAATCGAGAATTAATTGAATTTGTTGATAACAATACATTGCCCACAGTATTTAAAGAAGATTATGAAGAAAAGAAAAGAAATATATTTAAAAGATTAAATCAGGTCAAAGACTTAAAAATCTTGACTTATTGGGATGAAGCATATCCTGATCTTTTGAAAGAAACAAATGATCCCCCTATCATTATTTACTATTTTGGAGATATTTCTTTGATGAAAAGTATGAAAGTATCAATTGTTGGTAGTAGGAAGCCAACCAGTTATGGAAAAACGGTTTGTGAAAATATAGCAAAAACATTAGATAGTTATACCATTGTTAGTGGAATGGCTTATGGAATAGATTCTATAGCCCATATAAATTCCAAAAAGACTATAGCAGTTTTAGGAAATGGAATAGATGTTGTTTACCCCAAATCAAACGAGAACCTGTATGCCAGAATAAAAAATGAAGGTTTAATTTTATCAGAGTACTTTCCCGGAACTAGGCCTGCAAGGTATACATTCCCTTATAGAAATAGAATAATTGCTGGACTTTCAGAAAAAACCATTGTAGTAGAAGCTTCAAAGAAAAGTGGCTCACTTATTACTGCTAGGTATGCCCTAGATTATGGGAGAGAAGTTTTAGCTGTGCCTGGGGATATTACACGTATAAACTCATATGGAACAAATTACCTCATATATAGTGGTGCTACGCCAATAATTTCTTTAGAGCAACTTAGAGAATTATTCAGAGTTAACAAGACTTTTGATAATAACAATACAATCATAGAAGATAAAAATTCTATATTAGAGAATCATATACTTCAATCAATAATGAATGGGAAAGATAATTTAGATCTAATTTGTGATTCTATAAATGAAGATGTATCATTAATTTTATCAACTATAATGAAAATGGAAATAGAAGGTGTTATTGGTCAGGAAAATGGAGTTTACTATATTTTGAAAGAAGGAGAGTGATCCCATGCCAATATTGACTGATGATGAAATTAAAATGTTAATAAACGCAGAGTGCCATGATCCTTTTATCTATCTTGGTTTAAGAAAATTAGATGAAAAAAATCTTATTGTGAGAACTATTCAACCTTTTGCAAAAGAAGCTTATTTGATAACACAAGATAAGAAAATCAAACTAGATAAAATACATCCTAGCGGGCTTTTTGAAAAAAAGATAGAAGGAACAGAGTTTTTTGAATATGAATTTGAATATGTTGCCCAGGATGGACATAAATGGCGTACTGTCGATCCCTATTCTTTTCTACCTGTTATTTCTGAATATGATAGGTATCTATTTAATGAAGGGAATCATTATAAGATATATGAAAAATTAGGGGCACACCCTATGAAGATAAAGGGTGTAAATGGGGTATTATTTGCAACTTGGGCACCAAATGCCAAAAGGGTAAGTGTGGTAGGTAATTTTAATAATTGGGACGGAAGAGTTCATCAAATGAGAGTACTTGGTGTATCAGGCATTTGGGAAATCTTCATTCCAAATGTAGTGGAAGGGGATTTATATAAATTTGAAATTAAAACTCAAAATGGTGAGATACTTCTAAAAACAGATCCTTACGGAACCTATTTTGAAGTTCGACCTAACACTGCTGCTATAGTTTATGATGTAGACGATAAGCATAAGTGGCAGGATGAAGAATGGATGGAAAAAAGGGAAGGAATTAATTGGTTTGAAGAACCTATCTCGATATATGAAGTTCATTTGGGTTCATGGGCAAGAAAAGATGGAAATGAATTTTTAAATTATAGAGATTTAGCTCAAAAATTAGTTAAACATGTTAAAGAACATAATTTCACACATATTGAATTACTTCCTATAGCAGAACATCCTTTGGATATATCATGGGGTTATCAAGTCACTGGTTATTTTGCTCCAACAAGCAGATTTGGTAAACCCGAAGATTTTATGTATTTTGTTGATGTAATGCATCAAAATAATATAGGAGTCTTTATTGATTGGGTTCCTGGACATTTTCCAAAAGATTCGTTTGCTTTGGGTAGATTTGATGGGACAGCGCTATATGAACATTTTGATCCAAGGCTTGGAGAACATAAAGATTGGGGGACATATATATTTAATTATGGAAGGTACGAAGTAAAGAATTTCTTGTTATCCAATGCATTATTTTGGTTGGAAAAGTATCATATTGATGGATTAAGGGTAGATGCCGTTGCATCTATGGTTTATTTAGATTATAGTAGAAAAGATGGAGAATGGATACCTAATAAATATGGTGGAAGAGAAAATTTAGAAGCAATTGATTTTTTAAAACAATTAAATACAGTTGCTTACCAGTATTTTCCTGGAATCTTAACAATAGCAGAAGAGTCCACAGCTTTTCCTGGTGTAACAAAACCAGTTCACTTGGGAGGATTAGGGTTTTCATTTAAATGGAATATGGGTTGGATGAATGACACTTTAAGGTATTTTAGTAAGGATCCTATATTTCGAAAATATCATCAAAACGATCTGACGTTTTCTTTACTTTATGCCTTTTCAGAAAATTTTATCCTCTCTATATCACATGATGAAGTAGTTTACGGGAAAAGGTCTCTTTTAGAAAAGATGCCAGGGGATGATTGGCAAAAATTTGCTAATCTTAGGTTATTTTATTCTTATATGTATGCACATCCTGGTAAAAAGTTACTTTTTATGGGTGCGGAAATTGCTCAAAGAAAAGAGTGGGATTGTTTGCACAGTTTAGATTGGCATTTGCTACAATATGAACCTCATGAGAAAACTAGTGTTTTTTTAAAGGATTTGAACAAGATATATAAAAAATATAAATCACTTTTTGAGGTAGATCATAGTTATGATGGATTTGAATGGATAGATTTTAATGATACAGAAAACAGTGTTATCTCTTTTGTCAGAAAATCTAAAAATCAAGAAGAATTAATAGTTTGCATTTTTAATTTCACACCTGTACCGAGAGAAAATTATAGAATAGGAGTACCCAAAAAAGGTGTTTATCAAGAGATATTAAATAGCGACTGGAAAGAATACTATGGCAGTGGAATTGATAATCCAAAAGAGGTTTATTCACAAGATGTTCCAATGCATGGAAGAGAACAATCCATCATTTTGACTTTACCACCATTGGCTGGTATGTATTTTAAATATATAATAAAATGAATATAATGGAGAAGATGTAATATATGATGTTAAAAGCTTATGGGAAAGTTAATCTCTACTTAGATGTAATAAAAAAAAGGGACGATGGATACCATGATATATTAACCTTGTTTCAATCCATAAAAGAACACGATATTATTTATGTGGATTTTTCTGAAAAAGAATTTTTTGAAAGTGAACCAGAGTTGTCAATACCCTGGAAAGATAACATATTAAAACAAACAATAGAAATATTTAAAAAAGAAACCGGTATTTATGATTTTAACTTAAAAATAAAATTAGTAAAAAAACTCCCGCTTGGAGGGGGCGTTGGCGGCGGAAGTGCAGATTCCGCTGCTCTTTTAAGATTTTTAGCGAAAAATTTTAATATATCAGAAAGAGATATATTTGATATTGCCAAAAAAATAGGAAGTGATGTTCCTTTTCTATTAAATGGAGGAACCGCCATAGGAAGAGGTAAAGGAGATATTTTAGAGTATTTGGAACCGTTAGATATTAATATAAAATTATATCCGATGCCTTTAAGAATAGACACTAAAAAGATGTATGAACTATTGGATCAGCAATGGAAAGAAATAAAGCATAAAGGGGACCCCCATCTTCTATATTGTTCGTTAAAAAACAAAAACGTTGAAGTTGCTAAAAAAAACGCCTTCAACGTATTTGAACAAATTGTTTTTAAAATAAATCCTCAATTGCAAGAACAAAAACATGAGATAGAAAAAGAAAAAGGTACTATTTTTGCACTTATGAGCGGAACAGGAAGCACTATATTTAGAGTTTGTGAGTGAAATTATCAAATATGTTGCTTATCCAATTTATAGACAAAAGCTATGATTTCTGCAGCTATTTCATAAAGTTCAGAAGGTATTTCATCATCTAAATCAATACCATAGAAATCTTCTACAGCTTTTTCATTTTTGATAATGGGTATATTTTCCTTTTCAGCGATCTCCAGAATTCTTTGGGCTATCAGATCCATGCCTTTTGCTACTACTTTTGGTGCATTATCTACTCCTTTTTTATACCGTAATGCAACAACCTTCTTTTTCTCCATTATCTTTATCTCGCTTTTAAAGATAAAAAATCTTTTAGGGTTTTTATTATGTAGTCGATATCTCTTTTGGTAACCCAGTAATTTGTTACAAACCTAAACATTCCATTTTCAGGGGGATTAATTTTTATACCTTTATCCAAAAAGTAACTTACCATCTCTTCAACATTATCAATGTTCAAAGTGAAAAAAACCATATTAATTTGGATATCATCCAAATTGATAGATATTTCTGGAATTTTGCTCAATTCTTTTCCCATATATCTTGCATTTTCATGGTCTTCATGTAAGCGATCTCTCATTTTTTCTAGTGCAACTAATCCTGCTGCGGCTAAAAAACCTGCTTGTCTCATACCCCCGCCCATAAGTTTTCTTTTTTTCTTTGCCTTTTCAATAAATGACTTACTTCCTGCGACCATCGAACCAACAGGTGCGCATAACCCCTTGGATAAACAGAACATTATTGAATCACAATACTGTGTAATCTCTTTTGGATCAACTTTCAAATAAGTTGAGGCATTAAATATTCTTGCTCCATCTAAATGAACAGGGATTTTATTTTCTTTTGCTATTTCATGAATTTCTTTCATATTCTCAAGTGGGATAACTCTTCCGTTTGAGTGAGCGTTTTCTAAGCAAATTAACCCTGTTGAAGGAAAATGAATATCTTCTTCACCTTTCCTAATTTTACTCCTTACTTCTTGAGGAGACATAATGCCTTTATCACTTTTAATAGTCCTTAGTTGAACTCCAGCTATTACAGATGAAGCCCCAACTTCATGAATAACTATATGGCAACTATCATCTAAGATGACCTCATTTCCTCTTTCACAATGAGTGAAGATAGAAAGTTGATTTCCAAAAGTACCGCTAGGGACAAATAGAGCAGCTTCTTTTCCAACAATTTCAGCTGCATAAACCTCTAATTTTTTTATTGTAGGGTCCTCATCGTAAACATCATCTCCAACTACTGCATTATACATGGCGTCTCTCATCTCTTGAGTAGGTTGAGTTACTGTATCGCTTCTGATATCGATATATTTCATTTAAAATTCACCTCTTTATCATTTTCCTGCAAGAAGACTCCCACTTCTGTAAGTGGGTGATGAATTGCAGTTATAAAACATA
>MTKW01006995.1_pt1 | contig 11539 bp, 7 predicted proteins | sample 1042761 | NCBI WGS metagenome assembly MTKW01 (sample SAMN06205366, study PRJNA360243) | anaerobic digester metagenome | biome: Wastewater treatment plant; feature: Anaerobic digester sludge; material: sludge; isolation source: anaerobic digester fed with sludge from wastewater treatment plant ...
TATACGAATTTTGTAACTTTGTTTCGTAAATTATACGTTGGCAACAAGTGTAAAAAGACAGATGAGCAGACAGATACGATAGTGACAATTTGAAATAAGAAATGATTTAGCTTTATGACAGGACAGTGCAAATTTGATGGAAATTTATTTTGTTTTTTTCTTCCCCCCGCAAAAAAAGAAGGAAACCCCACCCACATTGCACACATTGCCAAAGCCCCACAAGCCAACGCTGAAGCCAAAGCTTTGTCAAAGAGTGCAATTTGCCAACGCTCACTGTGCTAAATAGATAATAAACTTGTATTTTTGAAAATTATTTAAATTAATGAATCAAAACCCAGAGCAAATAGCAAGAGATAACATTGACAAGCAGTTGACTGCTTGCGGCTGGGTTATTCAAATCATCAAACAAATTAATTTGAATGCTGGAATTGGGGTTGCCGTAAAAGAATATTTGACAGATGTTGGTCCTGCGGACTATGTTTTATTTGTTGATGGAAAACCTTGTGGAGTAATTGAAGCTAAACGAGAAGAAGAAGGTCATAGAATGACTGTACACGAAGGACAAGGTGAAGACTATGCAAATGCTAAACTCAAACATCTAAAGAATGAACCATTGCCTTTTGTTTATATCAGCACAGGAGAAGTAACAAGGTTTACGGATTTTACCGACCCAAAACCAAGAGCAAGAGAAGTCTTCAGTTTTCACAGACCTGAAACATTAAGAGATTGGGTAAAACGAGACAAATCACTTCGCAGAAGATTATTGGATTTACCTGCTTTGCAAACTGATGGTTTGAGAGATTGTCAAATCAACGCCATCACAAAACTTGAAACGTCATTCAAAGAGAACCGACCTAGAGCCTTGATTCAAATGGCAACAGGTTCAGGAAAAACTTTTACTGCTATAACAGCCATTTATCGCTTGTTGAAATATGCAAAGGCAAAACGAGTTTTGTTTTTGGTTGACACAAAAAACCTTGGCGAACAAGCAGAGCAGGAATTTATGTCATTCGTTCCGAATGATGACAACAGAAAGTTTACTGAACTTTACAGCGTTCAGAGACTAAAATCAAGCTACATAGCAACCGACAGTCAAGTTTGCATAAGCACAATTCAGCGTTTGTATTCCATTTTAAAGGGAACCGAGTTAGAAGAAGCAGCCGAAGAAGAAAATCCAAACGAGAGAAAATACCAACCAAAGGAAATTCCACCAATTGAGTATGATGGCAAAATGCCGATTGAGTTTTTTGATTTCATTGTAATTGATGAATGCCACAGGAGCATTTACAACTTATGGAAACAAGTTCTTGAATATTATGATGCTTTTGAAGTTGGCTTAACAGCCACTCCCGACAAAAGAACCATTGGCTATTTTGACCAAAATCTGGTTAGTGAATATTCTCACGAAATGGCGGTTGCTGATGGAGTTAATGTTGGATATGAAGTATTTATCATAGACACAAAGGTAACGCAACAAGGTGCTACACTTTGGAAAGGCGAATACATTGAACACCGTGAACGCCTGAGCAGAAGAAAAAGAATGGAATTGCAGGATGAAGATGAAGAATATTCAAAACAACAATTAGATAAGGATGTAGTAAATCCAAATCAGATAAGAACCATCATTCGCACTTTTAAAGAGCATTTACCGACCATTTTCAAAGACCGTTACGATAAGAACGGAAATTTTGAAGTTCCTAAAACATTGATTTTTGCGAAAACAGATAGCCACGCAAACGACATAATTGACATTGTCCGTGAGGAGTTTGCCGAAGAAAATAAATTCTGCAAGAAAATCACATACAACAGCGAAGACCCAAAAAGCACTTTGGCTCAATTCCGTAACGACTATCATCCAAGGATTGCTGTAACGGTAGATATGATTGCCACTGGTACAGATGTAAAACCTTTGGAATGTTTGCTTTTTATGCGAGACGTAAAAAGCAAAAACTATTTTGAGCAAATGAAAGGTAGAGGCACACGAACAATTGATTTGGATAGTTTACGAAAAGTAACACCTACTGCAAAATTCACGAAAGACCATTTTGTAATTGTGGATGCCATTGGTGTAACCAAGAGTTTAAAAACCGACAGCCGACCTTTAGAAAAGAAACCTGGCGTTCCGCTAAAAGATTTGCTTCAAGCTATTGCAGTAGGTGCAAGAGAAGAAGAATTGTTTACTTCTTTAGCTAACCGACTTACCCGATTAGACAAACAAATCACAGAAAAAGAGAAAAAACAATTTGCCGAAAAAGCCAATGGCAAAAGCGTTTCTCAAGTGGTAAAAGAATTGTTGAATGCTTTTAATCCTGATGTTTTAGAAGAAATTGAGAGCAAAGTAAGAACTGAAATGGCAGGTGCTGCTCCTGTAGATATTGAAGCGAAAATCAAAGCACAAACAGAAACACTGCAAAACGAAGCAGCAAAAGTATTTACAGGTGAACTAAACGAATACATTGAAAATGTTCGCAAAGCACACGAACAAAAAATTGACTTAGCAAATCCTGATGAAGTTATTCACGTTGGTTGGGACAAAGACAACACCAACAAAGCAAATGAAATCATTACTAGTTTTTCAGAATGGATGCAAGAGAACAAAGACGAATTAATGGCATTGCAGATTTTTTACAACCAACAATTTAGAAGAAGAGAATTAACATATTCAATGATAAAGGAAGTTTTGGAGAAACTCCAAAACGATAAACCTTCTCTTGCTCCCTTGAATGTATGGAGAGCTTATGAAGCATTGGAACAATGCAACGGCTCACCAAGGAACGAACTAACAGCAATTGTTTCTTTGATTCGTAAAATCAGTGGATTAGATAGCACATTGACGAGTTATGATAAAATAGTGGACAAAAATTTTCAGGATTGGGTTTTCAAGAAACAAGCCGGAGCAACCAAATTTAACGAAGAACAAATGCAATGGCTGAGAATGATTAAAGATTATGTAGTGAATAGTTTCCATATTGACAAAGACGACTTTGATTTAAATCCATTCAACGCACAAGGAGGATTGGGCAAGATGTGGCAATTGTTTGGCGACCAAACAGAAGAAATTATTAACGAATTAAATGAAGCACTGGCAGCATAATGAGTGGTCTATTTTTAAACTTCTATCAAGTAGATATTCCTACAAAAGCTGCTTCAATTGATTCAGTTGAGTATAGCCCCTACGCTTCAAAAGAAGCATTCATTAGCTTAAAAGAAAGTTTTCCAAATCTTTCATTTTATCGGGATGATGATAAAATATTACTTTGGAGGAATTCAAGCGACTCTGAACTTCCTAAAAATTCTGTATCTATAAATATTGACTTTACCGAGAAAGCAAAAGTGCTTTCTAAAATACTAGAAAGGTCAATAATTGATTATGTTGAGCCGAAAGGCTATCAAATATTCAAGAATAAACATTCGAACGCTTGGGAAATAATTTCACCGAAAGATGTTTTAAATGGAAGTATTGAAGGCCTATCAGTAAACCGAATAGTACATTTTTCACCTTGTTTCTTTTTTAAGGAAAGCAAATTGCTATTGGGCTTTTCTTTATCTACTTCACTCAAAAACTCTTTTACTTGGAGTAAATCAGAGTTTGAGAAATATGGCATTGACATTAAAGGATTAAAAGGTGATGAAGATAGAATCTTTGCAAACAGGCAATCAATAAAGCGATTTTTAGAAACGAAGGGAGCAACAGCCAAATACGACCAAATAATAAATGAGGAAAATAAAAACTCAAAATGCTTTGCAGTAATTGATGGCTTTTACAAATGGCTTGATAAAAACAGAACGGAAATTAAATTGCCTTTTGGACTAGCAATAAATGCTATTTCTAAAAAATACTTGCCTTTTGAAGATGAATTAATCAAGCCCGAAATAATTGGAAAGCCACAGAGATATTTTTATAGTAACCGCAAGAACACACAAGGTTTAAAATATTACGACCAAATGGTTAAGGCTTATCAACCTTATTCATTGGAGCTTTACCAAAACAAACAAATCAATATTGGTGTGATTTGTCCTTCTGAATATCAGGGCGAAACAGAAGGTTTTGTAAAGAAAATTGAAGCAAAACTAAAAGAGGTCTTCCATTTCAACGCTTTAAACTTTCATTTCAAAACAATTGCAGGTAAAGAATTAGAAAATTACAAGGAAGTTCTTTATGATGAGGCTTTACAGAAGTGCGACTTGATTTATGTAATCATAAATGAAGCCCAAGAAAAGCTAAGTCCAAACAATTCACCTTATTACGTTTGTAAAGCAAAGTTTATCGGTAATGGCATTCCAACGCAGGATGTTCAAATAGAAACCATAAGACAAAATCTCAATGCCTTTACTATGACCAACATTGCATTAAACTCTTATGCAAAACTTGGTGGTACGGCTTGGACAATTGAAAAAGAAGACAAACTAAAAGATGAATTGGTAATTGGCATTGGCTCCACATTATCAGAAAATGGGCAGTTTGTTTTGGGTATTGCACAAGTTTTTCATAATGATGGCAGGTATATGACAGGAGATTGCTCTCCCCTTTCATCATTTGCCAATTATGCTGAAAATTTAGAAAATCACCTTTATAAAACTTTACAGCCCTTAGTTGAGGAAATGAGCAAATCAGGCACATTCCGCTTGATTTTTCATTTGTTCAAATCAGCCAGTGAGGAATACGAAATAAAAGCCATTAATGGCTTAAAAGAGAGATTGGCAAATTACAATTTTGAATTTGCGTTGGTTCATTTGGCTTATGGGCATAATTTCAGATTGTATTACAATGATGGAAGAAATGACATCAACCAAGGAACATACATTCAATTAAGCAAACATTCTGCTTTGCTTCATTTTGTAAGCAAGAGTGATTTACCCTTGAAAATTGATTTAGATAAGCGTTCTACCTTCACGAGTTTGTTCTACATAGCAAAACAGGTTTATTGGTTTTCACACTTGTCGCATAGAAGCTATATGCCGTCAAAAAGAACCGTTACGATAATGTATCCATCTTTAATGGCAAGAATGACCGAAGAACTCAAAAAAGTAGAAGGTTGGGATTATGAAAGATTAAAAGCAGTAAGCGAAAAACTATGGTTTATCTAAGAGAGATATTAAAGCATAACAGAACGAAGTTAATTCAGTATAAAAATATTGAATTAGCCGCTTATCTGTGTGTTCAATCTTTCGAAGAATTACCAAACCATTCTTTTGAATTAAGTCCTGATGAAGAAATTGCGTTGATTGGATATAAAAAAGAAAGCATTGATGTTTCAAAAGTTGTTTCAATCGTTTCAAAAGCACCAGTAAAAGGGCTAAGTGCAATTTCCAATGTTTACAAATTTGCTGGTTTATTTTTATCGGCAAAAAGTGAATTAAGCCAACAACTCAAAGAAAAATATCAGCAAAGTGATTTAAAACAAAAGTACTTTCTTACCAAAATTGAACCATCTCTAAAACCTCTATTAGAGAACGAAGTTAAAGCGTTGCAAAATCAACCCTTAGCCGTTTTAATTAATACAGTTTTTGACATAGACACAGTAAATGAGACCGAACTGGATACTGCCTTGCAAGCTGTTACAGCAGGAACTGACATAGATGTGCAATTGCAAATCCTATTAGAAGATATTGAAAGCACTTTGCTGAACATAAGGTATATTAATAAATCTGCTGATGAAGTGGTAAGAGACATTTTGAATAATTTCAGCAATGCCATTCAGAAGATAATCAAGAACCGAAGAAAAGACCATCCCAATTTTGAAATTGAAGATGAATATGACGTTCAGGATATTTTATATGTGATACTTAAATCGGTATTTCCAAACCTAAGGGATGAAGATGCCATTGGTAAAGTTGGAGCAAAGACAACGAAAATCGACTTGATAATAAGGGAAGAAAGAATTTTAGTGGAAGTGAAAATGATTAAAGAGAAAGATTCAAACGAAACGCATTTCATAGAACAACTGAAAGTAGATTTTGAATCATACCACGAATGTAAATGGTTGAGAAAGCTATTTTGCTTTGTTTACGACCCTTACAAAAAGACTAGAGACATTTCAAACTTTCACGACTTGAACGCAGATAGAACTAAGGGTGAACACAATTTTAATGTAGAAGTGATAGTAGCGAACTAATGATAGAGAATACAAACATACCTAAACATTGGAAATTAGCTTCTTTAGTAAGCGACTTGCAGTTTATTAAAACTGGTGTTCCAGAATATAAAGGCAAGAAAAAGTATTATTCTACTGGAAGTATTAAAGAAGACAAAATTACTTCAGAAGGCGAGTATGAATTTAAAAAAAAGCCTTCAAGAGCAAATAGAAAAGCTAAACTTGGAGATGTTTTTCAGGCAAGAATGAAAGATACTGACAAAGCAATTCTAATTACTAATGAACTTGACGAACAACTTTTTTCAACTGGTTTTTTTCAGATAAGAGGAGATGACAAACTATTTAACAAATTCATTTATTATTACTTAACATCTAATTTATTTAAGCAACAAAAAGACAAACTATGCTCGGGTTCAACACAATCAGCTTTAAATGATGAATCAGCAAAAAAAATATTTGTACCTCTTCCTCCATTTGAGGAACAACAAACCATTGTAGCCAAAATAGAAGAACTACTAAGTGAATTAGAAAACGGCAAACAACAACTGCTAATCGCCCAACAGCAATTGAAAGTGTACAGGCAAAGTTTGTTGAAATGGGCTTTTGAAAGTAATGACTACCCAATATTTAATATGATTGATTTGAATATTAAAATTCAAATTGGGCCTTTCGGCACTCAATTACACAAGGAAGATTATATTGAGAATGGAATTCCTTTAATAAATCCAATGCATATTCAAAATGGGAAAATTGTTCCAAATTATTCCTATTCAATTCGTAATGAAAAGATGCAAAGCCTTCCAAACTATATTTTAAAAGAAGGGGACATTATAATGGGGAGAAGAGGTGAAATGGGGAGATGTGGATTAGTTTCTAAAACGGAAGATGGTTGGTTTTGTGGTACTGGTAGCTTGTACTTTAGACCAAACCCAACAAAACTTAACTCAAGGTTTCTTTACTATTATCTCTCAAGCCAACCAATAAAGAAGTATTTAGAATTAAATGCAGGCGGCACCACAATGGCAAATCTTAATCTAAAGATTGTAAAAGAAATCCCAATTAAACTACCTGAAATAAAAGAGCAAGGCCAAATTGTAAATGAAATAGAAAGCAAACTCACAGTTTGCGATAAAATAGAAGAAACCATCAGCCAAAGTTTACAACAGGCAGAAACTTTGAAGCAGAGTATTTTAAAAAAGGCGTTTGAGGGGAAATTGGTAACCACAGAAAAAATGACAGTTGTAAATGAGTTACATTAAAGAAATACATAAATACGAAGGATTTAAACTCTTATCCCTTGATTTAAGAGGTAATTCCCTAATGGGTAAAAGTAATTTGCATTACAGTTTTGTGGATGAAAAAGATAAGCAAGACATCATTTATACAACGGTTATAATTGGAGCCAATGGAACAGGAAAAAGTAATTTGTTCAGAATCATTATTGAACTGTTCAAAGAACTGAATGATTTGAGCAGAGGTAAAAGCCGTTCTTATAATGTTGATGGAAATTTCAATTTAAAGTTCTCTGTTAATGGCGATATTTTTGAATACGCCAATATAGTTTCAGAAGGCGAATCAAATGAAAATAGTAATGAGCCTGAAAAAGGCAATCCTGCCTTTCTTCTTCGCAACGGTAAAAAAATTGATTTTGAACTTGCTCAATTTCCTTTAGCAATTGTTGCAAATTCAATTATGCTCACTGATAAATTCCCGTTTTTCAGAAAAGAGAAAGATGAAAATGGCGAACAAGTTGAAGCATTTCCAAGATATAAATACTTAGGGGTTAGAAACATTCCTCAAAGTGCAAGCACGAGAGCATATGTTCGAAGAACGGTTGAGTTTATTGTAGAACAATTTGAAAAGAACGACAGTAACAAGTCTGGATTCATTTCTGCCTTAAAACGTGCTACAGATTTTTTAGAACTTGATAACTCAATAGACATTTATTACTATACTTCAAACAATGCGAAATTTTTCAGAGGCGATTTAACGCCTGAGGGATTAGACGCTTACTTCGAGCCAATCCGAGAAAAATATCCAAAGCCAGAAGACAATCCACCTTTTAAGCTTAATCAGTACTTAAAAATAAAAGAAGATAGAAAATTACTACAATCAATTTGCGACTTCTGCAATACACTTGTTAAAGAAAACAGGCTTGAAAAAATCCCCAAAAAAACAATAAGAAAATTAAAGTACAACTTAATTGAACCTAAGTTATTTGAACGATTGAATGCGGAGTATCCAATGCTTGAGCATTTACGGCAGTTGGGTATGATTTCTTCACCCGAAATTCAATTAAAAAGAGCCGGTGGGTATTCTCTTCAAGAAAGCAGTTCAGGAGAATATCATTTCTTTTCTTCCATTGTTGGCCTTATGGCTACTGTAAAACCAACAAACAGCTTGGTGCTAATCGATGAGCCTGAAATCAGTTTGCACCCGAATTGGCAAATGAAATATTTATCGTTTTTACGGGAGTTATTTGGACATTCCGAATATTCTACTTGCCATATTTTATTTGCGACACATTCACATTTTTTAATTTCCGATTTAAAAGGCGATTGTTCAAAAATTATCGGATTGAAAAGAGCAGGCAGAGAAATTGAAATAATTGATATGCCCAAAGGAATTGATACTTATGGTTGGTCGGCAGAGGAAGTGCTTCTTGAAATTTTCAATGTTCCTACAACTCGAAATTACTTTATAGCTGATAAAATTGGCGACATTTTAGAATTAGTTTCAAAAAAAGATAGAAATGAGAAATTAATCCGTGAAAAGGTTCTATCTCTAGTAAATAAAAATGTAATGAACCTATCAGATAATGACCCTCTAAAATCAGTATGGAATAAACTTGTTTCAAAATATGGCCAAAGACCTTAACATAGTATTTTACCTGTCCAAATTGAAACCTATAAAATATAGGGGTATTGATATTGCAAAATTACGAGCTAACCCAATTATAAAATCTGATGATTGGTCTTTAAGTGAATTCAGTTCATTAAAAAGGACATTCCGTTATTTACATTATAAATCACAAAACAGAAGATGTAGTTATTGTAGGAGACTTTTAAACCCACTTGGAATTAATGAGCATATCGACCATATTATTGCAAGAAGTATTAAATCTGGTTGGATGTTTAAACCAAGAAACCTAGTTCTAACTTGTTATCAATGCAATACACAAAAATCAGCGGCATCAGCATTTCCACCTGGTCAAACATTTAAACGCTTACCACAAAAACCAAATAATTTTATATTATTTAATCCATACGTTCATAAATGGTCAGACCATTTTGAAGTGGAGGATAATTTGTTCTTAAAGGCTATTTCTACGGTAGGTCAAAATACAATAACAGAATTGAAACTTTACGACTATAAGTACTCAATAAAGTATGCAGATGAAGCAAATATTTTTGGAGACACAGCGATAAAACGTGCTACGAAAAGAATGGCTAAGTATGGCAAAACTAGTATTGAATTCAAAAGTGCTGAAAAACTAATAATAGAAATCGAACGTTATATTTAAATAAAATGAACAACACATCAAGTATAGTAAGCAAAGTTTGGAGTTTCTGTAATCCCCTGCGTGATGTAGGTGTTGGTTATGGAGATTATTTAGAGCAACTCACCTATTTGCTTTTCTTAAAAATGGCTGATGAATACAGCAAGCCGCCACACAACAGGAAATTACCCATTCCAAAAGAATACAATTGGGAAAGTTTAACCAACAAAAAAGGGGCTGAACTGGAATTGCACTATGCAACTTTGCTTCGTGAATTAAGTACAGCAAAAGGAATTTTAGGTCAAATATTTACAAAGAGCCAAAACAAGATTCAAGACCCCGCTATGCTTGCCAAAATCATTGATATGATTGACAGTGAGCAATGGTTGGTAATGGGCGCAGATGTGAAAGGAGATATTTACGAAAAACTCCTAGAACAAAATGCACAAGACGTAAAAAGTGGTGCAGGCCAATATTTTACTCCACGTCCATTGATTCGGGCAATGGTAGAATGTATTCAGCCACAACCAATGAAAACCATTGCCGACCCAAGTTGCGGAACGGGTGGTTTCTTTTTGGCAGCTTATGATTACATTGTAGAGAACAATAAACTCGACAAAGAGCAGAACAAGTTTCTGAAAATGCAGACTTTTTTCGGTAACGAAATAGTGGCAGGGACAAGACGTTTGGCTTTGATGAACTTGTTCTTACATAACATTGGAGACATTGAAAGCGATAATTTCATTTCCCCTGCTGATGCATTGATTGCAGCTTCTCCGACAACTTACGATTATGTTTTAGCCAATCCACCTTTCGGCAAAAAGAGTTCACAGACATTTACCAATGACGAAGGTGAACAAGAAAAAGACGATTTAACCTATAATCGTCAAGACTTTTGGGCAACTACCAGCAACAAGCAATTGAATTTTGTGCAACACATACGTTCAATGCTTAAAACCACAGGACAAGCAGCCGTTGTATTACCCGACAATGTTTTATTTGAAGGCGGTGCAGGTGAAACAGTTCGTAAAAAGCTATTGGAAACAACCGACTTACATACAATTCTTCGTTTACCGACAGGAATATTCTATGCTCAAGGTGTAAAAGCAAACGTACTTTTCTTTGATAACAAACCTGCAAGCAAAAACCCTTGGACAAAGGAAGTATGGGTGTATGACTATCGAACAAATATTCACCACACCTTGAAGAAAAACCCCTTAAACATTGATGTTTTAAAAGACTTCATTGACTGTTACAAGCCCGACAACAGAAACAAACGAAAAGAAACCTATCATCCTGAAACAAATCCCGAAGGACGTTGGAGAAAGTTCAGCTATGAAGAAATTATTGCAAGAGATAAAACAAGCCTTGACATTTCTTGGCTCAAAGACAAATCACTTGCAGACCTTGACAACATTCCAGACCCTGATGTATTGGCAGAGGATATTATAGAAAACTTGGAGGCTGGTCTAGCAAGCTTTAGAGAAATTATGTTAACGTTAAATGCAAAATGACAAATAGCCAACCCACAGTCGTAAGCACATTTGCAAGCCCACACGAGCCAACGCTCAAACCAAAGGCTTGCAAAAGAGCTTCCGCCTTTCCTGCCCACGTAACCGCCTTTCAGGACGGTTTTAGGATTGCCCACGCTCAAAAAAACAAAATAAATTTGTGCTTCGTGGATAGGTTGGTGCAGATTGACAATGATAAGAAAATAAAAGCTAAATAAATGACAAACAGACGGAGATGAATGAACACCAGTTGCCAACACGCGGTACAGTTAATTGCCGGTGCAGTGGGTATTCGAGCGGCACAGCTCGTATCAAAAGTAGTTGTAACTTGACAGGAAAGTGCTTCGAAATCGGCAACTAACCATACCGCCATCCGTTATGGCACATAATAAAACACGACACAACGAACAGTAAACTTTAAAACTAAACGAATG
>MTKW01002621.1_pt1 | contig 11525 bp, 6 predicted proteins | sample 1042761 | NCBI WGS metagenome assembly MTKW01 (sample SAMN06205366, study PRJNA360243) | anaerobic digester metagenome | biome: Wastewater treatment plant; feature: Anaerobic digester sludge; material: sludge; isolation source: anaerobic digester fed with sludge from wastewater treatment plant ...
GCCCATGTCCATGTATGATGATTTTTCCACAAGAGAAATGGCGATCCCCATAGCTCCTACCATGCAAAAAACTAATGAAACCGCTGCAGTGCCGTCCGGAGATTCAGCGGATTATTCCGGGACAAATGTTCAGGTAGAGAGTGTTGATGAGGCCGATTTAATAAAGACAGACGGTAAATACATTTATCAGGTCAATCGAGGAAAGGTAATCGTGGTAAAAGCTTTTCCCGTTTCGAAAATGAAAATCGTAAACACATTAGATTTTCAGGATGAGAGTTTCACCCCACAGGAATTATATCTGGACGAGGATTTCCTTGTTGTAATAGGTTCAACATATAAACAAATACCCTTTTTTAAGCCGCAAGATAAAATAACCCCTGATATTTATTCGCCCAGGTATTCATGTAGAACAGTCAGGGCAATAATTTATGATATCCGCCGGAAGTCCGAGATCAAAAAACTCAGGGAAGTTGAACTTGAAGGTAATTATGTATCTTCCAGAAAAATCGATTCATCATTATATCTTGTGATCAATAAAGGTATAAATTATTATATGCTGGAAGACGGCATGGAAAATCCTACACCCTCTTACCGTGATACAGCCGTAAAGGACGACTTTAATAATATTGAATACGATAAAATCCGCTATTTCCCCAAAGGCCTAAAACCCAACTACTTAATGGTTGCCGGTCTTAACCTTTATGAGATGGATAAGGAAGTCAGTGTCTACACTCTTCTGGGAGCAGGTGAAAATATATACTCTTCACCGGATAATCTATATGTGAGTCTGGCAGACAACCGTTACGTTGAACCCGAACCGCTGCCCGTGATGCCCTCAAGCGGCATTAAAAGGCCTATTACGCCGGATTATAGCATGTACACACAAATATATAAATTCGCTCTAAACCAAGGACAAGTGAGTTTCAACTGCAGTGGTGAGGTGCCCGGCAATTTATTGAATCAGTTTTCCATGGATGAATATGAAGGGTACTTTCGCATTGCCACTACAACCGGATTTGTCTGGCGCAGTGATGATAATATATCTAAGAACAATGTTTATATACTTGATAAAGACCTGAAGATAACCGGCAGTTTGGAAGGGATAGCTCCGGGAGAAAAGATATATTCCGTTAGGTTTATGGGGGATAAGGGATATATGGTAACTTTCAAAACCGTAGACCCCCTTTTTGTCATAGACTTAAAAGACCCATGCAACCCTGCCATTCTAGGAGCTTTGAAAATTCCCGGTTACAGCGATTACATTCATCCTTACGATGAAAATCATATCATAGGTTTCGGCAAGGATACCATAGAGATTGAGCAAAAGCATATGTATGGAAATACCATTGGCACGACCGCTTTTTATCAAGGTATGAAAATCGCCCTTTTTGACGTAACAGATGTTCATAACCCCATAGAAAAGTTCACAGTAAAAATCGGAGACAGAGGCACGGATTCAGAATTGCTGAGAAATCATAAAGCACTGTTGTTCTCAAAGGAAAAGCAGCTTATAGCCTTCCCTGTAACCGTCATGGAAATCCAAAACAAGCAGAAATCGATGAGTTCCTTCCCTGAATACGGAAAGTTCGCTTTTCAAGGTGCCTATGTATATAATGTAGACCTTGACAAAGGAATTGTGTCGAAAGGAAGAATAACTCATTTAAGTGCAGAGGATTACTTAAAATCAGGAAACTACTGGTATGACAGCAATAAAAACGTGGAAAGAATCCTTTACATCGAAGATGTTTTATACACCCTTTCCAACAGCATGATAAAAGCAAATCGGATGTCGGATTTAAGGCAGTTAAATGAGATTCAAATACCGTAGTAATGAAAACAAAACCTTGACATCCCCATCCCGGCATTTGCCTACAAAAGAGATGGCGGGGAATCGTCGTTTATACATAATATGTTAGGGTTGATTTCGGATTTCTGAAAGGCAGAGATACAAGTTCAAGTATATTAGTTGCCTAGTTAAAGAGAAGCTCTCCCGCATTGGTGAGGGCTATTTTTCTTGGTCCTCTATAAAATAGTTTTACATCTAAATACTCTTCAAGATTTTTTATTATTTGCTTAGGGCAGGATATACATTCCATTATTCCATAATATTTTTATATTTTCATTGTATATTGATTTATGTTAGACTACAATAGACTAGATTTTAAGGAGGAATACATACCAGTGATAGATATGACAAAGGGAAACCCAACTAAAGTTATATTAAAGTTTGCATTTCCAATTTTAGTCGGGAACCTGTTCCAGCAACTATACAATATCGTGGATACCATTGTAGTTGGTAGGTTCATAGGAAAAGATGCATTAGCCGCAGTGGGTTCTTCCTTTATACTGATGAACTTTTTTTCTTTTGTAATAATTGGGTTGTGCATGGGTGCTTCTGTGGTGTATTCATATTACTTCGGTGAAAAAAACTTCCCCCGTTTGAGAAAAACTATATTCATATCCTTTGTTGTAATAGGGGCTTTTACCGGTGTGCTTTCAATTTTGACAGTCAAATATACAAGACCCATGCTGATACTTATACAAACACCTGCAAGTATCCTTGACAGCTCTCAAGCTTACTTGCAGATTATCTTCGGAGGTCTGATATTTATTTTTCTTTACAATGCCTGTTCAGCTTTACTCCGGTCTATAGGTGATTCGAAAACGCCTTTATTTTTTCTGGTGTTGGCAGCTTTGATAAACGTAATATTGGATCTGATTTTTGTTATTGTTTTTGACATGAATGTGGTAGGGGTAGCTCTGGCAACAATTGTCGCCCAAGGGGTATCATCGATTTTGTGTCTGATTTATGCATTTGTGAAGATACCCTTTATTAGAATATCTCGAGAGGATATGGTTTTTGATAAAAAAATAGCCCTTATGGTAGGCAAATACAGTTTTCTTACATCTGTCCAACAGTCTATAATGACCTTTGGAATGGTTTGTGTTCAGGGGCTGGTAAATACCTTTGGGCCAGATACTATCGCGGCATTTACCGCCGGAGGAAAGATTGATTCTATCGCGTATTTACCTGTGCAGGACTTTGGAAATGCCTTTTCAACCTATATCGCACAAAACAAAGGCGCCAGGGACGGATCCAGGATTGTTAAGGGCATAAAATCCGCTTCAAGCACTATAGTCATGTTTTGCTCGGTTGTTTCCGTAGTAATATTCTTTAATTCCCGCAATTTAATGCATATTTTTATCAATCCCTCTGAAGTCAACGTAATTAAGCTGGGAATCGAGTATCTGTCGGTAATATCCATATTCTATATGTTAATAGGATTCTTATTTATGTTTTATGGGTTTTTCCGAGGTATTGGAGCCTTAAGAATCTCTGTAATCCTTACAATAATCTCTTTAGGCACAAGAGTTGTTATGGCCTTCATTCTCTCGGGTATTCCACCGATAGGTCAGCGAGGAATATGGTGGTCTATTCCTTTAGGTTGGGCTCTGGCAGATATAACAGGTTTCTTTTTGTATAGAAAAATGAAAAAAGAAGGGCAATTTTCTCAAGGAGTTTTCTAAAGGACCACTACCTTTTTGCTTGGACCCACCTAGCGGGCTCAACTACTAAGCCCGTGGCCTGCTTTTACCACCAAAATTCCACCCGTGCCCGGCACCCAATTTCTTCTTTAAGTGAATCTCTAGTTTTATACTTCGCTCGGCACAAAGAAAGCATTTTTTTGGCATATCTATGAACTACCATGAACTAATCCAGAATCTCCACATATCCTTCCGTTCCGTTAACGCGAATTGTTTGCCCGTCTTTTATGAGTTTCGTTGCATTTTCCACGCCTACCACGCCCGGAAGACCGTATTCACGTGTAATAATCGCACCGTGAGTAGTGAAACCGCCCACTTCAGTGACAAGCCCCTTTACAGTCACAAAAAGCGGTGTCCAACTAGGATCGGTAAATCGGGTGACCAGAATATCCCCCTCTTCAATTACTGCCTCGTCTACCGTTAAAGCTACCCGGGCACGCCCTTTGACTACACCGGTTGAAACCGGAATACCGTGTATTGCTCTTTTAGGAATATGACCTGACGAAAACTCAGGTGACGGTACATAGCCATTAGATGTAATAACACGAGGAGGGGTCAGTTTTTCATACCGGAGATAATCCTTTTTTCTTCTTTCAATAATGGAATAGTCAAGCTTATTTGTTTTCACGGCCTGATATAGTTCATCAAAATATAAATAGAATATATCTTCCCAATTCTTGATTACCCCTTTTGCCAACAGCTTATGGGCTTCTTTTTTTAAAGTCTTCTTGTAGATTTGATAGCGACGGACAATATAATACTTGGGGTATTCCCGGCATCCTGCATAGTTTCGAAGTAACCTGATACTATTGCTGACCTTTTTGGCTTTCCTGTCGCCTCCTGCAAGATTCTTCAAACGCTGGATTATTTCTGTTTCCTTGTCTTTGGCTTTCTGTCTACCCTCTATAAACCTTATTTTATGCTCACCAGGAGCCAGGACACGTATATTGTTAAGCAATATTGGAATTAACTGTGTAGGCCTTTCTTCGAAACGGTCCTTAGTAATATCTATCTCACCGGGGCAGCGCATTCCGAATTTATCTATGAACTCTTTGAATACCAGACTGGTTTCTTGGCCTCCCGGCAGCTTTTCCATTTCCTTAAAGAAACTCTCATCACTAGGATTGTCAGAAATATACTTTGAAACCTCAGAGTGTTTGCGGATAGTATCCGATAAATCACCCAAGGCCATTCCCATTTCTGTGGTAATATTATGATCCAGCGACTTTGTGAAAATATCGGCTACATTTTTATCTCCTAACCATTTCTCAATGTTCTTGTTCAGGGAGTCGTTTGCCAGTATTGCTGCTGTTATTGCTCCTAGCATGGTTGGGTTATAAGCCATGGTTAAAAGGCTGTCGCGATCTTTTAGAATAAAATCAAGGGCTTGCTCTCCTGAAAGCTTGGAAAGTTCACCATCTATCTCTAGAGTTTCCTTTTCAAATTCATCTAATATTTCATCTATAACTGTCGGGTCATTTCTTCGATATATTTTAATTGTCTCTAATATGGAGGATATTGTAAATATGCCTCCTTTTATATTCCTTTTACCTCGTGGGAGAGAGGACATAAAGTCTTTGTCATTAATCAGTTGTTTGATGGCACTTTGCATCAGCGGATCCTGCTTTCCCGTTGCCATTACTAAACGTTTGCGTCCTATAAATGAAGATAAATCATGGGTAATATCAGCATAAATTCTGCCGCCTACCTTTTCCATGGTGGATTCGGAAATCATTTCGAAAAAGGACATCCCTTGTGGCTTGATAGTATCAGTCATTACCTGAGTATGTCCGATTGACATATATACGCGGGGTTTCTTGGAATCCTTTGACTCGGGAATGGGAAAAAGTGCGGTAATAGGTCGGCTCTGAACTATGTAAAATTCGTTATTTGCAAGGCACCATTCAATGTCCTGAGGAGAATTAAAATGAGTCTCAATTTTCCTTCCTACCGCAGCAAGCTGCTTTATCTGTGTATCCGAAAGTACCTGTTTTTGTTGCTTGCCTCCTTCAATCTTAAGTTTATGAGTACCTCCACCGCTTACAGTCCTAATCTCCAATTCCTGTGTACCTATACTTTTATCTACAATAATACCGTCTCGTAACTCATAATTATCCGGATTAGCCATACCTGACACCATAGCCTCACCCAGTCCGAATCCTGCGTCAATGGACAGGGTCTTTCTATCAGATGTCATTGGATTAGCTGTAAACATTATACCGGCGGCATCTGATATAACCATTCTTTGAACAATGACTGACAGAAATACCTTTCGGTGATCAAACCCGTTTTGTAACCGATATGTCACTGCACGTTCCGTAAAGAGCGATGTCCAGCACCGTATAATATGTCGCATGATCTCGTCCTTGCCTTTAATATTCAAATAAGTATCATGTTGACCGGCAAAGGATGCATGGGGCAGATCCTCAGCCGTAGCACTGGACCGCACCGCATATGCTTGCTGCTCACCATACAAAGACAGTGCTCTTGTAACTTCACTTTCAATATCACCAGCTATTTCAAGATTTTCAATAACACAACGTATTTTCTTACTTATTTTAGAAATAGAATCCCTGTCATCAGATTCTATTCCTGTTAACTTTTCAAGTAAAGTTTCAATCTCCGGATTGTTTTTAATGGAATCTTTATAGGCCTTAGTAGTAACACAAAAACCTTCAGGTACTTTTATTTCCTCTATCTTGGATAGTTCTCCTAGGTTTAGCCCTTTACCTCCAACTACCATGAGCCTCGTTTTGTCTATTTCTTTAAAACTTAAAACATAAGTGTTCATGGTTTACCCCCCCTAATAAAGTAGATTATGAAATATAACCTTGCATATTTCATAATATGGTATACTAACAATGATGTCAATAACTTTTTGAAATATTTATTGTTATATTTCAAAACAATGATATAATTAATTCCGGGTGATGAAATTGAATGGCTATGAAAGAAGAACTAAGGCAAAAAAAGAGTCAATTGTTAACGCTGCCCGCAAGCTCTTTACCACACGCGGTATAACGGATGTGAGTATAAAAGAAATTGCCGCAAAGGCCAATGTTTCACAAGTTACAATATATAATTATTTTGGCAGCAAGAATGCTCTTGCAAAAGAAGTGCTTATTTCTTATCTGGATATGGCAATTAAAGAGTATGAAGAAATTTTGGATAGAGATATTCCTTTCACTGAAAAGCTAAAGATTATTATGGATAAAAAATACGATGTAGTAAATGAGGTTAGTCGCTCCCATTTTAGCAAATACGCATGGGAGGATAAAACCTTGCAGCAGGTATACAAAGAAGTCGCAACTGTAAAGGCAGTCTCCTTATATACCAAATTTATTGAGCAGGGTAAAAAAGAAGGAGCAATTGATTCGAGTATTCCAGATGATGCTATCCTGACCTTTATTTTTTCATCTGTTGATATTATGCAGCATTCTGATTATTTAAAAACTACCCCTGAGTATAAAATAGGAATCTTAAAGTTGTTCTTGTATGGGTTGTTAGGCTGATATTGGGATTCTCATCCTCCATTCCAATTACCAATATAGCGAAAATAATATTTGTTGCATATTCGTCAAGGCCTTTTTTTCTATTCCGTTCCCGCTTTAAGTGCTTCGCTCATGGAAACGGTTTCAACGTTCCTTGCACACAGCGCCTTGCTGAGTTGATAAGTCAGCATGATAGCTGCGAAGGATATTATCACATAAAGGGGGCTGACAATAGGTGGCAGCACTAAGTTTATCATATTGCCTAGATAACCATACAATGAACCCATTGACGCCGCCGCAACAGGAATACTGATTATAAATCCGGCCACGACGACAAAGGTTGAGCTATTCAATATCAGGGACCGGATTTCCCGACGTCGGTAACCAAATACCTTAAAAAGTGATATGGTGTTCCTATTTTCCTCGATAGCCAACGAAGTAACAAGATAGAGTATAATCAAGGCCACAACACTGGAGACAATAGCCATCAATGCTACCATGGAAATCATCTGACCCATGAATTCATCTATTGCTCCAGACAACTCACTCATGGATTTTGTTCCTGATAGCTTTTCCTCAGGAATATCGAGCTTTATTGAACTAAATAGCCCCATATAGCTGTTTTCCGGAAGTCCTAGTTTTTTGTTAAACTCATGGATTGGCATATATATAAACTGCTCGACGTAGGAATCAGCGACAGCATCAATATGAAAGGAGTAGGACTTCCCATCCTCTTTGTTTATAAAGCTTACAGTGTCCCCAGCCTTAATGCCCAATCGATTGGCCAAAGGCTTTGTAATATTTGTCTGGTCAATGGGAAGTGGATTGTCCTTGCTATCCTTCATTGTCAATAACGTTGAATCAGGCTCTATGCCTGTTATATAAAACTCAATTTTCTCATTGTTTTCAGGATAAAACTTCCCTGCACTAAAGACCTCTGCCCCATCCGGTGCTTCACCGTATTGTAAATCCCGAAAGGCGTATTCATACTCAAACTTATAAATATCGCTGGTGGTAAGTACATGGATAAACGAATTCAATATGGTGAAGCCTAAGAGCATGAGGACCGAAGCACTAGTTACTCCCAACAGCAAGAACACAAGACGTGAAATGCTTCTAAACTGCTCCCGCAGCTTGAACTTTGTGCCGAACTTAAACCTTTCCAGTTTAAATGCTCGCTCCAGTGCATTAACCTTGGTTTTTTGCTTATCCCCCTTCATAAGCTCCGCTGGAGACTTTTTAAGCTCCGAACGTATAACCATATAACTGCTGAGGCCTAAAAACAGTATTGGTGTCAGTATTCCGATCAGTACATTTAGAAAGCTTAATTCAATGCCAGGAACAGGAACATTATAATAGGAAATCATGGCCATAACCATTGGCTCGATAGAGGGGAGTGCCAACAGGCTTCCTATCATCCCACCTGCAAAAGCCAGCACCAGTGGAATAGCCATATAGTGCCGCATTAACTCTCGCCGCTGGTAACCTTGGGCATAAAGTGTCCCAATAATCACCGATTCCCGGCGGATAATGCGCCAGAACATGATTCCGATAATTAAGGAAGACAAAAGAAACATGGCGGCTGGTACTGGTATACTCATGGTTTTCATACCTGTAATAGATGCCCACACTATTCTTGCCCGTTTGTTATTCATAATGTCAATCCAGTCGGATACTGTTAACCCTTTTGCCCGTAAATGTTTCCGCAATTCTACCGCTTGTCTGTTAAGGCTCCGGGTTCTGTCATTAAACCTGACGGAAAACACGCTGGCAGCATTATCTATATCTGAAAATTCCTCACGATTTATAACACCCACACCGAATTCATTAGGCGAATACAGTATATCATTCACGTTCTTTAGTGGATAGATATAGTGGGGCAGGGACACAAAGCCCACCACAGTGAAGGTTTTACCCATAGCTTTTATTTGACTCCCTACTGGATAACCGTTGGCCTCGGCAAAGGCAGGATCAAGGAGAATTTCTCCCGGCCCGGAAAGAGCCCGCCCTTCTATGACAGCGGGAATATTCACCTTTTTTGTTTCACTTAAGAGCCGCAATGTAAGTGTATCGGACGGAACTGCATCTAAACTCATATAGTCCTCGATGATGGCGCTGGTCTCTTTCTCTAATTTTGCGACATTGGAAATAGCCTTGTCTGTTGAAAAGGACAGGTCTTCCTGCATATGCTCCTCTGTAAAGGTTGTGACAAGGGCGGCAAGATTCTGAGAAAGCCCGGCAGCCACAACAAAAGTATAGCTCCCAAGAATAATAAGCACAAGTATACCGAGATAGCGCAATTTGTTTTCTTTTAAAATCCGCATTACTCTCTTATTCAAAACCATTACCACTCAATCCCTTCCGCCGGAACAGTCACCTGATTAACCACTTCATCTACGATTTCACCGCTTCTAAGCTTAAATACCCTATTGGCCATAGCGGCAATGGCAGCATTGTGGGTTATCATCAAAATGGTTGTTCCAAAATTTTTGTTCACCTGCTGCAAGAGCTTCAGGATACTACGGGACGTCTGATAATCCAAGGCTCCCGTTGGCTCATCACAGAGCAGTAGCTTGGGATTTTTAACAATGGCTCTGGCAATGGAAACCCTTTGCTGTTCACCGCCGCTCAGTTCCCTAGGAAAGCGGTGCTTTTTTTCTTGCATTTCCACCGCCGCTAAAACTTCATCGATGTTCAAAGGTGATTTGCTGATATTGGAAACGACTTCAATGTTTTCCCCCACTGTAAGGTTAGGAACCAGGTTATAGAACTGAAAGACGAAACCAATGTCTGCACGCCTATATTCGGTTAGTTGGTCATCGTTCAACTTGTTTACTTGGGTCCCATCTACAATAACCTTGCCACTATCACATCGATCAACACCCCCGATGATATTCATTAGTGTAGATTTCCCTGAACCCGATGGCCCGAGAATGACGCCAATTTCACCTTTTCCCAATTTCATTCCGATACCCTTCAAAACTTCATTTTTAATCATTCCATTTGTGTAGGTCTTTTTCAAATCGGAAACATCAATAAACATGTTATTGTTCCCCCTTTTTATAGAAACACCGTTTCAAAATATCAAAATACTCGTCTGATTCACTAAGGACTTCCATGCCAACATCTTCAATAGAATCAAGTTTATTCATATATTCTTCAGCAAAACTCAGCATAGTCCAGTTAATGATATTAATCACTTTTTCACGATCGAAATCTTCCCGGAATTTGGTCCAATCAATGTTTTGATAACCCCTTTCCAAGCCGCTTGAAATGAGATCCTTGCTAAGTTTATTAATTATAGGCTTCACTTCAGCTGCATCCTCATGGGTTAAGGCCTTAAGAAGATTAAAGGCATACGGAAACTGTTTATAAACCTTAAATTTAACCAATCCCAGTTGTCTGATTCTTTCAAAGAAATCTGGTTCATTCCAATCCACTTCAGCATAGATTTGCTCAATAACCTTAGCTACATAATCAAGCAGAAATAAATACAGTTCCTTTTTACTGTTAAAATAGTTAAATAATGATCCTTTAGATATTTCCGCTTCTTTTATAATCTCATTCGTAGAAGCCTTTTCATAACCATTTTGGGCAAACTCTTTAAGAGCTGCATTAATAATACGTTCCTGTTTCTCTGGTTTTAAACTATAGAATTTTGAATAAATAATAGCCACCTCATTTCTTTCTTAGCATAAACAGCAATTGACCACACTGGTCACTTCGATTATACACTGTATGACCAGTGTGGTCAATATATTTTATACAAAATCTATCATATAATTCAAAACTTTCTATTCAATAGGCTTTATTCCAAGAAATATACCACGTTGAGAACTGTTCCAAATTCTCCCGCAAAAGGAGCCTAGACTAGTCTTCACTTAGAGCCGATGATCTAACTTCAAATTGTGCCCCATTGCTCTTTCTCAATACTTCCAGATACGCTTTTATTTCACTCCAGGCTTTTGTATTTAACCCTTCCCCTTGGATGTCCTTTAGTTTTATGTGACCGTCCTTAGATAAAGAAAATATAATATATTATAAAAACAACTTGAGGATGGTAAAATTTAATCTGAACTGAGCACAAGTCCCTCCTTTACGGTCATTACTTCAATCATTATTAATGCACCCAACCTAAATCCGTATACAAACGATTCAGCGGATTCCAATGAACATGATTCATATACCACATCCAGTAAGGCCTCAAGTTGATTGAAATCATCTTCCGAAAGTTTCTTTTCCCACATTTTCAGCATATCGGACATTCTTTCCCCTACTGAATCGTATTTGGGAACGTTTTTTAAAGCAATTAATTCAGCCGGGTATATGTTGCCATCATACAGTTCTTTCAAAATGGTTTTCATCTTCCCGCCTTCTTTCTTTAACATAATACCTTTTAATATAATTTTAGCGATATTTTCGCTAAATGTCAACAGCGAATATTTCGCTAGACTATAATTATATTGAGGTGATTCGATTATGTATGAA
>MTKW01026223.1_pt1 | contig 11524 bp, 14 predicted proteins | sample 1042761 | NCBI WGS metagenome assembly MTKW01 (sample SAMN06205366, study PRJNA360243) | anaerobic digester metagenome | biome: Wastewater treatment plant; feature: Anaerobic digester sludge; material: sludge; isolation source: anaerobic digester fed with sludge from wastewater treatment plant ...
ATCCGGCGGAGAGCAAATGGCTGAACTGAATGTCAGCCGCACACCCGCTTTGTCACCTGCTGTCAGTGCAATCCCATCGCCTCCGGCGGCTGTGACGGATGCTGTCATCACTTCGACACCGGCCGCCATGCCCGCTGAACAGCAGCCTGCATTCGAGGCCGATAGTTCCCCGACACGTCCTGTCACCATTGCACCTGGGTCGCCACCCGCACTGCCCGTATTTCTGCCGGGGAGGCCGACAGCGGCGACATCGCCCGGTGATGCGCCGATCGCAACAACAACACCACCGGCAGCTCCGGAATTGCCGGTCGCCCGCCCGGCTCCCATCCCGCTGACATTCACACCAACGGCACCGGTGATTTCAGGGGATACCGTCGTTGCCGGCGGCATCGCCGATACGGCTTTCTCCGTGAAATCACCACCAGTTGACGCGGGAGTGGTCGCCGAAAAACTCGTGCAGGCGCTCAAGGCCGCCGTCGAAGGCCTGTCACAGGAACTGGCGGAGGGCAACAGCCTGTCCCCCGCTCCCCGTGACGTGATGCCCCAAGGCACCGCAACCGCACCGGCCTTGGGACATGACACATCACTGGGCGACAGCGCAACGCGTCCGCCGGTACAGGCGCCGCTGCTTTTTACCAATCCCTCCACGGTCGTCACAGACACCATGCCGGCCTTCCCAGCCGAGTCTGTCGCCCGCATACCGCGCACCGACCTGCCGGATGAGTCCCGGGGGCTTTTCCGGGAGCTTTCCGTGGAACTCGATCCGCCGGAACTTGGGCGGATGCTGGTGCGGGTGACGGAAACCCGGTGGAGGCTGGCCGCTGCTGTGACGGTGGAGCAGATCTCCGCGCGGATTGCCGTGGAGCAAGTTGAGAGCCACGTGCGCCAGGTTCTCGGCCGCCAGGGGGTGGAAATCGGCAGTTTCGAGGTGTCGTGCCGTGGTGACGACGCTTTTGCATCGCCCCATCCCTTCGGCCGCAGTGCGCACCCGGCAGGGGCTGACACTACTTTGGGCCTGCCGCAAGACCCGCAGGATCGCACTCCTGCCGCCAAGGCTGCGGTCCACCACGGGCAGATTGATATATATGCATAGCCGGCCGCACTACAGCCATAGAGGTGAGCAACGATGAATGTCAACGCAATCGGCGATTCGCGCTACGCGATACCCCGCGAGCCGCGCAATTTTTTGGAGCCCGATGATTTCATGACCCTGCTTATTGCTGAATTGCGCAACCAGGATCCGCTGAGCCCGATGGATTCCCAGGCGATGGTGGCACAGCTTTCCCAGATGCAGATGGTCTCGGAGATGCGGGCGAGCCGCCAGAGCGATGAAATGACCCAGGCGCTGGCACTGATGGGCCGCACCGTGATCTGGCACGACGCCGCCACCGGTTTGCCGTATGAGGGTACGGTTGACGGCGTGGTACGCCAGGGGTCGGATCCGTACCTGCAGGTGGGTGAGCGGTTTGTTGCGCTGAATGAAGTGCGCTATGTCCAATAGGCCGGTAACCGCGTGGTTGCGGCCGTATGTGTGTGCGAGCGAGAAAAGGAGCATTTATGATGGCCAATCAGGACATCACCACGTCCAATCGGTTTGACGCATCCCTGCTGCATGAACCGCTGCGCCTGGCGCACGATCATGAGCTGAAAGAGGCGGACTCGTCCCGGGATCTGTCCTGTATCTGGGGGTGCCTGGCCCTGGTTTTACGCCAGCAGATTTCCCAGGACCTGCTGCTCATGTGGCAATGTTCCCACCATTTGTCCCGTTTAAGCCTCGCCGCTGCTTCTCCGGCGCTGACACCGCTTTCAACGGAGCGTATCACACCGGGGCGCATGATCAGCGAACTGGCCTGCGGCCGCCTCGAAGCGGTGGCCCATGTGCAGTGCCGGGAAGAAGAATGCGGTGTGGAGGCGGCCTTGTACCGCCTGGGAGCGCTTTCGGGAATTACCGTGTCGCTCGGAGGTGATGAAAGCCCCTTCTTGCTGACCTTCGGCTTCCGCTCGTGCTGGCAGTTCGTCTCTCACCACATGTCCGCTGTTTCGGCGTGTATTGCTCATATTGTCGCCTGCCGCGATGTCGCTTTCAAAAGCAGTGGGGCGAGGCGATGGTGGGAGCAGCCGGCAGTGGCGCCGAAGCTGTGGCGTCAGCCGTGGCGCCCATCGGTTTTTCGCACCGTTCACGATCTGAATGACGTGTTGATCGAGATCGCCGACCAGTACCGCCCGGCCGAAATGCCCGGGCCGCAGGAGTGCAAGCAACAGGTCGCGTCAATCGCCCACAGCAGCGCACAGCTCATGGAGCGGCTCGAGGACCTCTACTACAGCGCACAGACCCAGTGTTTGGCCGAGGAACTCCTGGCGGAGGCCTCGATGATCGTGCGCAGCGCCTGTTATATCGTGACCGGCAGGTGGCTGGGGTGCTTTTTGGTTGCCCCGGAAATAAGCAACCGGCCGGTTTCCCGTCCCGCGGAGATGCGGCGGCTGTACATTGACAGAATCATCGCCCATGTCAGTGCCGCCGGGGGATGGTTGCAGTAATTTCTGCATTCGGGCAAGAGCCCTGCCGTACCTGCCGCTTTACGCAAAGCGGCGATGTTGTCAACTGATTTGCATCAATCGTTAATACATACTGGAGGAATTACAAATGAACAGAGCCTTGCTCGCCGGTCTTTCCGGCACCCTGGCCAACCAGTCGTTCATGGACGTGGTCGGCAACAATGTCGCCAACGCCAATACCATCGCATACAAGGAACAGCGCATCACCTTCCAGGATGCCTTCTACCAGACCCTGCAAGGCGGCCGCGCGGGCACAGCCCAGGGTCTGGGAGGCCTCAACCCCATGCAGATCGGCTCCGGCACCCAAATCGGACAGGTGCAAACCATCCATACCCAGGGTGCAATGCGCTACAGCGGGGCCCCGCTGGACGCTGCCATCGAGGGCAACGGCATGTTCGTGCTCTCCGACGGCCACAACCAGGTTTTCACCCGTGACGGCTCATTTCTTCTCGATGATACGCTCACCCTGGTTTCCGGCAGCACCGGACTGAAGGTCATGGGCTGGTCGGCGGTCAACGGCGTGGTCAACCCCACGGGGCAGCCGGGAACGCTCTCCTTTCCCATCGGCAGCATTACCAACGGGGTGTCCACCTCCCTGGCGGAGTTGACGGGTAACCTCGATTCCGGCCTGGCCGTGGGCGATACCCAGATGGCCACGGTTGCGGTGTACGATTCGCTGGGGAACCTGCATAACGTGACATTGACATTCACCAAGACCGCGAATCTCAATGAATGGCAGTGCACGGCACAGATCGGCGCCACCACGGTCACCACTACACTGACCTTCAACGGGGCCACCGGGGCGCTGGTCGGGGGCTCGCCGCTTTCCGTCAGCGCTCCCGTCGCCACCGGCGCCGCCAGCCCCCTGAACTTCGATCTTGACCTCTCGCAGATGACCCAGGTCCACCAGGCGGGGAGCAATGTGATCGTGCGCAGCCAAGACGGCCGTCCGGCAGCCACGCTGGCAGGAGTGAGCATCATGGACGGGGGCGACGTGGTCGGTGAATTCTCAAACGGCCATGTGGAAATCCTCGGCAAGCTTGCCGTGGCGTCATTTTCCAATGTCGGCGGCCTGGTGCACATAGGTAACAACATGTTCCAGGAGGGCGCCGCCAGCGGCCAGCTTGACATCGGGGCAGCGGGTTCCGGCGGACGCGGGGACATCCGGCCGCGACGCCTGGAGATGGCCAACGTGGACCTGACCCGTTCCTTTGTGGAGATGATGACCGCCCAGCGCGGTTTTCAGGCCAGTACGCGGGTGATTTCGGCCGCCAACCGCATGCTCGATGAAGTCATGCAACTCAATATCTAATCAAACGCCGAAGTAAGACGGCGGAGAAGCGCCCGGGGCGTTGCTCCGCCGTTTTTTTCATTTTATCGCGAAAAATTCCGGCCGGATGTGCCTTGTGGCACACAAATTGCACTCTTTCTATTGCCATGATTACACTCACACGCTTGAACGGAACCCGCATTTGCGTCAACGCTTTTCTTATCGAGCACGTTGAAGCAACCCCGGACACCGTCGTAACACTCACCAACGGCCACCGCTTCGTGGTTCGTGAAACACCCGACGAACTGGTTGATCTGGCTGTTGAATATCTCGCCCGGCTGCGTGCCGAAGGGGCTGACCCTGTCGCTATGGGGCAGTTGGGACGCGTTTCTTAGGAGCCTGCCTTGGACCTCGGAACCCTGCTCGGACTCATTTTGGCATTTGGTTGTGTACTGCTTGCTGCGGTGATGGAGGGCGGCGAGTTGGGCGCGCTGGCCAGCGGCCCGCCGGCCTTGCTCGTTTTCGGCGGCACCTTTGGCGCCACACTCGTGAGCGTGCCGCTCAAACACTGGGCCCGCCTGCCTTCCATTATCAAGCTGACATTCTTTCCCCACTATGTAAACCATTCATTTGCCGCCCAGGAAATTGTGCGCCTGGCCGGCATCGCCCGCCGCAAGGGACTGCTGCAGCTTGAATCAGAGCTGCAAAACATCCGCAATCCATTTCTCGCCAAGGGTCTTTCGCTGGTGATTGACGGCACCGACGCCGAACTTATCCGCGAAAACCTCGATACGGAGATCGCGGCGATGCAAGAGCGCCATAAAAATGGTGTGCGCATCTTCCGCATCATGGGCGGCCTGTCCCCCACCCTGGGCGTTATCGGCACCGTCATGGGCCTGGTGCACATGCTGGGACACGTGACCAATCCCGATGATATGGGCCCGGCAATCGCGATGGCCTTTATGGCCTGTCTGTACGGCGTGGGCGCCGCCAACCTCATTTTCCTGCCAATCGCCAACAAACTCGCCGCTCGCAGCGAGGAGGAGGTCCAGTTGTGCGACATGCTGGTGGAGGGCCTGATGAGCGTTCATGCCGGGCATAGCCCCATGATCATCGAAGAGCGCCTCAAGTCATTCTTGCGCCCCGGCGAACGGGACTGGACGCGGGACAATGCAAAAGAAACCGATACTGAAAACAGTGCCAACAAGGCTGCCTGACCTGTCAGCACGACTGCTTTACACGGGATTTTTCAACAATGAGCAATCGCAAAGCACGCAGTCATTCCGCCGAAGAAGAAGAAAACCTCGAGCGTTGGCTTTTGACCTATGCGGACCTGATTACCTTGCTGATGGCCTTTTTCATCATTCTTTTCAGCATGAGCCGCATGGACCTGCGCAAGTTCGAGGGGTTGATGGGCGCAGTGCGGACCGAATTTTCCGGCAGCGGCCTGCTGAAGGGCAGTTCGACACTGACACCACCCACTTCCCATGATTATGATCCCGGTTCGCTGCTGGGACAGATGGGCATGGAACCGTCGGTGGGCCTGCGCCACGAAGTTGAGGGCAGTATCAGCGACCTGCTGCAGGGCTCTGGGGTGACGGTGGTCACACGGGATAAGATGGTGATCATCCGCATCCCGACCACCGAAACCACATTTGTCGCCGGCAGTGCCGAGCTTTCCGACACTCTCAAGCGCCTGCTGCGTCGTCTCGCGCCGCCTATTCGCCGCTATGAGTGCCGGGTGCGCATCGAGGGGCACAGCTGCAATCTCCCCTTGCGTTCGTCGCATTTTGCCGACAACTGGGAGCTTTCCGCCGCCCGCGCAGGAGAAGTCGGCTTGTTTCTCATCCGCCAGATGCAGATCAAGCCGGACCAGTTGGCGACCATCGGCTATGCCGATACCCGGCCCCTGGCCGCCAACAGCGATGAAGCCGGACGCCGTCTCAACCGCCGGGTGGAAATTGTCCTGGAGGCGATGGCAGTACCCGAGGAGATAAGGCAGCCAGAGGCGGAGAAGACGCAAGAGAGCACTACCGCAGGGATGGCCAATCCCCGGGCGGTTGATATTCGTCCCGACCCGGTGGATGTAACAGGCTCGGTGCAGTGAATTACGGGGCGTTTGCCCGCTTTGAACAGGAAGGATGATTTTCATGAAGCGCACAATGCCCCGCAGGGGCCAAAAACCATTGCTTATTGCCATTCTTGTTTTTGCAGTGATCGCCGCATTGGTCGGAGGCATCGCCCTGGGACAGCGTGTACAGATCGACCGTCAGGGGGCAGACGGAGATGAAAAAAAGACCGCCGCGGAAAAAAACGATCCCGGTGTGGTGGTGGAGCTGGGTGAATTTCTCGTCAACATCACTTCCGCTGACCGCCTGCGCTATTTGCGCACCGAAATTTCTTTGCGCTGTACCGGCATTGCCGCCGACGGTAAGGGCGCCCACGGCGATGAAGAGCCGGAGATGCCCGAAGGGGCGGTGGCTATCGCACGAGATCGGATTATTGCCATACTCGCAGCATCTTCCTTCGATGAACTGCAGACCGGCGAAGGCCGTGAAGCGCTGAAAAAGCAGCTGCTCGAGACGCTCAAAAAGGATCTGCCCGAATACGAAGTACGCGATGTGCTGTTTACGTCCTTTGTCATGCAGTGACACTTGCAAAGCATCGTCAAAGCACGAACCGGTGCCTGCAGTATCCGGCACTTTTCAATGGCGACACACCGCAATGATTTCTGAGGTGACGCATAATGTCTGAAAAACACGAACCTGCTGCCGGTCCGGATGAAGCGAATCGTGAAGAAACAATGCGCCTGGTCAGCGAAGAAACAATCGGGATGGAAAGCGAACCGCCCGGCAATGCCGAACTGCCTGACAATGCCAAAAGCGGACAAAAAAGCACTCCTGAAGGCCTTGGCAACCTGGCGGCAATGCTGGACGTGCCCCTGAACATCACCGTGGAGCTGGGGCGCACACGTCTGCCGCTGGGGGAGGTTTTGGCCCTCGAACCCGGCGCGGTGGTGGAGCTTGATCGCTTCCCCGGCGAGCCGCTGGACCTGTATGCCAACGGCAGGCTCATCGCCCGCGGCGAGGTCATCGTCTTGAACGATATTTTCGGTTTCCGCATCACCGACATTCTCGTGAACACCGCCCAGGGGCTCAAGCCCTGATGCCATTTCCAACCGCTCCCTTTTTCAGCCGGAGGTGTGCCATGTACAGTTCCGTTCCGCAACGCTCACAGACAATGCCGAATATCAACTGGTCGCTTGTCGGGGGCATCGTTATCGCCGCTCTGATTCTCGGTTTCGTGCTGCGCTCCGAACTCGCTTTGCCCGCTGCGCATCATGCGCCGCCGGAGCAGGAAATATCAGCGACGGCCGACGCACAGGCCCCTGCAACCGCCCCGCTCTCTGCCGGGGCCGCCGTCACCGAGGTTTCCTTGCTGGACATTCTCGGCAAACTGGGGATTATCGTTATGCTGCTGTATGGTGCCGCATGGCTGTTTGGCCGCCTGCGCGGGGGTGCATCCGTCTCCCAGGTCATTACCGGCCGCCTCAGCCGCGCCGGAGAACTGTCCGTGCGTGAAATGGTGCCTCTTGGTCGCAGCAGCGGTACGCTCTTTCTCGTCGAAACGGCGGGGCGAAAGATGCTTATCGGGGCAGGCGGCGATTCCATGCAGCTTCTGTGGAGTTCTTCTTCGGACGAAACCACCGGGATGCTGCCGGTGCCTGCAGAGCCCCAGGGAGTCGAGCCGCGCGGCATGGAAAGACCTCGGCTTCAGGAGTATGCCGATGAACTTCCGCTGATGCAAAAGACCCACCGCACCGCCAAACCGCAGGGCGGGCGGGAGGCGGACTGGGAACGTCAGCGCAAGCGCCTGATCAGCGAGTTGATGGCATCCCGATGAAACGCCTGGCACTCCGGCGGCGGTATTACATGACGGTTGCGGCCCTGGCGGCGCTTTTCCTGCCGGGCAGCGCCTTCGCCCAGAATCCCGGAGGCTTTGCCCTTGGCGACCTGGTGCCCGCCCCGGATCAGCCACAGGACCTGGCCGTGGCGCTGAAAATCCTGCTGGGCCTCACCGTCTTATCGCTGGCCCCGGCGCTGCTGATCATGCTGACTTCATTCACCCGCATCGTCATCGTGTTCAGCTTCCTGCGCAGCGCTCTTGGCACCCAGCAGGCGCCGCCGAACACCGTGATAATCGGCCTGGCCCTGTTTTTGACATTCTTTGTCATGCACCCGGTGTGGGAGCAGGTCGACCAACAGGCGCTCAAGCCTTACCTTGCCGGGGAAATGCACTATGACGAAGCGCTGGAGAAGGCCGCTGTGCCGGTGCGCGAGTTTCTCCTGCGCCAAACGCGTGAGAAGGATATCGGCCTGTTTATCGGCCTGGCCAAAATCCCCCGCCCGGCCTCACCGGACGATATTCCAATGCGTGTGCTGATACCCGGCTTTATCATCAGCGAACTCAGAGCGGCCTTCCAGATAGGCTTCGTGCTGTTTATCCCCTTCATCGTCATTGATCTTTTGGTGGCCAGTGTGCTGATGTCAATGGGAATGATGATGCTGCCGCCGATTATGATTTCATTGCCGATTAAAATTTTGCTCTTCGTGATGGTGGATGGCTGGCACCTGGTGACCCAATCGGTGGTGCTGAGCTTTGCCTGAGCACGTAAAACATACAACGCGGCGCCAGCCGCCGGGTGGAGACGACCATGACCGATTCCGTTGTTGTTGACCTGATGCGCCAGGCCTTTGTGACGGCCCTTTTGGTTGGCGGGCCGATTTTCATTGCCGTGCTGCTCATCGGCATTGGTGTAAGCGTGCTGCAGGCCATCACACAGGTGCAGGAAGCCACGCTCACCTTTTTGCCCAAAATGTTTGGTGCCGGTGTGATCCTTGTGCTCAGCGGGCATTTCATGCTGGACCGGCTGGTCCACTTCGCCTTGAACCTTTTCAGCACCCTGCCCGCCTACGCCCGCTGAAGGCGGCCTTATATGCCGGATGAATTCCTGGCCACAGCACTGGTGTTTCTAGCGGGATGTCCGCGAATTTTAGGCATCGTCGCCGTGGCGCCGGGTTTCAGCGCCGCCTTCGTGCCGCCGATGGTGCGGATGACGATAGCCGGGGGGCTGGCATTGGCCCTCATGCCCCTCGTGGCCCCGCCGGCACACCAGGTGCTGGAAATGACCCTGCAGGCCTATATCGCCCTTTTAATCAGCGAACTGGTTATGGGAATAGCCTGCGGTTTTATGGTTGCCTGTCTCATCGAGGCGGCGCGCCTCGGAGGCGAGATCGTGGACCTGCAGATCGGTTTCCGCGTTGCCTCCCTGTTCGACCCCATCAGCGCAGCCCAGTCGTCGCTTTTGGGCCAGATGTGGTACCTTCTGGCGATACTGTTCTTTTTCCAGGTGCAGGGGCATCACTGGCTGTGCGCCGGGCTGGCCCGCAGTTTTGAACTCTGCCCGGTGGGCGCCGTGCTGTTCAACCAAAACATCGGTCTCATTGCGGTGCAACTGGTGTCCGCGCTTTTTGCCCTGGCCCTGCGTATCGCCGCACCGGTTATCGCCGCTTTGATTCTGACCGACCTGACGATGGGGCTTTTGGGCCGGGGGATGCCGCAGATGAACATCCTGATGGTGGGTTTTCCCGCTAAAATCGTCATCGGCATGGCGGCACTGGTATTGAGCACCCCCTCACTGGCCCTGTCTTTGGCACACATGGCCCAGTTGTGCCGGGACTACCTTTCACGGGCGATTTTGGCCTTCACCTAAACTCATGGCGGAAGAAAAGAGTTTTCAACCCACTTTACGCAAGCTCCGCCAGGCCCGGGAAAAGGGCCAGGTGGCCAAAAGCCGCGACCTTGTGCAGGCAGGGACGCTGCTGCTTGTCGCCCTGTTGGCTCCCTTGTGTTTCGCCGGTATCGGGCGTGCCATGAAAAGTTCCACCTCCCACACCCTTGGCGCCATGCACGAGTTTGAATTCACCGCTGCCGGGCTGATGGAGGTCGGCGGCCAGTGGGCATTGGCGATGATGGCGGCACTGTTGCCGCTTTTTTTGGCGATTACGGCCTGCGGCGTACTGCTGACGGTGGCCCAGGCCGGGCCGCTTTTGTCCTTTTACCCGCTCAATCCCCGCTTTGAAAAAATCAATCCCATCAAGGGCCTGCGCCGCATCTTTTCTTTGCGCAGCCTGGTGGAGACCGTCAAATCAATGATCAAGGTCGGCATCGTGGGGATTGTCGCCTACCTGGTTTTACGCGGATATGTGAGCGAGATACTGATGCTCGGACACATGGGACTCGATGAGGCCATTGTCTGTGTCAGCCGTATTGCCCGGGAGTTGAGCCTGAAAGTCGCACTGGTGATGGTTGTTTTGGGGCTGGCCGACCTCGCCTACCAGCGCTACGAACACACCCGCGATTTGCGCATGACCCACCAGGAGATGAAGCAGGAGACGAAGGATACCGACGGTGACCCGCAGATTCTCAGCCGCCGCCGACAACGCCGGGCGGAGTTGCTGCGCGACGGCATCAGCCCGAAAATGCCCGAGGCCTCGGTGGTGCTGACCAACCCCACCCATGTCGCGGTGGCGCTGTATTACGATCCCGCCGGCAATAAGGCCCCGGTGGTGGTCGCCCGCGGCCGGGGTAATATGGCACTGCGCATCAAAAAAGCTGCATGGCGCCACGGCATCATCGTGCGCGAAGAGCCGCTGTTGGCCCGCTCCATCTACCGCTCCTGTCCACTGGGGGCTGCAATCCCGGCATCCCTCTACCAGGCTGTTGCCGTCATCCTCGCCGAGATCTACCGCGAGGCTCAAAGGCGGCGCGAACAGCGCAAACTGCGGCGAAGACGTTAGCCCGAAAAAACGTTATGCGTGGGGGGTACTATTTTGCCTGTTTCCCTGCGGGAAAGCTTTCTCTTGCTTTAGTTCTTTTTTCTACAATACAAGCAGGAGTTTGTCTTCGCGCTGCCGAAAACACTTCGCAAGCCGTCCATTTCATGTGAGGTACGGGCATTATGAAAGACAGCGCAACATCGTTTCTGAGGTTTTTCCTCACCGTCGCAGCAGTATTTACAGCAACCGCCACGCTCTTTGCCGCTGAACTTGATCCGGCGTATCCTGCCACATTTGGCTGGGGCACAGTACTTGTCAGCCAAAGAGGCCCTATCGCCAAGGACAGCTATGACCCGGCCCAGCTTACCTTCCAGAACGGAAAATACATCATTACATCCGGGGAGGACGTTGAGCTTAATTTCCGCATCCTGCTCAAGAACGGTAAAACCTACGGCCAATATGTCAGCGCGCTCAAGCAGGCCAATGCAGAGAAGATGAAAACCTACAAGGAAGACTTCATGCAACTGCGCGTGTGGGTCTCCCATGATTATGACGGCAACCAATTGTATGAGAAGTGGCCGGAGAAACTCGACGACAAACCAGTCTGGCATCAGCTCATGAAGGTGGAAACCGGGATTGAAAATGCCCTGGACTGGAACGGCTCGCAGGTTATTTGGAGCAACATCCAGGAGGCCAGCGGCAAGCTGCAGCAGTTTCTCAGCTACGCTAAACCCGGTTACCGCATCTATTTCATGACAGTCGCCGGCTTTATCCGCGATGCCCCGGAGTTGCGCTATTACGACAACCAGTTGCTGCGGTGGATGACCCCCATCCAGTACGTGGAAACCTGGCCGCTGGC
>MTKW01042263.1_pt1 | contig 11521 bp, 9 predicted proteins | sample 1042761 | NCBI WGS metagenome assembly MTKW01 (sample SAMN06205366, study PRJNA360243) | anaerobic digester metagenome | biome: Wastewater treatment plant; feature: Anaerobic digester sludge; material: sludge; isolation source: anaerobic digester fed with sludge from wastewater treatment plant ...
CTATTAATTGTGCTGGCGCTGGCCGGCATGGCTTTGGAGTCCGGAACTCATACGTCGCAGCCGGTTATTATAGCGATAGATTCTTCTCTTAGCATGTCGTCAACAGATGTAAAGCCGACGAGGTTAGACGCGGCAAAAAAAGATGCGCAAAAGTATGCCGCAGAGCTTCCGCCGGGAACCCCGGTAACTGTTGTCAGTCTAAGCCGCGAGCCTGATGTGCTGTTATATGAATCGGATTCCGACAACGAAATAAGAACAAGTATACAATCGATAGAGCAGACCAAAACTTATACGGATATCCGCCGTGCTGAGGAACTGCTTCTGTCGCTTAAAAACAGGCATCCGGACGCATTGATCGTCCTGTTTTCAGATATGCCGATACGTGTCGGAAACGAAGAGATACAATTTTCAAATTATAAAAAGCAAAATGACAATATTGCAGTTGTTCGTTTTACACATGCCTTCAGTAAAGACGGAATTACCGCAATGAGTATATTACGAAACCAGGGGGACAACGACAGCGAGGTATCGGTCAGCCTTTATGGGGACGACAGTTTCCTTGATTCACAGCTTGTGACGGTGCCGGAAAACGGGACACGAACGGTTTGGTGGAGCAATGTGCCTTCGTCTGTTAAAACTCTTCACTGTGTGATTGATACCGAAGATATACTTACCGAGGATAACCACGCGTATGATACGGTTTTTGAAGGAAAGCCCGTGAAGGTTCTGCTTGTGACACACGGCAACTATTTTCTTGAAAAAATCTTTTCGATTATTGAAGGAATTGAGTTTACGCGTACATTACCGGATGAACTTATCGAATATAAAGATCACGATTTATATATTCTTGACGGTGTTGTCCCCGATAAACTTCCCGAGGACGGAAATGTAGTCATTTTCAATCCTGTTCCGAATGACTATTTCGCTGTCGGCGGTTGGATGGATACACCGGTAATTGAGCCTTCGGGACATGTGATATTTAAACATCTTGAAAACCCCGGATTTTCAGTCGGAAGGACAAGGATTATAGAAAAGCCGGATTGGGCCGAACCGGTGATTGAATATAACGGNNGAAACCGATCTTCCGATTAGGACCGAATTTCCCGTTATAATATCGAATATATTGTCGGAATATTCTCCGGCAAGCGGTACAAGAATTTCAGGTATTACTGCCGGAGAGCCGATACGGTTTATGCTGCAGCCGGGAACAATAAAAGCAAATGTTATAACGCCGGACGGACGGAATATTGAAATAGCTCCGCCGGTTCCTCCGCAGCCGTTTATACAGACGGAAGAACCGGGGATTTATAAGGTTTTGCAGGATAATTCGCTGCATATCAACGAAAGCGTTTTTGTCGTGAATCTCCCGGATGAGTGGCAGGCGGAGAGTATTGAATCGGCAGCCGGGGGAGCGGGCGGTGAAGAGGGAATTATTATACCTTTCAGGAAAAATGTGCGGCTTTTCAATCTCCCAATTATTTGCGCGGCTTTATTAATACTGATTGTAGAATGGTGGTACTATGCAAATCGGCGTTACGCTTGAACATCCTTGGATATTAGCGCTGTTTCCCGTGTTTGTTGCTTATGTAATATTAACGGGAAAGCGGATCAAACATATGCCTTTACTTAAAAAGAGAATCGCACAGGTTTTGCGTATAGTTCTTATGCTTACGCTTACTCTCGCTGCCGCGTCTCCTTCAATTCAAACAAAGGCGGGAACAACCACTACAATCTTTGCCGCCGATATTTCAGACAGTAATAAAAAAAGCATGAACGAGATTGAACGCTTTATAGATGAGGCTATGAAAAACGCTGGGAAAAAGGACTTAACAGGCCTTATATCTTTTGCCGCCGAATCAAGGGTTTTAAAAATGCCATCGAAAGAAGACACTGTTGTATCAATTAACAGCAGGATTAAATCCGATTCAACCGATATTGAAAAGGCTATTGTTCTTGCCCGTTCAATAATGCCTGACAACACCGCAAAACGGGTTGTACTTTTAACGGATGGGAAGGAAACATCGGGTAATGCGATTGAAACGGCAAGTCTTATGAACAGGATAGGGTATACCGTTGATGTTGTACCTTTTGAGCAAGTCTACGGTGCGGAAGTGCAGATTGACGAGTTCACAGCGCCCAAACAGGTGAACGCGGGAGAACACTTTGACATATCGGTGAAAATATCAAGCAGCACCGATACAAAAGCAACGGTGCGCCTGTTTGCAAACCGTACGCTTACAGCCGAAAAGGAAGTTGATATATACAAAGGCGCAAATCTGTTCACCTTCGGCGATAAGGTTCAGCAGGGAGGTATTGTAACTTATACCGCAGAGGTTGTCACGCATGACGACACGGTTTTACAGAACAACCGGCTTTCAGCTTTTACCGAAATACTTGATCGTCCCGCCGTACTGGTTATTGAAAGAGGCAATTCAGGTGAAAATCTTGTAAGATATATTGAAGAATACGCGAACATTACGCGCGTTCAGCCCGGAGAAGTTCCTGATGATATTCAAGGGCTTATTGCGTATGATGCGTATGTTATGGTAGATATTTCGGCGGAATGGCTTAGTGACGGTTTTCTTAACGCCCTTGAACAGGCTGTAAAATACCAGGGCAGAGGCCTTTTAACGATCGGCGGGGAGAACAGCTATGCTCCGGGCGGATATGCCAATACCCCACTTGAAACAATACTGCCTGTGAATATGGATATCACTCCGAAAGAGGAAAACCCGGATTTGGGCCTTATCCTTGTTATTGATAAATCAGGCAGCATGTCAAGCGGAGAATACGGTGTTTCAAAGCTCGAGCTTGCGAAAGAAGCGGCAATACGCGCGGCGGAAGTTCTTGACGAAACCGATCAGCTTGGTGTTATAGCGTTTGATGACGCCATTCAATGGGTTATAAGAACCCAGCCGCTTGATGACCGTGGAGAAAAGATCGATACGATAGCTACAATACGCCCGGGAGGCGGGACACAAATTTTACCGCCCCTTGAGGAGGCATGGCAGGATCTAAGAAATAAAGACACAAAACTTAAGCATATTATATTATTAACAGACGGACAGGCGGAGCAGCACGGTTATGAAAGAATTATTGAAGGCATCAGGAAAGATGGAATAACCCTCTCAACGGTAGCGGTCGGAAGAGGCGCGGATACTCTTTTATTGAAGGCTCTCGCGTACGGGGGAATGGGAAGGTACTACCAGACGGACGAGTTTTCCGATATTCCAAGCATATTCGCAAAGGAAGCGTTTCTTGCAGGTCAAAAATATATCCAGAACAGGAGCTTCTATCCCGAGCTTGTGTCATCGGCTGGGCTTTTAAAAGGGATTGAAGCAATTCCTATGTTGGACGGATATGTCTGCACAAAGGTAAAATCCACTGCGCAGACGGTTTTCCGAAGCGATATTCAGGATCCGGTACTTGCCGTATGGCAGTATGGGCTTGGCAGGACTGCGGCATGGACATCCGACATACGCGGAGCGTGGACATCGAAGTGGAATATGTGGCAGGATGCTCCAGTTTTCTGGGGAAATCTTATCGGTTGGATGATACAGAAAGATATAAACGCCGGGTATTCGGTCAAAACGGAACTGCGCGACGGACAAGGTGTTGTTATAATTGAATCTGATCTGGAGAAAACGGTATTTGAAGAATCACTTGAAGGGACTGTTATATCTCCTGACGGAGCGGAAGAAACGATAAGCTTTAATGCTATAAGGCCCGGGGTATATGAAGCGGTTATTAAAAAGAGCGACCCCGGAGCTTATATTGTTCATGCTCGGATACCGTCGGAAGAGGGTTTTGAAAGTGTCAGCGGAGGAATTGTAATGCCGTATTCAAATGAATACAGATATATAAATGAAAATACCGGAAGTTTTATTGATAAATTGGCCAAAGCAGGCGGAGGAAGGGTTATAGCCGACCCGAAAGAAGTGCTTGAAGGTCCGGTGCAGGACCTCGGAGCTAAAAGGGATATAACTAATTTGCTTATACTTATCTCGTTGTGCCTTCTTCTTGCAGATATTGCATTCAGGAAGCTTAAGATTTCCTTTGAACCGGCGGCAGCATTTCTGAATGAAAAAGTTTATCCGGCTGTTTCCCGTTACTTTAAAAGCATGAAGAAAAAGCCCGCAGATCATACAAGAAGCATTCAGGCGGATGAACTGACTTCCGAACCTGTTGAAAAGCGTCAAAAACCCGTAGCTGAAAAACTTCCGGCCGCAAAAAAAGAACCCGTTGTTACGGGGGAACAAAGCGATCATGTAAATGCGCTTCTGAGCAGAAGGAAAAAGTGGAAATAGCAGCAGTTTTTTATCTTCCACTATTGTCAAACCGCAATTAATATGTTTCTTCTGCCGAATAAAAAGATTGTGTTTCAAGTAATTTACCTGCGGAATCGTAGATTTTTGCTGTTGAACATACTCTATACGTACCATAACCGACATAATAATATTTTTCAATAATTAGACCCTGGCCTGGTCCGGAATCAGTCCACGATTTAATGGTCTTCCAGCCGCTACCTGAGGATTTTTGTAATGAGATGGTAAGATTGGGGGTACCTGTTGTTGCATTTCAGTTACTTAGTTGTTATTATTACATGAAAGGTATTTTGTAGACTATAATTTTTCTACATAGAAGGATACATACCGTAAATGCTTGGATACCAGAGTTTTATAGGAAGTATTCAATGCACAAAAATAGTTAATTTAAAGTAATGGGTGATAATTATCAGTGTAATTTTTGTTTGAATAATTATAGGTGTACTTCTTGTATTGACCGTTTGAAGTAACAACTGTTAATGTTCCCATGATTATCAACTCCTTTATAATATGTGTTGTATGCATGCATGCGTACGTTTTATAAAGGAGAAAAAAAGTTAAATTTGTAAACATCCATTATTTATTTTTTTGCTTAACTAACCTTTGATCGTTAAAATATATTTTTGATGATACAGGAACAGCAGTTTGTTCGGTATCTGATATTATCAGTTCACCGCCTGTTTTATGATACTCATACCCTGATTTAATATATATTGCGCTCTCCCGTATATCCCATCTTACATCAAACCTTATAATCGTTTCTTTCAAAATGAATGCTATGTCCCGCAGCTTAAAATAATCATGGCCGTTTATTTTAAATGCTTGCAGAGTGTAATTTTGATCATATACCGAAACGGTATATAGAACAGGGACAGCGGGAACATTAATGTTGCTGTTGTTGTTCGCTAATGCTGGTAAATATGAACCGGTAAAAGCTATGAATAACAAGAAGATTATCAGTTTAATTATTTTTTTGATTTTTTGCATTCCAAAAACCTCCTGATATTAGAATCTTTACTTGGCTTTACTAATAAAAGACAACAAAGAGTCTTTATTGCAACATTACAATTCAAAAATTTTTAGCAGAATACATCAATGCTGTTATTCCGGCCGACTAATATAATATATCCATGAAATCTCTTGGGGTATATTGGAAAAATGGTTGGCAAAAGTTTGATGAGAATGACAGCGCTTTTTTGCGTACAAAAAAGGCCCGCGGTTCATGCGAGCGGTATTCGGGCGGATGATTTAACCTCCGGCCCAGTTGAAAAGAGGCAAAGGATTGAGCCGGAAAAATTTCCGGACACAAGCAAAGAAACCGTTATGCCAGAGGAACACAGAGATCATGTAAACGCCCTGCTAAACAGAAGGAAAAAGTGGAAATAGCCGCAGTTTATTTTCCCTACCCTTTACTTATTGAATCATTATGCGAATTTCTTTTCCTAACGCATGTGCAACTTTACTTAAAAACGCAATACTAGGGTTATACTCTCCTGATTCAAGGCGGGATATAGCTGATTGCTTTGTGCCCACCTTCTCCGCTAATTCTTTTTGGCTTAACCCCTGTTCAATTCTATATTGTATTAATTGACGTCTTATTTCATATATAGGCTGTAAAGCATTGTACTCATCTCTCAAATTGCTATCTTGGTCAAAAAGAATTTCTTTTACTTTATCATGATTCATTTTTCTCTTCCTTTCTCATCTTATATTCCTGGATTCTTGATATAGCAAGGTTAATATCCCGTTTTAGTGTTTTGGTACTTTTCTTATGAATACCATGAAGCAAAACAAACAATCCCTTTAAATAATGAAAATAAAAAATCCGATAGTTATTTGAACCTATTTTTACTCTTAATTCCCACAACTCATCTGTTCCTTCCATCTTCTTGATATATGGCATACCAAGAGCAAAACCAAACTCTTCTAACATATCTATTTCCCGTAAAATTTTGGCCTTATCTTTGGTTGATAAAGTATTAATAAAATCAATAACAGGATACCGTTCATCTTCTTTATAGTACTCAATCCTAAACAAGAAATTCACCTCAATTCAATAATATCACATATATGTTATATCTTCAATTACTTTATCTTCATCATAAAAACTTAAGTCCAGTAATGAGAAAATAAACATCGCATAAGAGTCGGAAAAAATTCCGGGCACAAGCAAAGAAACCGTTATGCCGGTGGAACACAGAGATCATGTAAACGCCCTGCTAAACAGAAGGAAAAAGTGGAAATAGCCGCAGTTTATTTTTTATTATTTCATTAGCTGACGGTGAGCCAACTTCAGCTTATCGGGGATTTTGATTTCCTGCGGGCACCTGGACATACATACACCACATTCAGTACAGCGGTCTGCTCCTTTTTTTTCAGGTAAAAGGTTATCCCTGTACATTTCCTTGTCTACCCAGTGCGATTTCATAAGGTTTAAGCTGTTATAAAGCCTGAATACTTCCGGTATAGAAACACCGTTAGGGCACGGCATACAGTACTCGCAGCCCGTGCAGTTTATATTGTTTTTAGATTCATATACGGCTTTTATTTTTTTAATCAATTCAAGATCAGACTCTGACATTGCATTGTACTGCGCACTACTGAATATTTCCATGTTTTGTTTCAACTGTTCAAGGGTTTTTGTACCGCTTAACACTACGGTTACTTCGGGCATGCTGTAAAGCCAGCGGAAGCACCATTCAACGAGCGGACGGCGTTCGTGATATTCATTAATCAGTTTATTAACTTCATCAGGAACGTTATTTAAAAGATGACCACCGCGCAGCGGTTCCATAATAACAACAGCCATACCTTTATTGTAGGCGTATTTTAAGCCTTCAATACCGGCCTGGTAATTATCATCAAGAATATTAAGCTGTATCTGAGTCATTTCCCAATCGAAGCTGTCGACAATTTCCTTGAAAGATTCCAATGTGCCATGGAATGAAAAGCCCTTGTGNNACTCTTTGCCAGTTGTCATGCCCGAGATTATGCAGAAGGTATACATCAATATAGTCGACATTAAGTCGGGTAAGCTGTTCATCAAGATATTTCTCAAAATCACTATGCTTTTTTATTTTCCACATTGGGCTTTTTGTGACCAGTACCGCTTTTTCCCTGTATCCGTCCTTTAAAGCCTTACCGGTAACTACTTCGCTGTTGCCGTAAATATAGGCCGTGTCCAGATAATTCACACCGTTGTCCAGTGCATACCGAACCATCGCTATTGCTTCTTTCTGGCTTGATGGAAACCTCATGCACCCAAGACCGAATCGTGATACGGTGAGCCCTGTTTTTCCATAAGGAACATACTGCATTTAAATACCCCCCAAGTATAGATAGTGTTTTTCACTTCACAGTTAAGCTTTTCGCAAACCTGTTTGACATAAATGGCTAAACAAATAACTCAACTCATACATTATAGCATAAGAAAAAGAATTGTATCCATAGTCTGCAATTTAGTTACAATAATTAAGGTTATAACAGTTTTGAGAATAACATATAGCTTGGAAAAGCATCATATAATTAGCGGAAGAAAAAGTTTGTAAATTTGCGAAGGGGTTTTACTATGGCAGAAGGGAAAACGAGGCATATGTTTGCAGGCGGAAACACGGCTGAAGGCTTTTTCAGTTATTATGATCATATACTGCCTCAGGAGAAGGCTGAAAGGATAATTATCCTGAAAGGAGGTCCTGGCGTCGGAAAGTCGACATTTATGAAAAAAATTGCGTCACAGATGTTAAAAGAAGGCTTTGATGTTGAATACATGCATTGTTCGAGTGATCCGGACAGTCTTGATGGTGTTGTGTTCCCCAAGAAGAACACTGCGCTTATTGATGGAACGGCTCCTCATATTGTTGATCCGAAAAATCCCGGGGCGGTTGACGAAATAATCAATCTTGGAGAGTTTTGGGATAATGACGGTTTTTCTGAGAATAAAGAGAAAATAATGAGCATTAACCGTAAAAAAGGCATTGCCTATCAAAGGGCATACAGGTATATACATGCTGCATATGCAATTTACAAAGACAATGAAGCGCTTTACGGCATGGCTGTGCATAACGGAAAAGCAAATGTTGTAATCTCGCAAGTCGTTTCCGAAATATTTGACAGGATTGGTGTTTCGGAAGTGACAGGCAAACAGCGCCGGCTTTTCGCGTCGGCAATTACACCGAAAGGTTTTGTAAACCACATTCCGACTCTGATTACAACCGACAGAGTAATTATTATAAAAGGGGAACCGGGGACGGGAACGGAAAGGCTTCTTGAACGGACAATACTTGCGTCAACAGAGCGAGGAATAAACACCGAAACTTATTATTGTGCTTTAAACCCTCGCAAACCGGAACACATTGTTATTCCCGAACTTGATGTTTCGATAACGACTATGAACCCGCCGCATTTTGTTGAAGGTATCCGAGGGGAAGAGATAAATTTCAATGATTTTGTTGATGAATCGATACTTGAACAATACCAAGACGATATTGAATTTAACAGGGAAGAGTCGGGCCGGCTCCTTAATAAGGCGATGCAGGTATTGAAACAGGCGAAAAAATACCATGATGATCTTGAAAGCTATTATATCCCGAACATGAACTTTGATAGCGTTCAGAAATGTCAGGAAGCCGTACTTAACAGTCTGCTCCGGCTCTGAACATTATACTCGCGAGTCCTGCTTCGCGGGTCGAGGCATTGCTGCCGCGTTCCAGTGGGTACGCGGCTTTACTTCGGGTGTTTCGTTTTCACGGGCGACAAAGCACCTGCCGACAGCACGATTAAGACCATGTTCATTTTTTGCATAGCGGTCTCCGTATCCCGGGCCGCTCATTAATATGCTTACCATATAAATGGAATAAAATTAATATGAACTTTTTCAGGTAGTGTGGTAAAATATTGATAACTATAGTTGACAAAAGTTAGCCGGAAGGTCTGGTGAATGATATGCCGAAATACGGGTACGTTCGTGTTGCAGCCGCTGTTCCCGAAATGAAGGTTGCGGACTGCGTTTTTAATACCGGAAAAATACTTGAGATTATGGCGGAAGCGGCGGAAAAACAGTGTTATATTACCGTATTTCCAGAGCTTTGCATAACCGGATACACATGCGGTGATTTATTTCGGCAGTCAATTTTAATAGATTCCGCTCTTAATTCTTTACATGAATTATCTAAAGCTTCGTGTAAATGGGATAATGTATTTATCGTGGGTCTGCCTTTATTAATTAAAAATCGTCTTTACAACTGTGCTGCTGTAATTCAAAAAGGCCAAATAAAAGGGATCGTTCCGAAAGCCTGTATTCCCAATAACAATGAGTTTTACGAGAAACGGTGGTTCAGGGAAGGCGGGGATTTGGATACTGATTATGTAAGTATTTTTGGTGAAGATATACCATGCGGCCTGGATCTAATTTTTGAAGACGGCGAATATTCGCAATTATGCTTTGCCATCGAAATATGTGAGGATTTGTGGATACCGATTCCCCCGTCAAGCAAAAAGGCATTGGACGGCGCTTCAATTATATGCAACCTGTCGGCCAGCAATGAAATAATAGGCAAGCATGAGTATCGTGAAATGCTTGTTAAAAGCCAATCAGGAAGATGTATTGCAGGGTATTTGTATTCGTCATCAGGTGTAGGAGAGTCAACAACCGACCTTGTTTTCGGCGGACATGCGATAATAGCCGAGAATGGGATCGTGCTTGCGCAGAGCGAGCGTTTCCGGATGGAATCACAGCTTATTGTGTCTGAGATTGATATACAAAAACTCATTCATGACAGAATGAATAAGTCCACATTTATGCCTTCCGGTTCAAACAACCGTATTGTGAAGCTTAACCCATGCAGACAAAATATTGAAACACTGAATCGTGAAATAGAAAAACACCCGTTTGTACCATCCAATCCAAAAACATGTGACGAAAGATGTGCGGAAATTTTTAGAATACAAGCTTCAGGCCTTGTGAAAAGGCTTAAGCACACAGGGACTAAAAAAGCGGTAATTGGAGTGTCGGGAGGGCTTGATTCTACACTGGCACTTTTGGTTGTTGCGCGGGCATTTGACCTGCTCCAATTGCCGAGAAAAGATATAATAGCGGTGACAATGCCTGGATTTGGAACAACGGAACAAACATATCGAAATGCTGTCAACCTTATTAAAGCTATAGGCGCAGATTATCATGAAATCAACATTGAGGCTGCATGTATGCAGCATTTCAGAGATATAGGTCATGACCCGGAAAATCATGACATAACCTATGAGAACGTCCAGGCGAGAGAACGCACCCAGATACTTATGGATCTTGCGAACAAGGAAAATGGCCTTGTAATCGGTACGGGCGATTTATCTGAATTGGCTCTTGGCTGGTGCACATACAATGGGGATCATATGTCTATGTATTCTGTCAACTGCGGTGTGCCGAAAACACTGGTTAAACACCTTGTCCGGTGGGCTGCAGAGAATACTGACGACAGTGCTGTCGCAGAGGTTTTACGCTGCGTTATAGATACGCCTGTAACTCCGGAACTGCTTCCCTCCGGAAATGGAGAAATCGTTCAAAAAACTGAGGATATAATAGGTCCGTATGAGCTTCACGATTTTTTCATTTACCATATGCTTAGATATGGGGCTGAGCCTGAAAAGATACTGTTCCTTGCTAAAAACGCGTTTTGTGGAGAATATGATGAAGAAAAGATATCAGACACAATGAAGATATTCTATAAACGATTTTTCTCGCAGCAATTCAAGCGCTCCTGTGTGCCCGACGGCCCGAAAGTCGGAACGATAAGCCTGTCACCGCGGGGCGATTGGCGCATGCCCAGCGATGCGAGCGCACAAATCTGGCTTAAAGGCCAGGCTTGAATTATTTAAAATTCCAATTTTTTAGATTGGAGCGCTCTTCCTGTGAATCCACTTTCCTGTATGTAGACAATCACAGCATTTTTAGCAGTTCATATCAAGGTACGGATTTTTGGGGGGGCCTCGGGGCTATTATCTTTATTTTGGACCAAAACGATGAAGTTGTAAAAATAGTTAAAGTTGCTCCTACATCCGGTTAAACCCAAATTGTTTATTTTTAACTTGTTTCATCTATGGTATCCGCCTTTCACTTTGGTACTATTTGTACTATACATCTAAATATATGTTAAAATTAGTATTATCCTTAATTTAAGTTTATAGAATACGGGAGGGTTATGGGA
>MTKW01038185.1_pt1 | contig 11518 bp, 11 predicted proteins | sample 1042761 | NCBI WGS metagenome assembly MTKW01 (sample SAMN06205366, study PRJNA360243) | anaerobic digester metagenome | biome: Wastewater treatment plant; feature: Anaerobic digester sludge; material: sludge; isolation source: anaerobic digester fed with sludge from wastewater treatment plant ...
CCGCAACCCCCACAACCTGTGCCATTTGACATTTTGCATAAATCATCTTTTTCATACCTTTAACTCCACTTTTTTATTGAGTGCTTTTCGATACCTTCGCCGGATCGGCGTAACGACTTCAGCGATAAACTCATCGACCTGCTGGGGTGCTCGGCCGATATAGTCTTTAGGATTCATCACATCGGAAAAGTTGACATTGGCAAAGCGGGCATCGGCCCTGAGCCGCGCAAGCAGGTCGTTGGGCAGGCCGTACCGTTTGACCTGCTCGGCCGCGGCCTGAGAATGCACGCGGATGGCCTCGTGAAGTTCCTGCCGATCACCACCGGCCCGCACACCGGCCATCAGGATATTCTCCGTCGCCATGAACGGCAGCTCCGCCTGCACCCGCGCAGCGATGACCTTTGGATATACCACCAATCCCGAGGCGACATTGATAAGAATCTCCAAAATCCCGTCGGCGGCCAAAAACGCCTCGGCGATACTCACACGCCGGTTGGCCGAATCGTCCAGCGTTCGCTCGAGCCACTGCTCGGCTGCGGTCATCGCCGGACTGGTCGCCAGACTCATCACCAGCCGAGCCAGACCCGTCGTCCGCTCACACCGCATTGGATTGCGCTTGTACGCCATCGCCGATGAGCCGATCTGAGACGTTTCAAACGGCTCTTCCAACTCCTTCAGATTGGCCAGCAGCCGAATATCGTTGCACATCTTGTGCGCCGCCACCGCCACCGAGGCCAGCGCATCGACAATGTATTTGTCAATCTTTCGCGGATACGTCTGCCCCGTCACCACGCACCGCCGTGAAAAGCCGAATGCCTTGGCGACCATGTCGTCAAGCCGTCGCACCTTATTGTGATCCCCGTCAAACAGCGCCAAAAACGACGCCTGCGTACCGGTCGTGCCTTTGACGCCGCGAAACGGCAGCGTCTCGATCCGCCGCTCCAACTCCTCCAGATCCATCGCAAAATCATACGCCCACAGCGTCGCCCGTTTGCCCACTGTCGTCAGTTGTGCCGGCTGGTAATGCGTAAAGCCCAGCGTCGGCATCGCCCGGTATCGCTTGGCAAAGACAGCCAGCCGATCAATCAAACACGCCAGTTTCTCGGCCAGCAGCCGCATCCCCTCACGCATAATAATCAAATCGGCGTTATCCCCCACATAGCAGCTGGTCGCCCCCAGATGAATAATCGCTGCGGCCTTCGGGGCCGCCTCGGCAAACGTATGCACGTGCGCCATCACATCATGACGAAACTGCTTTTCATAAGCCGCAGCCTTTTTATAATCAATATCCGTCAGATGCGCTTCCATCTCGGCAAGCTGCTCGTCGGTGATGGCAAGCCCCAGTTTTTTTTCAGCCCGCGCCAACTCCAGCCAGAGCCTCCGCCACGTCGTAAACTTCATATCCGACCCGAACAACCGGGCCATTTCCATCGACGCGTTCCGCTCTACCAATGGCGACGTATAGACATCCGTCCGCTGTGTCATCGTAATCCCTTGTTCATTTGAACTATCAAAATGACAACTCAAAACGCAATCTGTTTACAACCGCCTTATATTTAATTGCCGCAGGGTCTTTTTGCATTTTGAGAGTCAATTTTTTATTCCTTTAGAATGCTCTCAATCTTACGAAGGGTCTCTTCCTCCAGCACCCAATCGCCGGCGGCCAGGGTTTCCTGAATCTGAGCGGGCCTGCGGGCGCCGACGATAGCACTGGTCACTTCCTCACGACGCAGCACCCACGCGATCGCCAGTTGGGCGACGGTCTTGCCGTGTCGTTCGGCGATGCTCCGCAGTGCCCCAACCTTCTCCAGATTCTCCTCAAACCGCCGTCCCACAAAATTCGGGTCGCTTCGACGGTGATCATCCGGCGCCAGTGTATCGAGATACTCCTTGGTAAACTTGCCAGTCAGCAGCCCTTTTTGCAGCGGACTGTAGCAGACCACGCCGATGCCGTGCGTCCCGCAATAGCCCAGCAGGTCGTTTTCGATATCCCGCCGCAACATACTGTAGGGCGGCTGAACCGCCGCCACCGGATGAATCCGTGCCAGCCGCTCAATCTGAGCCACCGACACATTCGACGCCCCCAGGCAGCGCACCTTGCCCTGCTGGACGCAGCGAGCCATCGCCTCCCACGCCTCCTCGATCTGCTCATCCGGATCGGGCCAGTGCAACTGGTACAGATCAATCACGTCCACCCCCAGCCGGCGCAGACTGTCGTCGCATTCCCGCAGGATGCTTTTGGCCTCAAGGCAGTTGATCTTTTCCCGTCTCTCGTTCCATACCAGCCCGCATTTGGTGGCAATCAACGGCCTTTCTTTCAGTTCCCGCACCGCACGCCCGACGACCTCTTCGGCATGGCCGCAGCCGTAAATCGGAGCGGTGTCAATCCAGTTAACCCCCCCTTCCACCGCCGCAATAATCGTCCGCACCGAGTCGTCGTCATCCTGCGGCCCCCAGCCGTACTCCCACGGCCCGCCGATAGCCCACGTACCCAATCCAATCGTCGTCAAGCGCAAATCCGTTTTTCCCAATGGTCGTGTTCGCATCGTATTGTCTCCTATTCGGCGTTTGAATATCCCGTTTTGCCTTGAAATCACATTTTTTTAATCTATTCAGTGTACCAGATGGCCGCATTTTCGGCAAGATTTGCTTTTGCCGCCGGCCAAATCGGACAAAACAATCCCTTTTTGGACAGCCAAGCGTTGCAATCCGCACCCAAACGTCTAAAATACCGTTATGATCCCAACCACCAAAAAAGAACTGGCTCGGTATTTCGACCACACGATGCTCAGCCCCACCGCCCTTGAGGCGGATATCCGCCGGCTTTGCAGTGAAGCCGTCCGGTACGGATTTCACAGCGTCTGCGTCCAGCCGCGATGGGTCGGCGTATGTGCGGACCTCCTGCACGCCACCGGCGTGCGGGTCGTTTCCGTCGCGGGCTTTCCCTTCGGCACAGAGACCACCCCTGTCAAGGCATATCAAACCGAGGCGGTGATTAAAGACGGCGCCGACGAGGTGGATTTCGTCGCCGACCTGGCCTCCATCCTGACAGGCGATGCAAAATACCTGAGCCATGAATTTGCCGCGATTCGGCGGGTCTGCCAAAAAATGTACCCGCCGGTGGTATTAAAAGTCATCATCGAATCGGCAGCCCTGACCGATGAGCAAATCCGCTTCGTCTGCGGCATCGCCCAGGCCGCGGGCATTGATTTTATCAAGACCAGCACCGGCTTTCTCCCGGCCGGCGGCGCACGGGTCGAGCATGTTCGCCTGATGGCCCAAGCCGCCCCCCGCTGCAAAATCAAAGCCGCTGGCGGCATCAAGACCGCCAAACAGGCCCTGGCCATGATCCAGGCCGGCGCAACGCGCATCGGCGCCTCGGCCTCTGTCCAAATCATCGACCAATTTCACCCCGCTGACGATACCCCATCCCAATAATCCGATGCTGCACTGAGACGCCACCCCCTTCAAGCCGATCACTGCCGCCCCCCGGCCGCTTTGCCGCTGCGCATTTATTTTTTAACCGCCCCGCCGGCTTTGGATACCAAGGGATGATCTATCAAAGAATCGTGTTGCGGGCCTTGCCGTCCATGGCGCCATCCTCACCATCGATCACATCGACCATCTTTCGGATTTCGTCAATATCCAGGACCCCCTTGCCGGTCAGCAGACGAATCAACGCCGCGATGTACAACTTCAGTTGGTCGCATTCCCGCTGAACGGCCATCAGTTCCGCATCCTGCGACTGGCCTTCGTCGTGTATCTGCATCAGCGATTCTTTGAGTACCTTGATGTCCTTTTCACACTCGGCGATATCCAGCCGATTGCCGACATCACCCAAGAAAAATGTACGTCCCCAGCCCATAAAGACCCCTTGTCCATCAATCAACGTTCTATTACGGCGTTCAAAAACACTTATTCCATTGACTCTAATTCGCCGGCGGCCCAGCGGGCAAGTCAATCGCTTCCATCAAAAATCCATCCGGGCCGGTGCGCAGCCAACTGACATTGATCCCGAAATACGACCGCACCCTTTCAAAGTCAGGCAGTGCCTCAAAAGCCTTTATGATGGCCCTTGCCTTGTCGTTTTCGATCTCCAGCTCAACCAGGTCGCTCCATTTGCCGCTCTTGAGCAACGCCCAGAACGGCTGGCCGACCAGTTGCATATTCTCCATCGCCCCCAGCCCCGCCTCAGATGGGATTCGCGACGCCGCCCGGCGATACCACGCCTTCTCGCCCAGTGATTCGGCCCGGGGTTGGTTCAAACGCTGAATCGCCTTTTCTACCGCTGGCTGCGCCCCCCACAGCAGATGGGTTTGCGTCACCGCCAACGCCAACTCGGGCGCCTGCGTCCCGGATTCGGCTATGAACATTTCCCCCAGCGGAATAGAATACAGCGTATACCCCAGATACTCCCGCTGCAACTCCGGACGTCCCGCGGCCAAAAACTGGCTGTGCATCGCCGCGACCGCACGATTGAGCCGCTCGGCATTCCGCACGGCCACCGCCATAAGCGTCTCCTCACGGAAGCCGCTCTCTTGCGTCGGATCAGCCTGCACAGTGCCGGCCGAGATCAACTGGTCGCCCAGCGTATCCAGCACATCCTCCTTGAGAATCACGCCGGGCGAGCCGTCGGCCTGCGGCGGCGTAATCGGATTGTTCAGCATGGCCGCAAACATCGGGCTGATTGACGAGAGCATCCGAAACAATTCCTCACCCGCAGCCGGAATATCGAGATTGACATACGCAATCTGCCCGGCCTGCGGATCGACAAACACCGGCGGACGAAACGGCTTGCCAACCAGTTCAAACATTTTTAAGAGTCCCCGCCGCGGGCCGGGGACAGTCAGCATCGCTTTGACGCTGATATTCGTCTCGGCCGAAGGCGCCACGGCAATTGCCATAGACAAACCCGATACCCCGTCCAGCCCCAGCGCAGACAACTCTTTTTGCATTTCGCCGCTCGATTCTTTATCGCCGGACAGAAACGCTCTTTTCAACAACCCCTTCAAATTGACATAGCATTCCACGTCATACACCGGCCCGACCGCCCGGCGGGACCGCTGATAATCCGCCTCGTCGGCCAGGGTGCGGCTGCGAGCCCCGCTGAGCTGCGCCAACACAAACTGAAGCGTCTCCAAATTGTCGCTGACAAGAAGACTATCCTCAAAAAAACAATAATAGGTCGCACTCGGCTCGGCCGGCTCAAGAGTTTCGGCAGGGCCTGTCGGCTCTGGCATCTCGGCCGGTTGAAGCATCGTAATAATTTCATAGTCCCGATAGCGCTGCACGCTTCGATGAGCACCCTGCTCGATTTCTTTTTGGAACCCCTTTTCGAAAAGCTCACGGACCTGCTGACTGTGCTCGCCCCACTGCACCAGCCCCAAAACAGACGACTCAGAAACCCACAGCGGCTTTCCTTGCGGAACGTTGACCGCCAGCAGCACCCGGCCGGTCGGATACACTTTGTCCCGCACCATCAGGCTCAGCAACTCATTGTCTTGCTCCTGAACAAGCGGCTCGAGCTGCGTCTTGAGTTTCTCAAAAAACGACTGCATAGACGGATCCCTATACAGCCCATACAGCCGGGTCTTTTTCGCCTGCTCCAGCACCTGCCGGACATTATTGACGCTGGCCATAAAAATCGTATCCGGCCCCAGCAGCGCAGCGCTGTCCGGCAACACCGCCGACCATGCACAAACCCTCAAAACACCCAACAATAAAAATCCAGTAAAGAACATCTTGTTAATACGAAACATAATGCCTCCTCTTAAAGTGAAAATATGGCAGGTCGATTAATATTGCGACAGATCCGGCTTTTCTTTCTTCAACCGGGCATCCGGCTGCAGGTAACGGTAACCGGTATTGGGATTGTCCTTATCATAGGCAAAGGATTCATAATTGGCGATAAAATCCCGCACATAATGAATCGGAATCGCAAAGCCCAGTCCCCCGAATTGACGGGCGCTCATATTGGCCACCCCAATCACCCGCCCGGCCATATCAAACAGTGGACCGCCGGAATTGCCCGGATTCAAATCGGCATTAGTCTGGATATAGACCAGCCCCTCAAACGCCCGGCTGACCGTCGTAATTGTCCCCTCACTCAGCGACCGCTCCAGACCCAACGGGTTACCCACCGCAAAGGTGTTCTGCCCGACCTGAACCGTTCCCGGCTCGGCCAGAGGCACATAGGGAAACTCCTTTATCGTCTCATCTTGCACCTTCAGCAACGCCAAATCAATGAACGGATTGAGGGCGACAATCCGCACCTCGCGAAAAATCTTCCGCTCAAATCCGCTGCGGCTCTTTTCAAACAGCGTCACCGTAATCTGCGTTTCCCGCTCGATAACGTGGTAATTGGTGATCAAATAACCCTCGGGATTGATAAAAAAACCCGACCCCAACCCCGCCGGCGTCGAGACCACCACCACCGCCGGAGAGACCCTTTTATAACAGGCCTCCAACGAGAGAGGTTCCATCGGGGCGGTATAATACAACCTGTCGGAGGACACCAAGGCCGGAACACCCTCTTCAGGATCCGGTTTGTTCGGATCATAGACGCTCACCTCCGGCTCAATCGCAGCGATATTTTCTCGGGGGACAAGCAATACCGTATAGCCCAAATCCACAACCACGCCGGACGGACGATCCGCCAGCACCGGAGCTGTCAGGGTGGCCCCTGAATCAAGCACAATTTTATCCGCTTTTACCGGAAAACACAAAAACACCAGTACCCCCGCCGCATACATCGCTATGAGTTGTTTGTAAGACATGGTCGGACTCCTGTAAAAGAAGCTGGTCAGTAAACACCATTATAAAAAATTAACGATTTGAAAAAACCCAAAATTTCGCTTTTTCCTAAAATCAGCCTTGTCTTAAATATATCGGTTCAAACACCCCCGCAACATCAGGATCCCAAAATTGTCCGTCATCCTACATATCCGGAGATATCTGGTATCTATTCGCTTTCCAAATCAAAAACCAAGAAAAACTACAAGATGTTGTGTATTCTCAATCTATCTCAATATGCCAACTGGAGATAAACGCATTACCCTGCCCCCAGCCGCCGGATTCTGTGTTTTTGAGTGTAAAAGGTGCGGTTTTTCCGGGACTTTTACGATATCCCCAAAAATGCAAAAGAGTAAAGTTTTTTGAAAAAAATTGAAGTTTGACAAAGCCAACAGACGATATCAGTATTGTAATAGTTGCGCGGATACCATTATTGACCGAAATATCACGCAAGATATTGTAGGTGAGGAAAAAGTAGAATACCTCATAAGGATTCGAGGATGCAATGAACCGAGGCGGCAGGACGCCTGTTGCCGGTCGCTCAAGCGACATGGAAGTTCGTTTGTGCGGCTCATCTTGAGGCTGGATTAAAGACATGAACAACCCTAAAACAAGACGATTTCAATTAGAAATGCGACGCGTCACGGATCGGCAATGTCGGGTACGTGTCGGCACCGCCGAACAGCAGCTGAACTGGGCCTCGCCTGATTTTCCGACAGAACGCGTCATCCGCCATCTGGACACCAATCCGATCGGGCGTTTGCTGAAACTGATCGCCGCCCTGCCGGAGGTTCGCTATGAAAAAATTGAGCATGCCCGACGGCAACTTTCCATGTCCGACGAAGTGCTCAACGAACGACTCGATGTGGCACTTGACCGTGTTCTTGAAGAATTAACGACCGAAGGATAAAACCTACCCCCTCTGTCTGCGGTGCCTTGTCTGTCGTTCTCGACCAAGGCAAGTGAGCCGGATATTTGTCCCTGCCCAAAACGACGCTTATTCATCCTGAGATTCATCGGATTGATAAGCGTCGTCTTCAAAACTGACCGGCTTATAGCCCGGTTCTTTGGACCGTTCCACTTCCTCACGAAACGCGCGAAGAATGGTCTCTTGAATCTTGCGCCGACATTTGGCATTAATAGGATGGGCAATATCGGCGTGGAGCTTCATATGCCCGTGCACGTCCGGATGGACACGATTTTCGGGCAATTTGGCGCCGCAGGTACTGCAAAATTTGGCACGCAGGTAATTCTTCCCTCCGCAACGCGGACAATGATCGCTCATCTTGCGGGATGGCATCGCAACGAACAATCCGCCGGTACCTTCAATAACTTTGATGTCCCGGATCACAAACTCATTGTCGATGGTCATGGAACAAAAGGCCTTGAGTCGATCATCCGGATTGGACACAAGTTTGACCCTGACTTCGCTGATTTCCATAGTCTGCCTCGCATTTAATTACCACCTATTGTCGTTGACAAACCTGCTATCGCAGTTGAACGTGTCTTTTAGCCAACGCTGCAGCCGAGGCATCCGCTGTCGGTCGGGATTCAAAATATACATCGCCGAACCACTTCCGCTCAGGCAGACCCGTTGGCCGCAGAAGGCCTCACACTGTTGTTTCAGCTCTGCCAGCTCCCGATGTAACGAAAAACAGCTTCTTTCTAACATATTTGCGCATATTTGAGCGACAGAATCAATACTCTTTTGGGCCAGCAGGGGTTTTATTTGGGCCGACCACTGCTCATACAGCGCCTGTTCGTGTACATAATTTTCATAAACACTTTTTGTTGAAACAGTTACATTTGGCGTCAAAAGCAGCGCCTCAAACGGAAATTTTTGTTCCAAGGGGCGAATTTTTTCCCCCCGACCGGAACAAAAAGACGCCGGTCCGTAGAGAAAAAATGGGATATCGCTGCCCAGTTCCGAGGCAATCTCGTGCAGCCGTTCCATGGGTTGGCCCAATTCGGCAAAGCGATTCAGTCCCAGCAGAGCCGCAGCGGCGTCACTGCTGGCGCTGCCCAGACCGGCGCCGGCGGGAATCTGCTTAGTCAGGGTAATCCGCAGCGGCGTGGAGCGATTGGCCGCGTTCAGCAGCCGTCGGCACGCTCGATACACCAGGTTGTCCGGCCCGTCCGGCGCCCAGTGCGGCCCGGTACAGATCAGCTCAATCCCGTCGGTTTGCCCTGGCTCAAACAGCAGCTCATCGTACCAGTCGAGTTTGGCCATCAGCGTCTCAAGCTCGTGAAACCCATCCGGCCGCTTGCCGGCCACCAGCAAAAACAGATTGAGCTTGGCCGGCGCATACACCAGCAGCCCCCGCTCGGTCGTATTGAACTGTTCGGCCATCGTCACCCCTAACCCAAAAAATCAGATGAACTTTTTCTTCATTTTACCGTTAAAAGTCGCCCAACGCAAACCCTGTTCGATGCGGATAATAAAGGGCGAACGCATCGGTTCGCCCTCTGGAGTTTTTTAAGAATAGACAGGCATCGCCATTGTCTTGCCGGTCAGCGTTTGACGCGGGCGTTGCCCTGCCAGATGCTCCAGAGCTGCTCTTCATCGGCCGGCTGGCCGTAGTCGGTCAGCATGGTCGTGGCCAGTGCGCCGGTGGCCCAGCCAAACTGTGCCCATTTTTCCGAATCCCAGCCTTTCAGGATGGCATAGAGCATACCGCCGACAAAACCGTCGCCGCCGCCGATGCGGTCCAGCACGGTGATTTCTCGCGGCTCGATGACGTGCCACCCATCGCCGGCGGCCATAATCGCCCCCCATAAATGCAGGTTGACGCTGATAACCTGCCGCAGCGTCGTCGCAAAAACCGTGGCATTCGGAAAGGCCTTTTTGGCGCTGGCGATCATCGCCTTGAAACTATCAATTTTGGCGGCAATGTCCTTGCCTCCGGCCTCGGGTCCTTCCAGCCCCAAACACAATTGAAAATCTTCCTCATTGCCGACCAAAATGTCGGAAGCCTGAGCGATTTCGGTGAAAATCTCCCGCAGTTCCTGCTCGCGATTCTTCCAGAACGAAGCCCGATAGTTCAGGTCAAACGAGATCCGCGTGCCGTATTTTTTAGCCGCCCGGGCCAATTCCAGACAGAATGTCCCCGTCTCCGGCGACAGCGCCGCGATCAGCCCCGACATATGCACAATCTGGACACCTTCCTTACCAAACAGCCGATCCAGATCGAAATCTTTGACATTCAGCGTTCGCCCGACCTCGCCGGCGCGGTCGTTGTGCACCCGCGGGCCGCGACTGCCGTAGCCGCTGTCGGCCAGGTTGAATTGATGGCGATAGCCCCACGGGCCGCCTTGAGGCACCTCCTTGCCCTCATAGGCCATATGCCGACTGGCCAAATCGTCTTTGATAAACCGGGCAATCGGGCTGTCCTTGACAAAGGTGGTCAAAACCTTGACCGGCAGCCCCAGATACGACACGACACTGGCAACGTTGGTCTCGGCGCTGGTCGCCTGCATCATCAGCGTTCGGCCGCAGTGCATTTGCTGGCCGTAGAGCGGCGTCAGACGAACCCCCATGCTGGTCGGCACAACAAGACTGTAGGTGTACTCTTTTTTAAGTTCAATACCCATAACGACTTCCTTTCCTTTTCCCGAATAGTTGCGTGTTTTTCGGCCGCGTTCGACAGTTATTGCTCAAGACTTGAGAAATTTTACGCCACCTGTCGCCAGCAATCAAGAGAGAACTTTTTCGATCGCGCACACCCTCCGCATTCGTCGCTTTGCAGCATCAGAGAAAAGCAGGAGAAGGCACTTGCCTGACTATGCGGGGCCGAGGGCCGACAATGCCGACGCGACGGCAACAAATCACAAAACGCCCCGCCTTCGGCAAAAACCCGCCAAGGCGTGCGAAATGTGTCGCCAAGAAAACACCGATTCCTTCAGCAGAGACGTTCTGCCCGCTCAGTAATACTCAGTAATAATAGGTTAGCGTCATATCGACGCGCCAGTTGTCTTTGCCCTGAGGCAGTTTTTCAAAGGTAAGCTGCTCGCATTGCAGCTCCGGCCAGCGAACCAGCATCGCCGAAAGAAATTTGGCCGTGCGTTCGATGTCGATGGTGCGAATCGAAAGCGTCGCCGACCGCGCTCGTTTGCCGGCACGTCGGATTTCGCCGCGGGTATTCAACGTAAAATTGGCCGGGGAAATGGAAAACAACACCGCGAACTCGTTGACCGCCCTGCTGAAATCAAAATCACCGGTCGTCTGGCCATCTTTTTGCTGATACGTCAGACGCTGCGGCTCGATCTTGATAATCTGAGCCAATAACTCCTCGGCTGCCTCGTAATCTTGTTTTTCTTTTTGCCAGGTTGCCAGCGCACGCGGATAAAACACCGCCGCAGCCGTTACCGCCCACAGACCGGCAAACATACAGATCGCAATATAGTAAAACAACGGATTTTTCAGATACGCTTTCATAACTGACCTCATTGTGCCGGTTCGACGGTAAATTCGAAATTGTCTCGATTGCCCGCCATGGACATCCGTTCCTGACCGAATCGCAGGCGGGGATGCTTTTTGATGGCCTCAAACAAATCCAACGTCGCACGCCGACTGTTGGTGTCGCCTTTGACCCGCATCGTCCGTTCGCTGATGTTGATCTGCTGAATAACAACATCCACCGACGGCGGCGCGTTGTTAATCGCCTCAAGCAGGAACGTCAGTTTGGCCGGCACCGACTTATCGTCGCCCGGCCCCAGCCCTTCCTGC
>MTKW01010903.1_pt1 | contig 11508 bp, 5 predicted proteins | sample 1042761 | NCBI WGS metagenome assembly MTKW01 (sample SAMN06205366, study PRJNA360243) | anaerobic digester metagenome | biome: Wastewater treatment plant; feature: Anaerobic digester sludge; material: sludge; isolation source: anaerobic digester fed with sludge from wastewater treatment plant ...
AGCGACAAGAGGGGCAGCCTACTACTACCTGAACGGCAAGTTTGTGGGTATGAACAAACAGGGTAAGCTACCGGCACGTTTCAATGTGACAGAACAGGCTCAAACAGGAGAAAACGTGCTGGCGGTACAGATTCACCGCTGGAGCAGCGGCTCTTACCTGGAGTGCCAAGACTTCTGGCGGCTATCGGGATTTGACCGCGATGTCTACCTATATGCCCGACCGAAACTGCATCTGGCAGATATCTTCGCGAAGCCAGAACTCGATGAAAATTATACCGATGGCCTTTTCAGCCTGGATGTTACCGTAGCCTCTCCGGAGCAAGACAGAAGCCCTTTTACAGTAACCTACACCCTATTGGATGAAGATGGGAAAAAGGTGGCTGGAGGGTCCCATGCTGATACAGATTCGGGGAAAGCGCCTACTTCTCTCCGATTTGAAAAAGCCTTCCAAAATGTCTCATTTATCAGTTTCAAACAGACTGTCCCGGGGGTAAAAAAGTGGAGCGCCGAAACACCTCATCTCTACACGCTAAACCTGGAGCTGAAAGATGAAACGGGAACCACCGTTGAGGCTACATCACTGAAGATCGGTTTTAGGAAGGTAGAGATCAAAAACCGCCAATTCTTGGTCAATGGGCAACCGGTGCTGCTGAAAGGAGTCAACCTGCACGAACATGACGAATATACCGGACATTACGTCACCGAAGAGCTGATGCGAAAAGATTTCGAACTGTTCCGGAGATACAATGTCAATGCAGTCCGTACCAGCCATTATCCACAACAGGAGATGTTTTACAGACTGGCCGACGAGTACGGCATCTATGTGATCGACGAGGCCAACATCGAGAGTCACGGGATGGGATACAGCCTCCGAACCGGGGGTACACTGGGAAATAACCCGCTCTTCCTTGAAGATCACTTGAGCCGCACCATCGGCATGGTGGAACGCGACAAGAACCATCCCTGCGTAATCACCTGGTCGCTGGGAAATGAGGCAGGCAACGGATACAATTTTTACGAAACCTACCGCTGGATCAAGAGTCGCGACCTCTCACGACCAGTACAGTATGAGCGGGCCGAGATGGAGTGGAACAGCGACATCTTCGCACCCATGTATGCCGACCCGGATGAGATAGAACGTTTCGCCAACGATCCCTCTTCAGACCGCCCACTTATCCTTTGCGAGTATGCCCATGCCATGGGGAACAGCCTGGGCAACTTTACCGAATATTGGGAGATCATCCGAAGATATCCGCTGTTGCAGGGTGGATTCATCTGGGACTGGGTCGACCAGGGTCTGGTGAAACATGACGAAAAGGGGAATCGTTTCTGGGCATATGGAGCCGACTTTGGGCCGAAAGGAACACCCAGTTCCGGGAACTTCTGTATCAACGGGATGGTCTTTCCCGACCGAAGCGTGAAACCTCAAACTGAAGAGATGCGCAAGGTATACCAGAATATCTGGTTCCGCAACTTTAATCCTCAAGATGGTTCCGTGGAAATCTTCAACGAACATTTCTTCACCGATCTTAAACCATACCGGTTCACTTTCAGTATCAAATCAGCAGGAAAAGAGTTGGGCAGGGGAACCCTGAATGTCGAAGCGGCGCCCCAACAAACCGTGAAGACTACAATTCCCGGTTGGACCCGCTATGCCGGGAAGAAAGAGCAGTTGACCGTCACCTTTAGTGTAATCCAGAAGGAAGAGGAAAGATTGATCCCTGCCGGCTGGGTAGTTGCCCGCGATCAGTTTGTGATCAACAATCCCCCCGTTCTCAGGATGGATAATCCCAAAGCTGCAAAAATTGAAGAGACCGGAAAATCAATCATTGTTAGCGGTCGACGCTACAAGGCAATCTTTGACAAACAGAGCGGCCTGCTCACCTCCTATCAGATTGATGGAACAGAATATATCAATGAAGGGGTCGGACCGCGTCCTTTCTTCTGGCGGGCGCCCAACGACAACGATTATGGTGCGCGGCTCCCTAAAAGACTCTCCGCATGGAGGGAGGCCAGCTACCGTGAACCCGTGGCGGAAAATCTGAGGATCACGCAAGGTGAAACAACAACAATCAGCTACCGTTACAACTATCCAGAAGTGGGTGCGATCAACGAAGTGACCTACACCCTCTACGATAACGGTACCATCCACATCAGTAACCAGTTTGATGCCTCTGCATCGAAAACTGAGTTGATACCCCGTATCGGCATGCGGATGCAGTTAACCGGAAAGCTGGTGCAGGCCGACTATTACGGTAGAGGACCCTGGGAAAATTATGCCGACAGGAAAAGTTCCACCTTCCTGGATCGCTACTCCTCCCCCGTCAGCGAAATGGTAACCCGGTACATTTTACCTCAGGAGAATGGACACCACACCGATACCCGTTGGCTGGCACTTACCCAGAAATCGGGTAAAGGGTTGCTATTTGTGTCGGACGACCTGTTCGAGTTCAATGTTTCAAACTATTTGCTGGAGACGGTAAGCAACGGTGAATCACTCAATAACGATGCTCCGGCAGGAACTGCCCCCCGGAACAAACATATCAACGATTACCGTCCGTCAGATCTGGTAGATCTCTTCATTGATCAGCGCATGCAGGGGCTTGGCGGAAACAACAGCTGGGGCAAGTTGCCACTGGAAAAATACCTGATCCGTCCAGGTAAGAGTAAAGTCACCTACGGTTTTACGCTGATTCCTATCGGAAACAGGAGAGAGATTGACCGTCATTTTGGTTTTAGCGAAAAAAAATAGCTAACTTTGGCAGTCCAAATTGAATTGAGAAGAGATGAAAATCACAAAAACAGTTCCCCGGCATGGCCTTGCCGCACTGCTTGGCCTGTCGATCTTCGCCACCATGGCGTGCAATGGAGGAGGTGCACAAAAGGTGTGTGCCACATTCGAAGAGATGAAAGATCCAACAGCAGATACCCTGTCGGACTGGTCAAACGTAACCCCGGGCCTACACGCTTCGGTTATCTCCATTGATGAGAAGTTTCCCAAATCTGTGGCTCCGCAGGTTACTCCCGTTAACAACATAGAGCTCTCCGCATGGAAGGGGGAGAAAGTCTCCGCACAACTGCTGCTTTGGACTGCCGAGGATGTCAGCCAGGTAGAGTGCCGGTTCAGCAACCTTGTATCGGAAGGGAATACGCTCCCCGCAACAGTGGCACAGGCACGGTTCGTCAGGTACGTCATGACCGACGAGTTTGGTCCCGGCTGTGGACGGCGCAAACCTGGAGATTTCCCGGCTTCGCTTGCACCCGACATGCTGGACAATCTGGAGTGCTTTAACCTGGAGGCAAAAACCGCAAGGCCGGTGTGGCTCACAATATCTGTTCCATCCGATGCTCTTGCCGGAAATTATAGAGGCAAAGTGACCATCTACGCCAAGGGGAAGAGAAATAGGGATTTCGACATCAGTCTGGAAGTGGTAGACCGGTTGTTACCCCAACCGTCGGAATGGAGCTATCACCTCGACCTGTGGCAGCACCCCTCGGCCGTGGCCCGGATGCACCAGCTTGAACTCTGGAGCGACGCCCACTTCGAAAAGATGAGACCGCTGATGCAGATGCTGGCCAATGCAGGCCAGAAAGTGATTACCGCCACCCTGAACATGGATCCGTGGAACAACCAGTGCCATGACCCTTACGCAGACATGATCATCTGGACAAAAAACAAGGATCAGAGCTGGAGTTTCGACTATACCGTTTTCGACCGTTGGGTGGAATTCATGATGGGACTGGGCATTGACAAGATGATCAACTGCTATTCGCTCCTCACCTGGAATAACCGGCTCCACTACAACGACATGGCGAAAGGAGAACTGGTTACCGTGGAGCTGAAAGCGCAGTCTGCCGAATATGAGGAGCTCTGGAGTGTATTCCTCAAAGATTTCACCCGGCACCTCCGGGAAAAGGGGTGGCTCGAAAAGACCAATATTGCCATGGACGAACGGGGACCCGCCGACATGAAGGCTGCCCTCCGGGTATTGGAGCGTTATGCTCCGGAACTGGGGGTGTCGCTGGCCGATAACCACAAGAGCTACCAGGAGTATCCCTGGATCAAGGATATCTGCGTAGGTGCCGGCAATGAGGTCAGCCGTGAAGAGATCGAAGCGCGGAGAGCAAAAGGCTTGATCACCACATACTATGTCTGCTGCTCCGACAGGTTTCCCAATACCTTTACCTTCTCCCAGCCGGCCGAAGCGGTCTATGCCGCCTGGTATTCGGTTGCCCTCGACTTCGACGGATTCCTGCGCTGGTCATACAATTCATGGGTAGAGGATCCGCTGACCGACTCCCGTTTCAGGACATGGCCGGCCGGCGATACCTATATTGTCTATCCCGACGCCCGGAGCTCCATCCGCTTTGAACGGCTGGTTGAAGGAATCCAGGACGCGGAGAAGATCCGGATACTGCGGAAAGTCTACGCCGCCGAAAACAGCCCCGAATCTAAGGAGAAACTGGAGCAACTGGAAGAGGCAATTGCCGGATTTGCAACATTGGAACCTGCTCCCGACTGGAACGATAGATTGAACAACGCCAAGAGATTGTTGAATTCCAAATAAGATTCCCGTAGATGAAAAGAGGAGTTCTTCCACTATCAATTATTCTAATCGCCCTATTTTGCTGTGGTGCACAAGCCTCCGCCCCATACGATGGCGGTCGTTTTCCCCAACGGGAAAACACCACCCGTATCATGAGCTTCAATATCCAGCACGGTAGGGGTATGGATGGAAAAGTGAATATTGAACGAATTGGGAAGGTGATCCTCGAAGTCAACCCTGAAGTGGTTGGATTACAGGAGGTGGACAGTATGATAAACCGGAGCGGCAATACCGACATTATCCGGATGTTATCAGAACAGACCGGAATGTATGCCTCTTTCGGGTATTCAATCCTCTTCAATGGAGGAAAATATGGGAACGGTGTATTGACCCGGGAGAAACCGGTAGCTGTAAGAAAGATTAATTTGCCTGGGGCAGAAGAGGCACGTTCAGCACTTATCGTAGAGCTGAAGAAGTATATAGTTGTAAACACGCATCTTTCTCTCACCGAAGAGGAGCGTGTGGAGTCGGTTAAGATCATTACGGAAGCGGTGAAGGATTTTGACAAGCCGGTCTTCCTGGTCGGAGATCTGAACGCTACTCCAGATTCTGCACCCATCCAACTGCTCAAAACCGACTGGCAAATACTTTCCGATCCTAAACAGCACTCCTATCCATCAAACAATCCGAACGTCACGATCGATTATATCTTAGGATATACCGCCAATGGCGAGACCTATGCCAAATACAAAGCGGAAGTGGTGAACGATCCGATCGCCTCCGATCACCGGCCGGTGTATGTGGATATCCGGCTCAAGACACCGGCCGATCAGGTGATGCGTACCATCCCCTATCTGCAGAATCCGGGGTGCGACGAGATGACGATCATGTGGCTCACCAATGTGCCTGCACAAGGCTGGGTGGAGTTCGGCACCGACAGTACGAACCTGCAACCTGTCAAGAACTTCCTCGAAGGGGTGATGGTGGCCAACAACAAGATCCACAGGGTACATCTGACCGGACTCCACCCGGGAACAAAGTACTACTACCGTGTGGTGTCGCAGGAGATCACCCGCTACTCCAGTTACTACAAGGAGTTCGGAGATACGGTAAGAACAGAGCTGAAATCGTTTACAACCTGGAGCGACAAGCAGCGGGATTTCCGTGTCATCGTCTACAACGATCTGCACAGCAACATGGCGATGTTCAACAAGCTCCACTCTCTGGTGGAGCAGAAACCATACGACCTGGTGATCTTCAACGGAGATTGCTTTGACGACGTCGAGGTAGAGGCCGATATCGTAAACCGGCTCAACAGCTATACCCCACGCATCAAAAGTGACGAGGTCCCCTCCATCTTTATCCGCGGAAACCACGAGACGCGCGGCGAATATTCACTCCAGCTGTGGAACTATCTGGAACGGATAAATGGACGCTCCTACGGTGCCTTCTCACTGGGAGACACCCGATTTGTCCTGCTCGATTGCGGTGAGGACAAACCCGACGACCATCCGGTCTATTATGGCATGAACGACTTCACCCAACACCGGATCGACCAAGCCGACTTCCTGAAGGAAGAGCTGAAGAGTGTCGCATTTCGCAAAGCAAAGAGGCGGATTCTGATTCACCATATCCCCATCTTCGGAGTGAGAGCCGACAGCTTCTCCCCCTGTTCCGACCTCTGGGTACCAGTACTCCGGAAGGCTCCGTTCGATATCTCACTCAACGGACACACCCACCGTTTTCGGGTAATCGATACCGGCCAGGCCGGCAACGGCTTCCCCGTCATTATCGGTGGAGGAAACCGGGAGCCCGACGGTACAGTGATGATACTTGAGAAGAAGGGGGAGAGGTTGACCGTTGAAGTAATCAATGCGGCCGGGAAAATATTGCTGTTCAGGACTATTTGAACCAGCTCCAGAAACCTCGCTTTTCAGGTTCTGACTGGTTCCCGCTGAAGAGGCCAAAGTTGTTCTCTCCCCTTGCAGTAGCCTGCACTATCTGGTAGATGATCCCCCAATCGGGAAGTCCTCCCAGATTACGATCGTCAATAAACAGATCCGCCATCAATTTGCGAGGGGAGTTTTCCCGCTTCTCTTCAGGGTAGTTCGCATTCACCGCGAAGAAGGTTATGCCATTCTGATAGCAATAATCGAGCGCCTCCTGCAGCAGTTTTCCTTCGCGCACGGTCCAGAGGATAAGCTGGTGACCGTCATTCTGCAGCATCTTGAGAGTTTCAATCGCAAAGGGAATGGGCTTGCCGATTTTCGGATAGGCATGTTCGACAATTGTGCCGTCAAAATCAATAGCTATGATCATATATTCAAATTCTAATCTGAAACAGTAAATTTGGCATATCGGATTCTGATCGTTCTAGCCTGAAATTGTTATCCTCCTATAAAGATCAGAAATAAAGAGACAAAAATAATCAAAACAACTCAGGTCTGCTAAAATAAGCACCCGAAATAGTGAAAATTCAACAAACAGAACCGGGTAAATTTTGAGCAGTATCCCCAATCTGTATCTTTAAAGTTATGTAAAGCCTGATGCTATTCCTCTTCGAGCTTTGCGATCCAACCTCCCCCGGAAACCATCTCGATGGCTACACTATCCCCTCGCCTGATACCTCTCTTTCTCTCCCTTTTATAATCAACAGCTGTCTTGTCAGCATTGACACCATCTTTAATTACCTCCATGACATACACTTTTCCCGGTTCAAGAAAATCAAAATTAATCGATATATTTCTTGGATCCCAATCTGTTATGGCTGCGACATACCATACACGACCTCTCCTCCTTGCAAGGGCCACATAATCTCCAATCCTTGCATCCAGGGGGACTGTTTCATCCCATTCAACAGGTATCCCAGCTAGAAACCTTGTACACTCCATGTTATTGTAGTACAACGGTTGCGCATCAGGAACCATCTGCAGGGGACTCTGCATCACAACAGCCATTGCGATTGAATGGGCTCTGGTTCCCTGCCCCATCGGTTTATCCCCGTTTACTCTGAAATCCTGTTTTGTTGCATTATTCATCGTCCCTGGAATATAATCCATCGGGCCAGCCACATTCCGAATAAACGGCAATGTACAGTGGTGATCCGGATTGTCCCAACCATTTATACCATTATATTCAAATTCAATGAGCGCCTCCCTTGTCAATACATTGGGATAGGCACGGCGTAAACCATCAGGACGATATGCACCATGGAAATTGATAATCATTTTGTACTGTGCACATTTTTCAGCAGCTTTCCAATAGAAATTGACCGCTTCCTGATCAGAACGATTGATAAAATCTATCTTTACACCTTTAATACCCCATCTTTGAAATTGTTCTAATGCTTTATCCATCTGTTCATCAAAAAGAGCATAGGGTACCCAGAGAATGAGATCTACATTTTTTGATCTTGCATGGCTGACCACCTCCTCCATGTTTAACCCTGGGATGGTTTGGGTGAGATCCTCTCCCAAGGTCCAACCATCATCAAGCATGAAATAGTTCATATTAAAGTCATGTGCAAAATCGACCATATATTTCGCTGTCTCGGTATTTATTCCTGCTTTAAAGTCGACATTGTAGATACCGCGACGCGACCACCAGTCGAATGTAACCCATCCCGGTCTTATCCATGATGTATCGGCTATTTTGCATTCATCGCCCAATAAATAGACCATCTGATTTGTCAACAACCCGATCTCCTTATCGGCAAAAGCAAAAACTTTCCAGGGTAGGCTGCGGGGAGCCTTTATATCAGCAATAAAATCACCGTTTCCTGTAGTGCTCTTTCTATTGAATCGATTTCCCTTTTCGTTATAACCTGTTGGGACGCCCCAATAATGGGTCGTCAACCCCTCCTGCCTCTTTTTTATCCACATGACAGGATAATCCTTGCTGTCAGCCTCCATGAAGAGGATAAATTTGCCCGCTCCACTCTTCACGAGAGCAGGCAGATTGCCCATATCATTGATCTCCATGTCATGGATGGAGGTTGTCAGATAAGGCTTTTCGTAGTCGCTATTGGGATTGTTATCCTTTTGATATGTAAGGATTGCGTTCTCGTCAAAGAGAAAATTGGCAATATCATTTTTAATTCTCAAATCTCCAGGCAGGTCGAGGATGTAACGGTAGGCAAATCCGTCACTGTACAACCTGAACTCTAATTTGCTATTATCGGTAAATTCAATTGTTACCTCATTATACTTATCCGGGATTTCTGCCTGTTTCTCTTTAATAACCGGCTGGACAAGATTGTCGACCGCTCGCTTCCTGATCCTTTTTACCCTCGCTTTTTCTGATGGAATCACTCTCTCTTCTGTTTCCAATCGGATATTCTCTATCCTAAAAATCGTTAAGTTGTCAGCAAAGAGTTCAACGGAGACCTCTTTCTCCACAAATATATGCAATGCCAACCGTCCGTCCGGAGAAACAATTTTTGATACAGAAGCTCTCAAACATACTCCCCATAAGATAAAAAAAACAAGTATAAAGTAAATCCTTTTCATAATGTAACCAGTATCTGCTTTGTCACTATTCACATGCTTCTTGAAATCAATACCCAATCACTCTCAGCTCCCGAATCACCAGGTGGATCAACAAGGTGCCCTCCTTTCCCGGCCTTGATTCCTTTCCAGCTTGTCACCATTTCCCGGTTGCCGGATTGAACCAATTTGTGTTTAACCTCCCCGACAGCCTGCCAAGGTCAAGACGAATATCTCTTTCCGGCTGCGGTGTAAATGATTGCCCTGCTCCCGTTGTTTCCGCGCATGGCGGTTATCCTGACAGACCGGCCATTAACCTACGATGCGCAATCACCCCCTGTCTAAACTGTTGAGTCAACCTGTAATTGTTGAATGTTGCCATGTTTCTCAAATTAATTTCACCTTCGATCAAGAAAGAGAAGTTAAAAATAGTGTTTTTTATAATCAAACACTATAACCAGCTGGGAATATATACTTTTTGATATAAAAAACAGAACTCCCTCTTTTCCAGGTAGCGGTTATTTAACAGTCGTCCAGATGATTTTCCGATTAACAAATTCTCAAATCGAGTAGGTAGGGGGATTACTCCCCCGCCCTCTCACACCACCGTGCATGCTCTCGCACACGGCGGTTTCTTTTAATGGTTTAACCTTGCATAATTTAATGAGAGATTGTAAAGACCTACATCGTTGAACCACCGGTTGGACAAGGCTTGATGCGCTTGCGGGCATCCCGATTTACACCAAAGCCCTTTCCCCGAAAGAGCCAATATCCAACTTTGCCAAGTCTCCACACCGTGGCTTTTCAAAAATTGCTGAAGCGTAATTACACGCTTGCATTGCTTTAAGCGATAGCACCGAAGTTTTCGCCGTATCCAAGAATCTATATTCTCCAACAGGCGTTTACAGCGTGCATGCCGAAAGTAGTTAAGCCAACCGCGCATCACAGGTTCGAGTTCCACAATAATTTGTTCAAAATTCACGCCCCTATTGCGTTTGGTTAACTTCCGTACCTTTTCCTTAAAGCGTTTTACACTTTCGTTGGCTATGCTCAGACTGCCATCCCTTTGAATGGTATAGCCCAAGAATTTGGTGTGATTGACCGGACATACCCGGCTTTTCTCTTTGTTTACTAGTAATTTCAACTTGGTTTCGATAAATACGCTTATCGATGCCAACAATCTCTCGCCTGCCCGTTGGCTGCGTACGTAGATGTTGCAATCGTCCGCGTAGCGAACAAATTTGTGTCCCCGCCTTTCCAACTCTTTGTCCAGTTCGTCTAAAACGATGTTGGACAGCAAGGGTGAAAGAGGACTGCCCTGCGGCATCCCTTCGGTACGTTGGCTTACAACCCCGTCTATCAGTATACCGCTTTGAAGGTATTTGCGTATCAGCCACAAAAGCGTTTTATCGCTGATGGTGGTTGATAGCAGATACATTAAACGGTCGTGGTTGACCACATCGAAAAACGTTTTCAAATCCATATCTACAACGATTACTCTACCCTCTGATACGTATTCGCTGCCTTTCTTTAATGCTTGGTGTGCATTGCGGTTGGGGCGAAAACCATAACTGTGGTCGGAAAATTTTCGTTCGTAAATAGGATTGAGCACCTGGGAAATCGCTTGTTGGATTATCCTGTCCGTTACCGTCGGGATACCCAATTTGCGTTTGCCGCCGTTGGGTTTCGGGATTTCGACCTGTTTTACCCCTTGCGGTTGGTAAGCGCCGTTGTAAAGTTCGCTTTGCAACGTTTCTGCATTTTGAGAATACCATTCAGCAAAATCTCCTGTCGGCATTTGGTCAATACCCGCAACGCCTTTGTTGCGTTTTACCTGTTTGTAGGCTGCCTTGATATTGTCGTGAGACAACACCAAGCTCATTAAATCGGGGGTTAAGGCTCGTTCCTGTTCGCCTGCTTCTTTTACTTGAAACGCCTTTGTTCCCGAAGCTCCACATACGGTTTCACTCGTGGGAAAAGGGCGGATAACATCCTGACGCTGCTCACTAAACAGGTCATATTGGTACGTTATCGCTTGCGGTTGCGCCATAAAAGAAATTTTGAACTAACTGCTCCTTAAATTAAAAGATTCAGACCTTCTTCGATGGTGTACACACACCGAATACTATGTCTTCTGCTGACTTCTTGAAAGGTGAAAACAACATCGCTGTTGTTCGTGCACTGTTGGTGCGCCTCTGCAAGACCTCTCGGGATAAGATACTAAACTTTCTCTGAGTTCTGCCTGATTTACTCACGTTGAGTTACGGTTGAATTTTGGGCGTTCCCAATCTATGGCTCGGTTGCCCGCTCAAATGAGCCTTATATCTGGTTTCTGTTCGTCAGAACTGCAGATTTGCTAATGGCTTCTTTCAGATTTGCGGTCGCCCGCAACACCTTTGCCAATCACTAATGTTTCCTATCAACTCGGCACATACAGGAACTTTCATCCTGTTAGCTTAATACCATGCCCGACATAC
>MTKW01003687.1_pt1 | contig 11506 bp, 12 predicted proteins | sample 1042761 | NCBI WGS metagenome assembly MTKW01 (sample SAMN06205366, study PRJNA360243) | anaerobic digester metagenome | biome: Wastewater treatment plant; feature: Anaerobic digester sludge; material: sludge; isolation source: anaerobic digester fed with sludge from wastewater treatment plant ...
GGCAACAGGGTTATTAATCACAAGGGCTTTGCGATTTCTCCTACCGTCAAAGAAGGTTACATATTGCGAATTTCCGATTCTTTGCTTGATACTATGAGCATTACCACAGGTAGGCTCCCTGTGACCTTTCCAATATCAACCCAGGATATTACACCATACGGAAACGGCGTTTACCACCTGAACAGCATTCTTCAACCTGCTACAGCTACTTCGGCACCTTGTGTTGGGATAGCCATTACCACAGAAACTCCTGTTCCAGGATGTGCCACAGGTGCAAGCCATGCTGTAGATATTGAGCAGGTTGTACGGTTCGTTATTGAGGTGGCAAAGGGTTTTGGAAGTGGTAAATGCTCGTTTTTTGACCAAGAGGAGTTCAACAGGCTGGTCCGGTTATACGGGCCTATGAATCACCTTCAGACCAAGGGCCAATTGCCAGGGGCCTAGGGCAGGAATCTAGAATCTTGTGACTAATCAGAGGTGAAGATTGAATGAAGCAAAGTAAGAAGGTTCTGGGGACTGTGACCATTGGGCAGTCACCTCGAGCTGACCTAATTCCGGAAATGAGGCCTCATCTGGGAAGTGATGTAGAGATAATTGAGGCGGGAGCCCTGGACGGGCTAACCCTTGATGAGGTACACACGCTATACCCTGACAAAGGCGATTACGTGCTGATTACGCGTATGAGTGACGGAACTCAGGTAAAGATAGCCGAAAAACATATCCTGCCTAGAATGCAGGAGAAGATTGACAGTTTGACCCGTCAAGGGGTGCAGGTGATCGCTTTGGTATGCACAGGCGAATTCCCTGGATTTAGATCCAGCAAATTGCTGGTAGAACCTCAGAAAGTCCTGTTTGGCACTGTAAAGGCAGTGGCAGAAGGGCACAAACTGGGAGTGTTCATTCCCGACATAGACCAGGTTGAGCATGCCAAAACCAGGTGGTCCAGGGTAACCGGGGACCTGGTTGTGGAACCGGCATCGCCGTACGGTTCAATGGATGCAATTATTGAGGCTGCCGAAAAGCTCAGGGTTGCCGGTGTGCAGATAGCGGTGCTTGACTGCATTGGGTATACTGACGCAGTCAAGAAGGCCGTCAAAGAGATATTGGGAGTGCCTGTTGTGCTGGCTCGTTCGATAGTAGCTAGGGTCCTGGGGGAACTGTTACAGTAGTAGGCTGATGGTAGGTGGGGTTTCGTGAAAATTAAGGTTCGCCCGGAAGATTTCGTGGTTAGAGAACAAGTTGACATAGTCGCAGGCAGTAGCGATGACATAGGCCCTGCCAGCTGCTGGTACATGATCTATCTGTTGAAAAAACGGGCATGGAATACATTGGACGCGCTGCGCTTGATAGCGAAGGAGAACCGCATTCCAATGGCTCAAATTGGATACTGTGGGCGTAAGGACCGGTATGCAGTAACCTACCAGCATATCTCGGTCCCGGTGAAATATGGCCCCCTTGATACCGGCATTACCCGTAGATTTCCCAATATTGAACTCGAGCTTTTGGGTTATTCCAGGGATTTTGTTTCCACCCGCAATCTTGCAGGAAATCATTTCGAACTTGTGTTAAGGCAGATCGCCCCTGGCGAGGAAAACGGTATTCTTCAAAGGGCCAGAGAGGTTTCAATGTGGGGTTTCCCCAACTACTTTGATGACCAGCGATTTGGAAGTGTAGTCACAGGGCCAACCGGAGCAGGAGATGATCAGGACACCTCAGCGACGGTGCAGTACTCACCGGTGTTTTTCGCTGAAAGATTACTGAAAAGGCAGTATAATGGCTGTCTCAAACTGTATATGACATGGGCAGGTACAAGCTCAAACCGATCAAGGGCGGACATAGCCTGCAAGCTGAAGATTGAGGGACTTTGGGGCAACTGGGCAGATATCAAACCTTTGTGTGTCAGCGACACTGAGAAGAAGATCATAGAAATTCTCGAGNNATGTATGTTGCAGCCTACCAGAGTCATATCTGGAACAGCACACTTTCAATGGTATTACAGAGGTTTGCCGGCTGCTGTGAAAGCCTCACAACAGTCAGCGGCAAAGTAGCAGAGTATTGCTTTTACCGGGTTTTGCAGGAAGAGAAATTCGATGAACTCAAGCGGACGCTCATCCCTACAGTGTCTAGCAAGATCTTGCCTGCAGAGCAGTGGATAATAGATGAAATCTATGATATCCTCGAGAAACGTCAAGTTGCTTTGGCCATGTTCAATCAAAGGGATGTCCGCAAAGTATTTTTCAAGTCATTCTACAGGCCTGCAATAATCGTTCCTGAGAATTTCGAGATTGCTGATTTGGAAGAAGACGATCTCTATCCCGGATACCGGAAACTAGAGATGAACCTCGCATTGCCCCCGGGTTCTTTTGCAACAATGCTGGTCAAAGGGCTGACTGTTTAGTGAAGGTATCAAAAATGGAACGCGCAAACCGTCGAACCGTGCCCTTAGTTTTGGGTAGTCTTGGTGGATTGCGATCAAGAGTAGCTAAGGCGCGCCCGGTGTGAGGACGCGCCTCTTTTCAATTATGGCCGGTTCAATGTCAAGACTTATTATCTACCTGGGTTAGAATAGTTCTTCAACGTAGTGGTTCATAGGGTAAGCAAGGTATCTGGCAGGCGGCATTTTCTCAGTGGTGTAGAAGCCTGCCGGAGACATGATCAACTGAGGAATCCGGTTTACGATTGTTGCACAGGTTAGCTCGACAGTTGCAGGCTGTTCGATTTTTACGGTTGTGTTAGGTTCGCCGTATATGGACCAGAGGTTGGTATCTACTTCGCCTTCAGGATAGACCTTGCCTATGCACTGGGTTACCAGGATCGGGCCTTGATTGGTCACAGTTGTGACAACTGCCGACATTCCAAGGGCGTTTCCTGCCTTAATTGTCATATTCAGAGTGGAGGAGTGGATGTCTTTATCGTGGAAGAGCGGAACCAGTTTTTGCTCCATTGATTTTATGCTCCAGCCAAACTGGGAGCACAGCCACTGATTGGCGTTCCACATATACGAAGGCAAGCTGTCGTTTTTGGCGATTTTCTCCTCGAATTCCTCAGGGCTGAGGCCTGCTCCGTGGACTTGCGCAAGTGCAATTCCATAGTCCTCGACGTTGTAACTGGACGAGCCCTGGATTTTGGTTATGTTGTGAGTGGCGCCGGCAAGAGAGGTTATGAGGTTGCCCCAGAAAACATCCTGGTACCCTGAACCTGCAAGGGTGCAGTTGTTTTCTTTTGCCAGCTTGTCGAGCTTATTGGTAAGTGTCGGAGATGTATTCCAGGGGTATAGGGCTTCTTCACAGGTGCTTATGGCGTTTACTCCGTGACTGGCGGCTAACTCGAAGGCGTCATATATGTCAGCCATAAGGCTCTTGGTGGCAATTACACAAACGTCGGCGTCACATTCCCTGAAAACATTCTCGGCGTCGGAGCGTACAGGTACATTCAGGTTGAACCCCAGTTCGGCAACTTCGCCTACATCCTTGCCTGTCAGTGCCGGATTTAGGTCTATGGCTCCAACAATGTCGGCTCCCTTTTCGTACAGGTAGCGGAGGAAGACTTTCCCCATCTTGCCGCAGCCGTACTGAATGACTCTGATTTTCTCCTTCACTTGGCATCTCTCCTTTCAAAAATATCCGAATGCTCACTCTTAGTGTGGACCTTATAGCATTTATAGAGTCAACAACAGGGTACGATTATGGGATGAGAAATTGAGAAATTAGGACCGTCCCACATTTTCAAGACGGTTGTCCTGATTGGTCATCATTTTGCTGTAGGGAAGAGACGAAAAAGGTGGCAGACTGAACCTGCCACCTTGGCCGGTTGCCCGGGAAAACTCTTGCATGTTGAGACGCGGCCCGAACCATGCTCTAGTCAGGCTGGGATTGAAACTGTTGGGCTTTACTTACCGTGTTCACAGGAACTTTCACCTGTCACAAGAGTACCGTTAAGGTAAGAGTTTATTACATCATCAACGTTGCCCAAAGCTCCCTTCACAACCTTTACATTGTAACTGTTGAACAAGTTTTCTGCTCTTGGGCCCATGCCTCCTGCGATAATGCAATCAACGCTGTGATCAGCAAGAAACTTAGGGAGCACGCCAGGTTCGTGGCCTGGGTTTTTGAGGGTTTCCTGCTTTGCTATCTTGCCTTCTTCTACGTAAAACACACGGTACTCAGGGCACTTGCCAAAATGAAGGGATACTTTGTTGCCGTCTGATGCAATTGCTACTTTCATATCAATACCTGCCTTTCAACGTTTGTCCTTACAAATCTGTCTGCGCCGGTAACTAAAGTTCCGCCAAAACTTTGTCTGCAATTGCTTTAACTACACTTGAGCGGTAATTCTCAATTAGGCCCTTATCGCCTAGGGCGCTTACTTCAGGGTCAAGGGGCAACGAACCAAGGAGGCCAATGTCCATTGATTGGGCAATTGCCTCAGCTCTACTGGGCCCAAATGGTTCGATTTTCTCACTGCACTTCGGGCACTCTACCCACCCCATATTTTCAATCAGCCCAATAATAGGAATGTTCATCATTCGAACCATGTTCACGGCCTTTTTGACTACCATCTCTGAAAGCTCTTGAGGAGTCGAGACAATGACTACTCCGTCTATGGGGAGAGACTGAAAAACGGTGAGGGGGACATCGCCTGTTCCTGGAGGCAGATCGACGACCATATAGTCAATGTCTCCCCAAAGTACATCTGTCCAGAATTGCTGCACTGCTCCTGCAATGAGGGGCCCACGCCAAATCACCGGGTCATCTTCGTGTTCCAAAAGCAAATTCAGGGACATGATTCGGATGGAAGACTTGCTGGTTTCAGGCAATACCTGAGATTCTACTGTTACCGGGCTTCCCTTTACTCCGAAAAGTTTGGGGATGCTGGGGCCTGTGATATCTGCATCAAGGAGACCAACTGCGAAATTCCTTCTTGCCAGTTCTGACGCTAACAATGCTGCAACCGACGATTTACCGACTCCGCCTTTTCCACTCATGACGGCTATGACTTTATGGATGTTGCTGTTTTTGGGTTGTTCCAGTTTGCCAATACCAGGTGCGGCCTTGGTTTCCTGGGGTGCGGTTTTATCAAGGGTTTCTGTCACAAAGGTCATCTCCTGTTTTACAAAATAAGTTTGATGGGGCCCTACACACGGCATCTACCTGGCGCTGTCTAATTGGGCCTCCCGCGGCCCTTGCCATGCCGTCCTTGCCTTCTGCCCCGAGGGCGCCCTGAAGAGTACCCATCTCCGGACTGCCCAATAGGCACTTTTCGAAACGATTCCAAATGGGTGCCGCCGCATTTTGGGCAAACCGGTTCCTTTGGAGCGTCTTCGCTGTTAGCCCATTCGTGTCTGCAGTCGCGGCACTCGAAGGTGAGGGGAGAGACCAGGTAGTTGCCACCTTCAATACGGAGCGCTTTACCGTCAACCAGTGCGTGAGCCACTTTGGTTCTTGCTTCAGTAAGGATTCTTTGGAATGTGCTTTGGGCCAGGTTCATCCTAATGGCGCACTCTTCCTGCTCGAGGCCTATATAATCTTTCAGGCGTATGGCTTCGGCTTCATCTACGCCAAGGGTTACTTCTTCCAGCCCTGCCATGGGCACTCCAGCCGGCTTAAAATAGGTCACGTTGGGAATGAACTCTACCCATCGGGGTTTGGTCGGTCTGGGCACCGGTGCACACCTCCTAGTGAGCTCTGGCGATCTAAGGATAACTGTCAGTTCCAGAGTTATTGGTATATATCAATAACATCGTAATCGTCCGAACTAAAGCAGTCAACATTTATTGGCCCCAGGTACTTTATAAAGACACTTACCCTTCTACTCTCCGGCCAGTCTTTCCTGAACGCTGTTCCATAACTCTCTTATAGAGTGCCCTGCAAGGCAGTCGTACGATGTGACGGCGACTCCGTCTGCCATGGCTTTTGGCACCAGGCTGTCATAGGGTATCAGGCCTATCACCGGGCATTTGATTTCGTTGCAGCGTTCCTGAATGTGTTTTGTGTTTGCAGGGTCAATGTCCCACTTGTTTATGCATACGACTGCAGGTACGCTGAAGTGTTTGCATACCTGGATTATTCTCTCCATGTCATGGATGCCCGAGAGCGTAGGTTCTGTAACGACCAGGGCAAGGTCAGCCCCTGAAAGAGATGCTATTACAGGACATCCGATTCCCGGTGGCCCATCGGTAATCAACAGGTGTTTTGCCTGGCTATTGGCAATATCTCTTGCCCTTTGCCTTACTGCTGAGACTAGTTTGCCTGAATTTTCTTCTCCGGGTTCAAGGCGTGCGTGAACCAGAGGCCCGCGACGAGTCTCGGCAACATACCAGCAGCCTGATAAGGTTTGATGCATGGTTATGGCTTCCGATGGGCATATTCGGAAGCAAAGGCCGCAGCCTTCGCATGACATCTCGTCTACCTGGAAATTGCTGATTGCTCCGAATCTGCAGTTTTGCTCACAAAGGCTGCAAGATTTGCACTTCGACGCATCTATACGGGCCTTGTTGGACATCCGAAATTCATGTTTCTCTATGACATTGGGTTGGAGCAGTAGCCCGAGATTGGCAGCATCTACATCGCAATCGCAAAGCACACTGTTGTCTGCCAAATCTGCAAAACCACCTGCCACTGACGTTTTGCCGGTTCCGCCCTTGCCGCTAATTATCACAAGTTCCTTTACTTGAGTCTCTGCTGAGACTCTGGGTGCGAGATTATCTTGGCCGTCGGCCTTCTTGGTTACTTTACTAGCAGTTGTAAACTCACCGGTTGCGTCTGACGTGAGTGATCCTGTTGCAGGCGGCACCGGTAGCGATGACCCAGGTACGATTGATTCGGGGCTAGGCGGACATGGCGCCACTTCGGTTGAGGCTCGGTCCAATTCGAGAATGTTTGAGAGAAGGACTGCAAATTTCTCTCTGTATTCCGGAAGACTCGCAATTAGCCTGCCTTGGGCATATAGTTCCGCTATGGTGCGGTCAAGGGGGATCCTCATCAATATGGGGATGCCCTGAGATTTGCAGAAATCCTCTACCTGTGAATCTCCCAAGCCGGACCTGTTTATTACCACTCCAGACGGAATACCAAGTTTGTGCGTGATTTCTACTGCGAGTTTGAGGTCATGAAGTCCGAAGGGAGTTGGTTCTGTAACCAGCACACAGAAATCTGTACCTTTGACCGACTCAACCATATTGCATGAAGTTCCCGGCGGAGTATCGATTATCACAAGATTACCGGGTTCGGAAACCGCTAAGGATTTTACTTTGGCTATGACCGGAGGGGCCAGTACTTCACCAGGATTGAGAAGGCCGTGGGCAAACTTGAAAGATGTTTCTGTTGGTACGCCGCAACCAGCTGATTCGTTTTCTCTGAAGGCCCCAAACAGGTTCTTCGTAGTGACTGTACCGGATTCGGTACATCCCACTTCCCGTGGTATTTCCTTTATGGCTGTTTCCCGGCAAAGTTTGGAGCACGCTCCGCAGCCATGACACAATTCGGGCAAGACAATGACTCTTTTCTTTCCTGCCATTATGCTATGAAACGCGCATATCTTTCCGCATTCACCGCACAAAGTGCACAGGGTTTCGTTTATCGTGGGGACCGGTATGGTAACAGGTGCTTTATGTTGAAAACTCGGGTGCAGGAAAATATGGCAGTTGGGTTCTTCAACGTCGCAATCGAGAAGCTGGACTTGATTCCACGTGTGGGAATAGGAGTCTTTGCCCGTGTGGCCGCTATTAGTCTTGCGTTCCTGCACGTTGCTTTTTGATTGACAGTGCCTTATTTGGGCCTGCTGTGCCCATGCAGTAAAGGCTAGATTTGCCGCAACAGTAGTCTTACCTGTTCCACCTTTTCCGCTTGCAATTGATATTATCATCACAGGGCCTCCACTTGCCGGTGTTGAAGCTGAAAAACTAATCTATGCGATGTCTAGACCCCAGCGAGGGGGATGAACGGCAACCTATTGTCAGTCGAACTGCCAATCGAAACCCCTCGCTGTCAAAAACAGGGGACTCGCGTCAATTGCATTATTCATTAACCTCGGTACCGGCGTTCTTGTCCATTGTCCTTCTAATCTCGTCAATACGGGCCGTAATCTGCTTTAGACGTTCGTTGATTAGGTGTACTTCGTTCTTGAGCAGGCTTGATTCGGCTTCAAGGGCAGTCTCTTCATCAAGTGGCCTAGGCGATGGTGCTTCGGTGTCGTAATACCCTTGATAGTATCCTCTTCCGAGCCTGCGCCCGAATCCAAACTGCCCATGGCCATGAAAAAGGCCAAACCATCCCGGCCCTCTCCCAAGCCTGTTGTACCTCTTGGCTGAGCCGCGCCAGGCAATTCCTGGGCCGAAACCTGGGCCTGCTTGCAGAGCGCCGGGAGCATCATACCCTGCGCAATAGCCGAATCCTCTTCCTGTCATAGGCCCGAATCCTCGAGGGCCTGTTCTATCTCCTCGTGGCATTCTCTTTCCCTCCTTCCGTCTGGATTTACACCTACGAAAACCGCCGAAACTCTACTGACGGCAAGTCACAAGCCGAATCTAGGCCTGGTGTTGCCCGGTAACGTTAGCGCCTGTCTGTTCCTCCAGCATTCCTTTTTCATATTCGTCAATGATCTCTTTTACAGTTTTGTCTCCGACAATTGAAAAGACTGTGATATCAGCGGCCTTAAGCGCTGAATGGGCATGAGGGCCAATATTCTGTGTGCACACTGCAGTGACACCTTTGTCTGACAAAACCTGAGCCGTGCTTACTCCGGCTCCATGGCCTGCCGAAAGAGAAGGATTCTTGATTACTTCATGGTGCTTCGTTCCCGGATCTATGATCACGAAGTAGGCGCACCTGCCAAATCTGGCATCGGCCATAGAATCAAGAGTGTCTCCCTGAGAGCAAACAGCGATTTTCATCTGGCGTATACCTCCTAAGATGAGATTTTAGGTTCACCGATTCCTAACCAGACCGCGACTGTAATCGATTCTTAGCGTCTGGCTAGTTCAGATTATAGTGTGAACCATGGGTTATGAATATATACCCATAACTGATTGTATAGGAGTTTTGGTATATGTCAATAATCCCAGGCCTCATTGTCGGTATATTTGCGTATATAAATTTTTTCGGCAAGCCCACGGCCTACAGCTACTGTAGATTCGCCTACTCTTACAAGAATCGGGCCTCTAAAAGGGTGACAGGACATGGCCGTTATTCTTGTTCCTGGAATAAGACCTAGATCCCATAACCGCCTTTGGGCGGCTTTGCCTACCTGTGCCGATTCGATCACTACTTCATCTCCTGGCTTTGTGCCGATAAGTGTCATGCCCCAATTCTCCTTTCTTCACGCAAACCTGTAACGATTTCCGGGTGTCAGTTCCTGAATTAGTACCTGCTATGGCTCAAAAGGCCGGCAGTATGAGATTGAGTACTATCCCCGAACCAAGAGAAATCGCCATGGCTATAGAGAATATTGCGGCCAGAGTTTTCCAGCCGAATTCTCTGTTTATTAGAAATGACATGGGAAGGCAGGGCATAGAAAGGGATATCATCGATGCGGCAATAGTGGCTTCCCGTGGCCCTAATGGCAAGTTAAGCAATGCCATTGGTGCTGCATACCGCTGGACAACTGTTACTGCCACTGCTGCAAGCGATTGCCCTGTAACGCCAAAGAGTTTGACACTAATGGGATCGAGCCTGGCCAGTCCGGACAACATTTCTGTATTTAGCAGTATCTTAACTCCGATCCCGGTTATCATGAGAACTGGCAGTACTTCTTTGAAAAATCCTTGAAAGCGCATCCAGACTTTGGCTCCTACTCTCTTGGCAGATGGAATTTGCACCGGAGGGACTTCAAGTATTAACTCCTGATTGGATTTCAGGAAATGTGCGAGAACACGGGAGAGCAGGACGAAGACTAGTGTAATTGACCCGTATACTATCTTCAAATCAGCACCGAAGGATTTTCCCACGCCGGCAATAATGCCCAAAGTGGCTGCGCAAGGTATGGGAATGGCCAGAAGGGCAGTCACGATAAGACGGGATGATCTGCCGGGCAGAGCCCTTGTAGCAAGCACTCCCGGTGCCCTGCAACCAAAGCCCAGTACAATAGGTATGATTGACTGCCCCGGAAGTTTGAGGAGCGACATGGCCCGGTCCATCATTATGGCAATCCTTGGCATCAGCCCTGAGTCTTCAAGCAGAGCCATGATGAAGTAAATCGAGAGCATTGTTGGCATTACCACCTCAAAAGGCAGCAGTATACCTTCAGGAATGGCAGAGAATATTGTTTCAGCAAGGCTGCCATTGGGAAAAGAGCCCGCAATAGACTCGATGAAGCTAACTACGGGCTCAAAAGCCCAGGGGACGAAGCTTTCTGCAAAATCAAGAATGACAAGAATCAGTTTGAGCGATAGATAGGCGATCAAGCCTAGAGCCGGGATGCCAGTTGATGGTTGGTCCAGAAACCTTTCGATACGGCCTCTAAGAGAAACGGAATCGCGAAGGGTACGTTTCGTAACCGTAAGTGCAATTTCCTGGGCCCTTTGAGTTCTTTCAAGGCACGTAGGAAGATTAGGGTGGGACTCATCTCTTGCGGGACAAAATCTGCATCCTCTGAGACACCCGTGGCACTGCACATTGCCGTCTGCAGCACTTATCTGTAGCTGTTCCACAAGATCAGAAAGCTCGGGATAGGTTACAAAAAGATCTTCATCCAGCGAATCATGTTCCATAAGGTGGATAGCAAGAGCCCTGGAAGGGTGCAACCTGTGTTTTCCATCCTCTTCTGGGATCAGCTCTTCGATATGCCCCTGCAGCATTTCTATTACTTCTTCTACAGGATCTGAGAAAACCAATGGGGTGATTCTGTTTTCGATTCCAGGAATAACGGTTGGGCCGCTTTCCGCGTTGAATTCGCCGGAGCAAGATACGCTGCAGTCGGCTATGGCTTTTGTGAGTCTGTCCAGACCCTCACCCTTAGATGCTATCATCGGAATTACAGAAAATTGAAGAACCTCAGAAAGGAGTTTCGTGTTAATTTGCATTCCTGATTCCCCAGCCATATCCATCTGGTTCAGAACCAAAACCATGGGAATACCCAGGTCCATAAGCTGCATGGTCAAGTAAAGGTTGCGCGAGAGGTTCCTTGCATCTGCAACATTTACAATAAGATCTATGTTTCCTTCAAGCAAGACCCTTTGCGTGACTTTCTGCTCTTCTGTATCTGAGTGCAGACTATATGTTCCCGGTGTATCGATGACCCTTATCTTACGTGTTCCATATAGGAAATGCCCCTGTGTGATCTCTACTGTGGTTCCCGAGTAATCTGATACTACTGCTCCAGCTCCTGTAAGGAGGTTCATTATAACGCTTTTTCCTACATTAGGCTGGCCCACAAGTGCAACTGTGAAATCATCGGAATGGATTCCCGGTGAGGTAGAATGGCGTGGACGTTCTCCTCCAATCCCAGCGTTACCCACAATCTTTTTGCGCATGGCCATGGGACTTCAACCTCGTTTCCCCAAGATATATGA